>ENA-OUOG01005292-OUOG01005292.1-marine-metagenome-genome-assembly--contig:-NODE-5292-length-10528-cov-3.617262_pt1 | contig 10528 bp, 8 predicted proteins | sample MGYA00248635_ERZ508505 | MGnify/ENA primary metagenome ERZ508505 (study PRJEB26176, sample SAMN06267871) | marine metagenome | isolation source: Saanich Inlet, British Columbia, Canada | place: Pacific...
GTCTGGTATAATTTACAATTCTAAATTCTGGAATTGGAGCAGCAAATTCCTGAGCCGCTTCTGGGTTTCTGTAACGTGGTAATTCTAGAGGGTCATCTGTAAGAAAATCATTTTCAGGATTTCGATTTTCGTCCTCATCTTCTAGTCTTGTAATTACACCATCATTATCATCGTCTTCTTCTAAGTAATCTGGATTACCATCACCATCGGTATCTCTAAAATTGGTGAAAGGATTGCCGTCACCATCATCGTCATCATCTTCGTCTATGGTCAATACATTGTCATTATCATCGTCTTGATCTATATAATTTGGTAGGCCATCTCCATCTGTGTCAGTTGGATTGGTAAGGTAATTATTATCGCCATCTTCATTAGTATCTTCATCTTCGTTTGGTATGCCATCATCATCAGAGTCTACAAATGTTGTAGTGATTTTAACTTCTGCGCCACTCGCCGCTTGATAATCTTCTAGTATAATAATTTCAGAATCCGGTATGGTTGTGCAGAAGATAGGTGTCTGATTGTAAGTTCTGTAATTGAAAAATACACTAGCATTGTCAATAGAAAAACTTCTTTCATATGGTGATACTTCAGGTGCAAATATTAAATTATTTTCAGTACTCCTGGGAAAAACTAAGCCTAGGGATTCTGCAGGCTCAGTTCTAATATCATATACTGTATAGTTATTAACATCATTGGTGCATACTTCTAGCTCAGTATCAAACTCTAAATTGATGTTAAGCACATCGCCATCATCACAACTTGTCATTAAAAATACAACAAACAAAACCATAAAAATACTACGCATAACCTCTTCAGTTTTCAACAAAAATAATTCATTTATAAAATTATAACGTCGCTTAGATAAAATAATTTTATCCTTTACTTTTGTAGCATGAAAAATATCTATCTAGATAACGCAGCAACAACTGCTATACGACCCGAAGTAGTGGAGAGAATGACCGAAATTCTTAACAACACTTATGGTAATGCTTCTTCCACGCATAGTTTTGGACGTTCTGCCAAAGCTGTTATGGAGCAATGTAGAAAGCATATTGCATCATACTTTAATGTTTCTGCGGCGGAGATAATTTTTACTTCAGGAGGAACTGAAGCAGATAATTTAGCATTGCGAAGTGCTGTTAGAGATTTAGAGGTCTCAGAAATTATAACCTCTAAGATTGAACATCATGCTGTTTTGCATACTGTTGAGCAACTGCAACAGGAGTATGGTATTAAATTGTCTTATGTTCAATTAGATAAAAGCGGAACTCCAGATTACGAACATCTCGAAAGATTGCTACATTCAGAAGGCAAAAAGCTAGTCAGTCTCATGCATATTAATAACGAAATTGGTAATATTTTAGATATTAAGCGCGTTGCAGATTTATGTAAGTCTCATAGTGCGTTGTTCCATACCGATACAGTACAATCTGTCGGTCATTATCATCTCGATTTACAAGATATTAAAGTAGATTTTTTGGCAGCGAGTGCTCATAAGTTTCATGGTCCTAAAGGTGTAGGCTTTTGTTTTATTCGTAAAGAATCTGGATTGAAACCTCTAATTTTTGGAGGAGAGCAGGAGCGTGGTTACAGGGCAGGAACAGAAAGTTTGCATAATATTGTTGGTATACAAGAAGCGCTTAAGTTGGCTTATGAGAATCTAGAAGAAGAACGTAAGTATATTAAAGAATTGAAACAATATTTTGTTGAATCTCTCAAAACCAGTTTACCAGGATGTCATTTTAACGGCACTTCTTCTGATACAGAAAAAGGTACATATACCTTAATAAATGTTTGCTTGCCATTGCCTCCAGAAAAGGCAGTAATGCTTCAATTTCAGTTAGATTTAAAAGGTATCGCTTGCTCTAAAGGAAGTGCGTGCCAAAGTGGAAGTGCTATGGCTTCGCATGTATTAACTCAAGTCTTGTCAGAGGATTTATTGCAACGCCCTTCTGTGCGCTTTTCTTTTAGTAAATACAACACAAAAGCGGAGATTGATTATGTGGTTAAAACGTTGAGTGAGTTTGCAAAATCTTAAGATTTTTTAATCATTTCTTCTACAGTTTCTTCGACTGTACTCGCTCCATATTCTCCGAATATAGAAATATAGTTTTTAGTTTCATTGTTTATAACAACAAAACTTCCGCAAGGATAATGATATTTGAAAAACAGGTCCTCAATAATTTGTTGTTTATCTACTTGCCAATTTATCCAACCTGAATTTTTAAAATTTACTGTGGTATCTTTTTTATGAATCCAAAAAGTTTTTATATTAAAACTCTTCTGTAATTTCTGGATGTATTTCTTACCAAGCGCATGGTTTTTATTTCCATTGTATTTTACACGACCACCATTACATCTATCTCTTCCAGGATGGTATTTAATGATGCTATACTTGTTTTGATATGTCATATCAAGTTTAATGTTGTAAATAAATGATTTTAATTTTTCAAATTGGTTATCACTTAACCTGCCATAATTTTTTCTCTTTACTGGTTTTATAAAATATGAAGTATCATTTTCAAAAGTTATGGAGAGATAAGAAATATTATATTTTCGGTTTCGGTATTCTTCTTTATATAGTTCTTTACTTATTTCATAACCATTCTCATTTAAAAAGTGCACAGACTTTTCTTTTTGAGCAATAGTAAATATAGGAAACGTTAATACAAAAAGGAAAATAAAAAACTTCATTTTAAATCATAATCTCGCCGATAACCTCAGATTAAAAACACGGGGTGTTAAAAAGTTTGGAATCGCAAATTGGCGTTGGCTATTGACATCACGTACCCAAGTATTTGTTATCGCATTTTGGTTGTTAAACATGTTATAAATTTCTATACCCAAAGAGAGGTTTCTAAAACTTTGCTTCCACCGAGCAGTATATGTTTTATCTGGATTTACAATATCGTAAGAAATGCCTAAATCTGCACGACCGTAATCGCGTAACCTAAACTGAAAGTCATAAGGGTCTGCATAACTTGGGGAACTTCCAGGTAACCCAGTGTTGTATACCAAGTTGAGATACATCTTTAAATCAGGCATATTAGGCACATAATCTTGGAATAATACCCCAAATTTTAAACGCTGGTCGGTTGGTCTAGAAATATAACCTCGATTGTCTATATTTTCCTCTGTTTTTAAATAGCCAAAACTAAACCAGGATTCGGTACCGGGAACAAACTCTCCGTTTAAGCGCATATCTAGGCCATAGGCGTATGCTTCAGCATTATTTTTTGCACGATAGCGAATACGCACATTCTCCAATGTATAAGGATTAACATCTGACAAGCCTTTATAATAGGCTTCAGTTACCAACTTAAATGGTCGGTCCCACATTTTAAAACTAAATTCATTTCCTACAACAATATGAAAAGATTTTTGCGCTTTAACATTAGGTTGAACTATACCAGAGGAATCTCTTAATTCACGATAAAATGGAGGCTGATAGTATAAACCACCTGCAACTCTAAAAAGCATATCACTTTCCCAATTAGGTTTTATTGCAAATTGTGCTCTAGGGCTAAAAACAGTTTGGGTATTACTTTTAATATCCTGACCATTAATAGTCCAATTGTGCGCCCTAACACCTATATTGTAATACGCATCGTGCTTACCAATCTTTGTATTCTTTTTGTATTGCACAAAAGCTTGAAGTCTATTAATCTGCACCTCGCTAAATGCTCTAATATTCTGAAACGCAGTCAAAGGTCCGTCAAAAGGTATTTCTGGTTGAAAGTTGGGTTGTGTAACTGATGGTGGTCGGATGGAAAATCCTGCGGAATCAATAATTTCGGATTCAACCAATCGGTCACGTATATCTTCTCTGGTGTATTTTACAGACCACTCAATATTGCTATTTTCATCTATATTGTGGTCTCCACGATGCTCAATGTTAAAGATAAGTGCATCTAAATCGTTACGAGCTCTGGTAAACTGAGAACCGATACCTTCACTAAATTCTACTTCTCCTAAGTTTTCATCGCCTATACTGGTATTCACCTCTCCCAAACGGTACTGTGCCAAGATATCAAAATACTCTTGTTCTGTAGCATGGTATGCAGAGCCTATAAGCTTTAAAGTTGTATTTTCATTGAGAAAATAATTGGCTTTAAAAGCGCCAAAATAAGTTTGATATTCAGTTTGCTCCTGACCTTCATAAAACACTAAAAGCGCAACAGGTTCATCTATGGTACCAAAATTTGTTTGTCTGTTTTCTGGTGTGAAATTGTATTGATTTAAAGAAATATTTCCTAAAAAGTTTACATGTAACTTATCTGTAAACCTATAAGTCAAATACGTTTGAACATCAGCAAATACAGGCTCTACGTTTCCGTTAGTTTCAAGATTGTTGAGAATAAGACTGTTATCTCGATAACGCACACCAGAAATGCTAGAAAACTTTCCATTCTTAGACGAGGTTTCTACAGCAAAGCTTCCGCCTAGTAAACTTAAATCAGCACTAACTCCAAACTTGGTTGGTTTTTTGTAGGTTATGTCTAAGACCGAAGATAGCTTATCGCCATACCGCACTTGAAATCCACCGGCAGAAAAATCGACATTGGATACCATATCCGTATTCACAAAACTCAATCCTTCTTGATTACCTGAACGAATTAAAAACGGGCGGTACACCTCAATTTCATTGACATAAACTAAATTTTCATCAAAATTACCGCCTCGCACAGAATATTGTGTACTTAGCTCATTAGATATATTAACACCAGGTAATGTTTTTAAAATATTTTCTACACCAGGTTGTGCACCTTTAATGGTTCTTATAACCTTCGGAGAAATTGTGGTAACACCCGTTCTACTTTGATTTGTGTTTTTATTGATAATTACAGTAGCAATTTGCTCTACATTAACTTTTAAAACGGGATTGTATTCAATTTCACTGCCATTTTCAAAGTTAAACGTTTGTTTAACAGACTTGTGCGATACATGAGAGAATACAAGAGTAACATTAGTGTCTGACGGAATTCTAATTTCGTAAAACCCATTTTTATTAGTTGTAGCACCTTCCCCAGAACTTGCTTTAATATTAACATCTGCAATAGGGTTTTTACTATCATCAAGAATGACACCTCTAATAACTACCGACTGCCCCAACACCATAAGTGTTATGAAAAATAAAAATGTGGTGAATAGTAATTTTGAGTTTTTCAAGAAATTAGGTTTTATTTTCTGTAAAAGGTTGCTTCAAATGTAGAACTATTTCCAACATTATCAGTGACTATAATTTTTAAATTATTTTCAGTTTCTGTAATGACGTCATCATTAAAATCGTGTGTTAGTGTATTTGTTTTGTAGTCATATTCCATTAAAATCCATTTGCCATTGACCGTAGCTCTATATTTTGATATACCAGATAAGTCATCACTTATCTTGATTTTAAGGTAACGGTATTTGCTTAACCACTTTTTATTTGTAAAGTTAATAGCCTTTATTTTTGGAGGTAAGGTGTCCATTGCGAGGGTGTATGTACCGAATGTTTTACTTCTAGCTGTTAAGGTATCTCCTTTGCGTTTTGTACTTATATAGCTTGGTTTTTTGTAATATCCATAAAGTCTGGCAATAAATAATTTACTCTTATCTACACCCTTATATTGACTAATATCATAATTTATTACAAAGTTTTTTTGAACAGGTATTTCGTCTTTATGCAAAAAAATAGTATCTGCATTGACATTATAATCTATGAGTACATCTTCATAGACTGTGTTAGGGTAAAATGTGATATTTGCAATACGATTTTTTAAAACAGTAGTTCCTTGTTGTTTTATGAGATGTTTTGAAGAAGCTATAGTGTCATTTTGAATGTCTAAGTTATGTACTTTACCTACAATTGGAATGTTAACATTGGTCGTATTTTCCTTATAGTCTTTAATCCTTATGTTGTAAATAGATGATGTGCTATCTTCAACACTTACATAGCCTTTGTCTACACTATTTTTAAACATGCTCAAGGGATTATTTTCCTGTACAAATAATTTTTGACTACGTGTTTTTTTTGTTTTCCATAGTTGGTAATCTATATAACGGTTAAGGTGTTTAGTTTCGCTAAAACTAAAACGTTTAAAGTCCATTTCAAAGATTTTGTTTCCGTTAAAATAGGACGAAATATTACTAACACCATTATTATTTGGTGCTAAATCCTGCTTATCATAGCTAACAACACCAAACCCTATATCACCATACACTGAAATTTTTTCAACATTATAATCACCGTTCTGTTTAGGAATTAATCGAAGAGGAGTGCGTTTATTTTTTCCGTTTATAAAAGCATTTTCATTTTTCGGGTAGGCATAAATGGCAGACACATAAGGCTTTTTAGTATCCTTAATGTTTATGCCAAAAAGCATAGGATTTATTGGTCGTTCAGCATTATCTCTAATTTCGAAATGCAAATGAGGTCCACCTGAACCTCCAGTGTTTCCTGAAAATGCAATGACTTCATTGCTGTCTACTAATAATTCAGAAATACTTGGAAACATTTCTACTTCATAGCTTTCCTTTTCGTATTGACAATCCTTGATATAAGCTTCAATCCTCGGTGAAAATTTCTTAAGATGTCCATAAACGGTAGTATATCCGTTTGGATGGGTTACATAAAGTGCTTTGCCATAACCATAGTGAGAAATTTTAATTCGGCTGACATAGCCCATTGCAGCCGTATATACCTTTAGGCCAGTTTTGCCTTGAGTTTTAATATCTAAACCAGAGTGAAAATGATTAGAGCGTAACTCTGCAAATGTTCCTGATAAAACAAGTGTAATATCTAATGGGTTTCTAAAATAATCCTGTGGATACTCTGTTTGTGAATATAAACTTAAAGTAACTAAGAAAAGAAGAAATGTTTTTTTCATTTGAAGTTCTACTAAAGCTAAAATATTAATTTGAACTTGAATCACAAATCTAAAAACACTAATATTTTTCTTAAAGCTTTAGTAATATAGATATTAGGCAAAAGAAAAATAATTGTAAAACAATTGGGTTTTTTCGTCAGGTATGTTAACTTTGTTATATAGTGTTGTAAAGCACAAATGAGTAAAATAGAAGACATTGTTGATACGTTAGAAAACCGAATTTCGAAGGTTTTGCATAAACAAGAGATTCTTAAACAGACTAATGATAAACTTTCTGAACAATTAGAAAGCTATCAACATCAAATCCTCCAGTACCAAGAGCAGATAAGCGAATGGTCCGATCGATATGAAATACTCAAAACTGCAAATGCAATGCTTGGTAGTGACGAAAATAAACGAGAAACAAAGCTCAAAATAAATTCGCTTATCAGAGACATTGATCATTGCATTGCGCAATTATCTGAATAGTGAAAAAAAATTATGGATGTCTAATCAGCTTAAAATAAAAATTTCTATAGCTAACAGGGTGTATCCATTAACTATAAATCCTAGCCAAGAAGAAGGATTGCGAAAAGCAGCAAAGAAGATTGAGGCAATGATTGGTCAGTTTGAGCAAAGTTACTCTGTGAGAGATAAGCAAGATGTATTAGCGATGTGCGCTTTGCAATTTGCAGCTCAAGTAGAGCAAAAAACAATAGATAAGGAATATGTAAATGAAGAGGTTCAAGAAAAGTTAGAAGCTTTAAATGACCTTTTGCAAAATCATATTTAAACTCGTACGTTCTTTAAAATAAACAAAGGTTACTGCCTACATTAGTTATATTTTTTGATAAACTCAACGTTAATTCTTTAAAAAGGGTGAGTTGAAGTTGTAAAACCGTGCTGCTGTTTCTTCATAGATTCTGGGCAGATTTTTGATCAGCTTGTTAGCCCTAAACTTGTTTTTAAGGAGTTTATACAGAATCCAAAACTGATGTAGGCTTTTTTTATATACATACATCAACTAAACCACAACTATGGATACTAACACTATAATATATATTGCAGGTGCAATTGTTTTAGGTTTGGTTATTGGTTTTGTCATAGCAAAATCCCTAGAAAAAGGGAAAGCTTCAAAATTAATAGCAGACGCACAAAACGAATCAAGAAGCATCTTAAAAGATGCTAAATCTGATGCGGAATCATTAAAGAAAGATAAAATTCTTCAAGCCAAAGAAAAGTTTATTGAACTAAAAGCAGAGCATGAAAAAGTGATTCTATCACGTGATAAAAAAATGGCTGAGGCTGAAAAACGTATCAGAGATAAAGAGTCTCAAATTTCTAACGAATTGTCTGCTGCAAAAAAATCAAATCAATCTCTTGATGATAAAATTAAAGATTATGATTTTAGACTAGAATTTTTAGAAAAGAAAAAAGAGGAACTAGAAAAAGCGCATAAGAGCCAAATTAAGCAACTTGAAGTTATTTCTGGATTATCAGCAGATGAAGCAAAAGAACAACTTGTAGAATCACTTAAAGAAGAGGCTAAGACAGATGCTATGGCTTTTGTTCAAGATAGAGTGGAGGAAGCAAAACTTACAGCTCAGCAAGAGGCTAAAAAGATTATAATTAATACAATCCAGCGTATAGGAACTGAAGAAGCTGTAGATAATTGTGTATCCGTTTTTAATATAGAGTCTGATGATGTTAAAGGACGTATTATTGGTCGTGAAGGAAGAAATATTAGAGCGATAGAAGCTGCAACTGGTGTTGAAATTATTGTAGACGATACCCCAGAGGCAATTATTTTATCCTGTTTTGATTCAGTAAGACGTGAGATTGCACGCTTATCGCTTCATAAATTAGTCACAGACGGACGTATACATCCAGCACGTATTGAAGAGGTTGTTCGTAAGACACAAAAGCAAATTGAACAAGAGATTATAGAAGTTGGTAAACGCACCGTCATTGATTTAGGTATTCATGGTTTGCATCCTGAGTTGATTAAAATGGTAGGACGAATGAAATACCGTTCTTCCTATGGTCAAAACTTATTACAACATTCTCGTGAAGTGGCAAAATTGTGTGGTGTAATGGCTGCTGAATTAGGATTAAATCCAAAGCTAGCAAAACGAGCAGGGCTTTTACATGATATAGGAAAAGTACCCGATGCTGAGGCAGATATAGAAACACCTCATGCTATTTTAGGAATGAAATGGGCAGAAAAACATGGTGAAAAACCAGAAGTATGTAATGCTATAGGTGCTCATCATGATGAAATTGAAATGACCACTTTGTTATCACCAATCATTCAGGTTTGTGATGCTATATCTGGAGCAAGACCAGGCGCAAGAAGACAGGTATTGGATTCCTACATACAACGACTTAAAGATTTAGAGGCTGTAGCATTTGGTTTTAGCGGCGTTAAAAAAGCTTATGCTATTCAAGCAGGTAGAGAGTTGCGTGTTATTGTTGAAAGTGAAAAAGTGAGTGATGATAAAGCCGCAAGTTTATCTTTTGAGATTTCTCAGAAAATCCAGACAGATATGACGTATCCGGGTCAAGTTAAAGTCACAGTTATTCGAGAAACAAGAGCGGTTAATATTGCAAAGTAGCAACATTATTTTTGATATTGATAAAGTGCTTAATGAAAATTAAGCACTTTTTATTTTGGCAAATTTCAGAATAAATGTTGACCCTTCACTGACTTTAGAAGTTACAGAGATGCTTCCTCCTAAAGATTCCAATTGATTTTTGGTAATATACAAACCAACGCCTTCAGCATTTTCGTTTTTATGAAAGGTTCTGTACAAACCAAAAATAGCATCACCGTAAGTGTCTAAATCTATACCTATACCATTGTCCTTAATTAAAAGAGTAACGTAATCTAAATCCTCATAATCTGAAAATATGATTTCTGCGTATCTATCCGGATGTGCATATTTTAATGCATTGCTTAGTAAGTTTTGTATAATACTTTCAAGATATAACTGATTAAAATGAATTTTGGTTTGTTCTGATATTCTATTTTTTATAACGGCATTAATGTTACCAAGATCCAGCATTAAATTTTTGATACCAGTATCGACAAATTTTTTCAAGCCTAAAGATTCAATTTCTTTATCAATCTCTTCTTTGTTCTCTTTATAAAATCTAATTTCATCACGAGAAAATCGTGTTTTTGGATCGCCGGTTTGTCTGTTTTCTGAATCAATTATCTTTTGAGATAATGATTCTTTTGATATTATAGGCTTTGCCGGTTCTTCTGAAATAGCTTCTTCTGCGACTTTTTGAGTTTTGAGGGTTAAGTCTTGCGATTCAGGTTTTTGAGCCTCTACGTTAGTTCCACCCTCTTCAGTAACCGAGCTTTCAGCTATCTCTACCTCAGAAGCAGCTTCTGCTTCTTCAGGGAAATATTCTTTCGCTTTTGCCTCTACTTCTTTAGATGGATTTGTAATATCAAGACTAACCTCGCCTGATTTTACTTTTTCAATAAATTCATGAACAAAATGTCCAGCCATTCCATTACTACAATCTATGGCTATTTTCAATTCACTATTAATATCCAAATTAATTACTGGCAAGCATGAAAGTACAATATAATCACAAATATCATTTTATTACAGTGATATAGTAGTACATGTACAATCAACATGTAAAAATGAACTAAGATATAA
>ENA-OUOG01005294-OUOG01005294.1-marine-metagenome-genome-assembly--contig:-NODE-5294-length-10525-cov-2.581068_pt1 | contig 10525 bp, 6 predicted proteins | sample MGYA00248635_ERZ508505 | MGnify/ENA primary metagenome ERZ508505 (study PRJEB26176, sample SAMN06267871) | marine metagenome | isolation source: Saanich Inlet, British Columbia, Canada | place: Pacific...
GAGGCAAGTCATAACTCCCAGAATACCTGTCGATAGAAAAACCCAATCTACAACGTAACCCATACATGACGAAATTACATACAAGCGCACTCCTGCTACTCTTTGCCTTCAGCTCAGCCTTTGCCCATGAAGACCACAAGGACCTGCATCATTGGGAGATCCCCAGCAAGGATCCAGACCGCATCATCCTGACCTTTCATGGTGACCCCGCAACGAGCCGTGCGGTAACCTGGCGCACAGACAACACCGTTCCCCAAGCCGTCGCCCAAATTGCCATTGCGGGAGTAAACTCTGATTTTGCCGAGAAAGCAGTCACCGTAAAAGCTCAAGTAGAGCCCTTCGATATGGGCGTGGACACAAAGAATGCTCCACTCACTGTTCATTACCACAGTGTTAACTTTGAAAACCTCCAGCCTGATACTCTCTACGCCTATCGTGTCGGTTCCGGTGAAAATGATTTTTCTGAGTGGTTGCACTTCCGCACTGCCAAAAGAGGTTACAACAAAACCCAGTTCGTCTACTTTGGTGATGCCCAGAATAACATCCTCTCGCATTGGTCACGCCTAATTCGCATGGCTTACCAAACCGCTCCGGACGCAGCCTTTGCCATCCACGCCGGTGACCTCGTTGATCAGGCTCACCGTGATCAGCAATGGGCGGAGTGGTTCAAGGCAGGAGGTTTTATTCACCGCCAATGGACATCTATTCCCGCAGCGGGCAATCACGAATACAAGCCCTTGGGCGATGCAGGCCGCAAACTCGCCATTCAATGGAGACCTCAATTCACGCTTCCTGTCGAAAAAGACTTGCCCGAGGAACTCCACGAGACTGCCTATACGATCGACTACCAGGACATCCGCATCATCGTGCTCGACTCCAACTCGAAGCATGGGGATCAACGCGATTACCTCGAACGCCAGCTCAAAAACTGCACTGCCAAATGGAAAATCGTCACCTGCCACCACTCCATTTTCTCCCCAGTAGTGAAGCGGGATTTCAAATATGGGCGTGAGCAGTGGAAACCCCTGCTTGACCAATATGGTGTAGACCTCGTCCTCAACGGGCACGATCACAGTTACGCCCGCGGGCACGTGCGCCACATTGATGCCAATACTGGAGAGGAAGGCGATCTCGGGGCGATTTATGTCACCTCTGTCAGTGGGCCCAAGCAATATGCTTCGGACCCCAAGGACATGGAGCGTTACGACAAAGACGGCTATCAGCCCGACAAGCGCACCAACATGGTCCAACTTTTTCAAGTTATTACGGTTGAGAACAACACTCTCAACTTCGTCGCCTACGATGTTCTCGGGCAAGAGCGTGATCAGTTCACCATCACCAAAGACTTCAACACCAACAAAAGGACTTGGTTACGAGAGAAGTAACCCGCCTATCGCATCACTAAAAAGCAATGATCATCGAGCCCGCTGCAGAAAACCGCCCCCTCAAAACCAAATCTCTTGATTCTGATTTCGTCGTCATCGGCGGCGGCCTCGCCGGAACCTGTGCCGCCATCACCGCTGCTCGCGAAGGTCTCAAAACCATCCTCGTCCAGGACCGCCCTGTGCTGGGTGGCAATGCTTCAAGTGAGGTCCGCCTTTGGGTGCTAGGTGCCACCTCCCACATGGGCAACAACAACCGCTGGGCTCGCGAGGGTGGTGTGATGAATGAAATCCTCGAGGAAAACCTCTACCGCAACCGACAGGGCAATGCCATCATCTTCGATACCATCCTGCTTGAGAAATGCCTGCTCGAAGAGAACCTCACCCTACTGCTCAATACCGCCGCCTTTGAGGTAGAAAAATCCGCTCAAGGAAATGGCGATACCATCTCCGCGGTTCACGCCTTTTGTTCGCAAAACTCAACCCGCTACCATCTTAGTGCTCCTTACTTCTGTGATGCCTCGGGAGATGGCATTGTCGGCTTCATGGCGGGTGCCGCCTTCCGCATGGGTGCGGAGTCAAAAGAAGAATTCGGTGAAGGCTTTGCCCCCGATGCTTCCTACGGTGAGCTGCTCGGTCACTCGCTTTATTTCTACACCAAGGACACCGGCACCCCGGTGAACTTCACCGCCCCCAGCTGGGCGCTCAAGGACATCACCAAGATTCCGCGCTACCGCCAGTTCAATACCAACATGCAGGGATGCAACTTCTGGTGGATCGAATACGGCGGCCGACTCGATACCGTGCATGAGACCGAAACCATCAAATGGGAACTCTGGAAAGTCGTCTACGGCGTCTGGGATCACATCAAAAACTCGGGTGAGTTTCCCGATGCTGAAACTTTGACCCTCGAGTGGGTAGGCCACATTCCTGGCAAGCGTGAGAGCCGCCGCTTCGAGGGCGACTACATGATCCGCCAGCAGGATGTCATCGACCAAACTCACTTCAAAGACGCCGTCGCCCACGGCGGCTGGGCCATTGATCTGCACCCCGCCGATGGTGTTTATTCTGAAAAGCCTGGCTGCACCCAGTGGCATTCCAAGGGCACCTACGGCATCCCCTACCGCTGCTACTACAGCCAGAACATCAACAACCTATTCCTCACCGGCCGCATCATCAGTGCTACCCACGTCGCCTTCGGCTCCACCCGTGTCATGGCCACCTGTGGCGCCGGTGGCCAAGCTGTCGGCACCGCCGCTGCTCTCTGTAAAAAGCACCACTGCTCACCGCGTGATCTCAGCAGTGGCGAAAAACTCACTGAGCTACAAACTCGCCTGCAACGTAGCGGCCAGTTCCTACCCGGTATTGCTGATGAGGATTCCGCAGATCTCGCTCGTCAGGCAAACATCTCTGTGAGCTCATCTCTCGAGCTTGCCGCCCTCAAGGGTGATGACGACTGGCTGGCGCTCGAGCACGCCCAAGCCATGCTTCTCCCGCTCGCCTCAGGCCCTTGCCCAGACTTCGCCCTCGACCTCAAAACCGATGCTGATGCCACGCTTCGTGTCTCTCTGTGCAGGGCAGAAAAACCGGGCAACTTCACCATGGATGAATGCCTGCAAGAACTCGAGCTCGAGCTCAAGGCCGGTAGCAGCCAAGTTCCGATCAGCTTCCAGACCGAGATCACACGTGCAGGTTACCACTTCCTCAAAATCAGCGAACACCCAGCCGTGCAGGTGCGCCTTAGCAGCGAACGCCTGAGCGGAATCCTCGCCGTCTCCAGTTCCTTTAACAAAGCCGTCGCCACCACCAACAAACAATCGCCCACCGAAGACATCGGGGTCGAGAGCTTTGAGTTCTGGCTACCCCAACGCCGCCCAAAAGGCAAAAACATCGCCCTCACTATCGAGCCCCCGCTGAGACCCTTTGGCCCAGAGAACCTCGTCACCGGACCAGCACGCCCGACCGATCAGCCCAATGCCTGGATCGCTGACCCCTCCGACCAGCAAGCTAAGGTCGAACTCAACTGGCAACAGCCCGTTAGCCTGCAGCACATCTGCCTCGAATTCGACCCCGACTGGGATCACCCGATGGAATCCGTGCTGATGACCCATCCCGAGGAAGTCTCCCCCTTTATGGTCAAGGATTTCGACCTCGTCGATGCCTCAGGCAGCACCCTCGCCGCCGTGCGTGACCACCACAGTGGCCGCTTCAGCCTCGATCTTCCCGAGGCCATCACCACCACCTCACTGACACTGCAGATCCTCGCCACCCACGGCAACCCTGCTGCCCTGTTCCGCGTGCGTGTCTACTAAACAACAGTGACGAGGCAGGTCCTAAGACAGGCCGGACCTCATCAAGCGGCTTCATCCGTGGGAAATGCCGCGTCCCTTTTTCTTAGTAGCCGTGCAGGTTGATATCTTGGCTATCTACCATTGATACCCGTTTCCCCATCTTCTTTTGAATCACTCGGAAATGCTGTCTTTCATCAGGCGTTATGAGGGAAATGGCATCGCCAGGTGAATCCGCGCGACCGGTCCTACCAATGCGGTGGATGTAGTCTTTCGGTGATCGCGGCAGCTCGTAGTTGATCACGCAGGGTAGCTGCTCGATATCAATTCCTCGGGACAAAAGGTCGGTTGCAACAAGCACCCTCAGCTCACCTGCCTTGAACTCCTTGAGCATATCCCGTCTGAACTGCTGACTCTTCTTGGCGTGAATGGCTGCGGCATCGATTTTATTTTTAAGTAGCTTGTCGACAATGCCATCCACCTTGTGCGTGGAAGAAGCGAACACGAGTACCTGTTGTAAATCATGATGTTTGATCAGGTAACGTAACAAAGGCCCCTTGCGCTCATCTGATACAAAGTAGCCCAGCTGATGAATCAGCTCATCCTGCTCTGCACCATCCTCTGTGTCCGTTCCATGCTGAGTATCCTCACGATCGACATCCTCAGAAATATTGATGATCTCAGGGTCTCTCAATAAGACCTGCTGGATTGTGCTAAGGTCATCGCTGAGTGTGGCAGAAAACAACAGGTTTTGGCGCTCGTTCGGCAGCAGCGCGAGGATGCGGTCGACCTCTTCCTTGAAACCGAGGTTGAGCATTTTATCCGCCTCGTCTAAAACAAGTGTGGTAATGGCCGAGAGCTTAACGGCATTTTTTTCAACCAGCTCAAGAAGCCGTCCAGGGGTGGCGATGACCATATCGGCCTTGCCGATCGTTTGCATCTGCACATTGGCCGAAACACCGCCATAAACTGCCACGCTTGTCAGACGCTTTTCCAGAGAAGCGGTAAATGACCGGCAAACATCCTGGACTTGATCAGCCAGTTCACGCGTGGGCACGAGAACCAACACACTCGGCTCACGATAACGCCTTGCCGGACCATCCTGTAGGCGGTCTAAGATGGGCAGCACGTAGCTCGCCGTTTTTCCCGAACCCGTTTTAGCAATGCCCAGGACATCTTTGTTCTGTAGCACCACCGGAATAGCACCCTTCTGAATGGGCGTGGGTTCGACAAAACCTTGGGCAGCGATTGCCTTGAGCAAAGAGGGGTGAAGACCGAGCGAAGAAAACGACATCAATAATGAAGTAAGTGATTTTGAGATAGGTGCAGGAGAAATTTCAACCAGCAAGCTTGTCAATAAGAGAGGCCACCGGCGGAGCAGCCGGTGACCTCTATAACATGCTCTGCCGAAACAGAGCTCACTGCGGTTTGGCAGGTCTCCTGCGTGCGGCGGATTGAGCGAATTGTCAATCTCAGTCTCTTACCTGATCCGCATGAGCCACCACAAACGAGATGTTTACATGGACTGCACCATCAATAGTATAGGCAAACGCCTTCACTTACAGTTCTTCACATTCACTCCTGTGCAGAAAAATATGAAACAAAACGGGTCAACCCTTTCGTATTAAACAGCTACTATGAAATCCATTTTTTTAATCCTTCTCGTCAGCTACCTGTCTCTCTTGCCGGCCTTATCGGCCCTGCCGGTAAATGCAGAAAAACAGCCCAATGTAGTTTTCGTTGTCGCGGATGATGCCTCGAGGCACTTCGGCCAGTCTTACGATTGTGACTGGGTCAATAACCTGACCAAGGATGAGTGCCTAGCCGCTCCCCTTGACCACCACAAGGAAACGATGATGTCGGAACGCAAGAAACAAGGTGACCCACGCGCGCTCCGGGAGGGCAAGGAAGATGCGTATGATAACTACCCTTCAACGAGAAAAGCTCCTCAGGGCTGGGGCTCGACTCCTATCGCAACCAAAGAGAGCCAATATTTCACCCCGAAGCAGGATCTTGAGGGACTGAATGCCCGATCGGAAGCAGTGGAAGGTTTACCTCAAGTCCTCGTCATCGGTGACTCCATTTCGATCGGCTATATGAAACCGCTTGTTGAGGCGCTAGAGGGTGTAGCCAACGTGCAACGACCTAAGGCGAACTGCGGACCGACCACTAGAGGCCTCGAACAGCTCAAAAAGTGGCTAGGTAAGTCAGAGTGGGACATCATTCATTTCAACTGGGGACTCCACGATCTCTGCTACCGCCATCCCAAGTCAAAGGTTCAAGGTAATCGTGACAAGGTAAACGGAACCATTGCAGTGCCACTGGAAGAGTATGAAAAAAATCTAAACTCACTAGTCATCCAGCTCAAAAAAACCAGGGCCAAACTCATCTGGGCATCTACCACCTTCGTGCCCAAAGGCGAGGCCGGCCGCCGTGTTGGTGACGAAATCAAGTACAATGCCATTGCTGAGAAAATCATGAATAAGCATGGTGTTACCATCAACGACCTGCACCAGCTGACCGCCTCACTTCCCGCAACATCCTTCACCAAGCCGGGCGATGTTCACTTCACCCGAGCGGGCTACGACAAGCTGGCCGCGCAGGTTGCAGAATCGATCCTCTCCGTATTAAAAGCTGAGAAGAAAACCCCTTAAGGCTCCTAAAGAAAGCTTACCTTGCCATTGGCAACATCATACATCGCGCCGATGATTTCGATCTCGTTGGCTTCGATCATTTCTTTGAGAACCGGGCTGTTCTCTTTGATCTTAGCCAGGGTTAACTCGACGTTTTTGGCTGCCACGGCATCGACAAATTCAGCATTAGCTGAGCTGCGGTCCGCTCCTTCCGGAGTATGAATAGCATCAACGGCAGGCGTAATTTTTTCCAGCATCTGTGTTAAATTACCCAGCTCTGCCTTATCACATGCTCCCTTGATGGCACCGCAAGAGGTATGCCCCATGACCACAATGGCCTTGGCCCCAGCCACCTTACAGGCGAATTCCAAGCTTCCGAGAATGTCCTCGTTGACAAAGTTACCTGCAATCCTGGCATTAAAAATGTCCCCTATGCCTTGATCAAAAACAATCTCAGTGGGAATGCGTGAATCAATGCAGCTCACCACCGCAGCCAGAGGGTATTGTCCGCCAGCCGTTTGCGATACTTGGGACTGGTAATCACGACTCGTTGTTGAGCCACTTGTGAATCTAACATTCCCCTGCTTCAGCATCTCAATGGCCTGAGAAGGTGTGATCGATGACTGGCTTTCCGCTGTTTGTGTTGTCGACATAAGATGGTGGCAGGATGGGGAGTGCCGCTATGAATATGCTTTTTGAAGTGAAATGGTCAAGCGCATCAGCCCATTTCTTACGGCTATTATTAACCTTACTCAGGCACAAAGTCCTGCGTTTCGCCTTTGGCAATCTTCAGCTCATGGTGCTTACCCGCATAGTGGACCTTACAAGGCGCGCCCTTCTGGCTGTGAATCTTGGCTGAAAGCAGCTTGCCGTTTTCCCAGCTGAGATCAACGACGAAGCCACCACGGGCCTTGAGCCCGGCGACAGATCCGGTCTGCCAGCGATCGGGTAATGCAGGAAGAAGTTCAATGGTACCGGTTTGCGACTGCACCAGCATCTCGCAGACGCCGGCCGCGTAGCCGAAGTTGGCATCAATTTGAAACGGCGGGTGGAAGCTCAGCAGGTTACGATAGAAGTTACCGTGGATTTGCTCCTTAAGCATCTTGTAGGCGCGGTTACCGTCGTGCAGGCGGGCCCACATGCTGATCTTCCACGCCTTACTCCAGCCAGTGCCACCATCACCACGCGCGTTGAGTGAGACCCGTGCTGCCTCGGCAAGCTTGGGAGTCGTGACAGGTGAAATCTGCCGGCACGGGTGTACTGCTAGCAAGTGAGAGAGGTGGCGGTGTTTGTCGTTAGGATTGTCGATGTCTTTCGCCCATTCCTGGAGCTGCCCCCATTTTCCGATTTGAGGACCGAGCAAACGTGAGCGCATCGACTCCACCTTTTTGCGAAACGCTTCGTCCTTACCAAGGGCATTAGAGGCCTCGATGTAGTTGGTGAAGAGGTCATAGACGAGCTGCTGCTCGTAGGAGTTTCCTTCGGCCTCGGGGCCGTGTTCGGGGGAGACACTTTTCGGGCTGACCAGTTTGCCGTCAGGCCACTCAATCAGCGAGTCCTCCCAGTATTCGCAAAGGTTTTTGAGCAAGGGGTAGGCGCGGGTCTCAAGGTATTCTTTGTCTTGAGTAAAGGCGTAGTGATCCCAGATGTTCTGCATGACCCATGCAGCATCGCCGGGAACCCAGAGGTAAGAGGCTCCACCAAAAATTCCATTTTCTGACCGGTGCGCCCAGCCGCGAACACCAAATTTCTTTTTCGTCGCCTCGCGTTTGACCGGAACAACCGACCATAACCACTCGGAAAGCGGCGTGAAACATTCCGAAAGGTTCGCCGCATCGACAAACCAGTAATTCATCTGGAGGTTGACATCTGAATGGTAGTCCGAGCGCCATGGTGGATTGTTGCTCTCGTTCCACAGGCCTTGCAGGTTAGCAGGCAAGCTACCGGGACGTGAACAGGAAATCATCAAGTAGCGCGCATACTGAAAAATCAGCTCCTCGAGGTCAGGGTCAGCGTTACCTTTCAGGCCGAGAGGTCTTTTACCAAACATCCCTTTTCCCAAAACAAGCTTGGCTCCGCGGTAGGCATCGAGCCTTTTATCGGTGCTCATCTTGCGAAGATTCTCAGTGCTCTGGCCAAGATTCAGTGACACTCTGTGATACAGGCTTTGATAGTCCGCGATGTGCTCCCGGCGTAAATCATCAAAGGCCCGCTTAGAAGCCTTTGCCAAGAGATCATTGATCTTCTGATGCGGGTGCGCCTGCTTCCAGCCCTTGTCGCGCTGGTTCAGGTAGCTGGTATCTGCACTGAGAAAAATAAGCAGCGAATCACAGCCCTTGAAGCTGATCTTGCCATCGGCCGCTTGCAGGCTACCTCCCTCATGGATCACCTGCACCTGCGCCTCATAGTCGAGGCGGATCGGGTAGTTGGCTTTTCCTTTCATCTTGATCGTTCCAGATGGAGACCCGGAACAGGACAGCTTGTTGCCCTCGGCCTTGATCTTGCCCTTGTGCATATCGCTCAGGGAGATGCTGCCACTGTAGCTGCCCTTTTTGTCAGCCGTGAAGCGAAACACCAACACGTCCGCCGGCTGAGAGGCAAAGTAATCACGCTGGTAGTTTACTCCACCAGACTGGTAGCTGATGCTGTGCGTTGCCTTATCGATATCAAGCTCGCGGCGGTAAGCGGAGGCGTCGCTTTGACCGGCAAACTGAATCTTGAGATCGCCAAATGCCTGGTAAGCCCCCGTGTCTTGCTCATCGCCAATCCAGAGCGAGTCTTCGTTAAACTGGATGTGCTCATGCTGCACCCCACCGTAAATCATGCAGCCCAGATGCCCGTTACCTATCGGCAGGCAGTCCTCCTGCCACTCCTTTGCGGGGGAGTCATACCAGAGCACTTGTGAAGTCTCTGGGGTTTCAGCCGCTTGACTGCTAAGGGTAAAACCAAGGCTAGCGAGACAGATTGACAACGAGAAGATAGATGGGTGCATGGTCAGTGAGGGTGTGGTGAAGGTGTGGTGAAGGTGTGGTGAAGGTGTGGTCGTCGTGCCGATGATGACGGTATTAACGCTAAGTAATTACCCCACACACAGCAAGATCTTACAAAAAAAATCACGTCCTCTCCATCTGACTGCACCTTGTCAGCCTTCCTCTTTCAGAACGTGTTTAAACCAGTCCCGGAACAGCTTTCTCTCAGCAGTATCTCGGAGCACCCAGGTATCTGTGTGCTCAACGATCACCGGATACTTCTTCCCCTTGACCCAGTCAGTCGGAAGATAGAGCAGGTGATGCACTTGCGTTGTTGCATAGTTTTTATTGACCTACATGGCTCGTTTCCCAGGAGCGGGTGCATGAGGAGTTGCTGGAGGGGCTGTCAAATCTGGCTCCACACTACCCAGGCTGCCTTCAATGTCGCCTGCAAGTAAGCAAGGCGCATTCACGAGAGCTGCAATCGATAGTATGGCTGCGAGCCTCTTCACGGTTGCACCTTAAACTTCATGACTCGGCCCCACTTGTTATACTCAGTCATTAAAATATTCCCATCCGCATCAAAGGCGATGCCGTGAGGAGCTTTCACGATTCCAGCTTCCCAGATCTCGGGGCCGGAGGTGTTTTTGCCGATCTCCTTGGTATTGTTCGTGCCTACTTCGGCCACCATTTCGCCTTCTTTATTAAAGACCGAGATTCGTCCGTCGATCTCGGCGATGGCGACCAGGTCTTTATAAAATGCGGCGGAGCTGGGCTTGCGGAGTTTCGTCGCATAAACCTTGACCAGCTCTCCATCCAGGGTGGTGTGCACCAGCCTATTATTCAGCCGGTCACACAGAAGAATACGCGGCTCTGCGTAGCGATGATCGATGAAAATCTTATGGCAGTTCATGAGCTTCAGTGGCGCTTTCTGCCTACCTCCAAACTCACCTATCCATTCACCTTTTTGGTTGAATTTGAAGATGTGGTCATTGCCGTAGCCATCAACGACAAAGATGTCGCCATTCGGTAGGGCGTCGACTGAGGTCAGGCGGGCGCCAAGGTTTTTCCCAGTGTCCCGATGCTTTCTAAAGAGCTTTTCCGCTGGGGTTCCGTAGATCGAAATATTGAGGACGACCTTTCCCTCGAGCGTCATCTTGATAATCTCGCCTTTTTTGAGCCTAGCTCCGTAGATGAATTCTTGAGCGCCTTCCTTCACGATGACAAAGCCATGGAAGTCATTTGGTGCGTTG
>ENA-OUOG01005297-OUOG01005297.1-marine-metagenome-genome-assembly--contig:-NODE-5297-length-10519-cov-6.510439_pt1 | contig 10519 bp, 10 predicted proteins | sample MGYA00248635_ERZ508505 | MGnify/ENA primary metagenome ERZ508505 (study PRJEB26176, sample SAMN06267871) | marine metagenome | isolation source: Saanich Inlet, British Columbia, Canada | place: Pacific...
GGGACGCGTACGCGTGGGGTTACATTATCTGCCATTTCTCTGGTCCTTCCCTATCAGCCGCCGCAGCCGCCGATGGTCACTTTCACATTCGCAACAGCGCGGCGGAAACTTCCATCCGGCATGCGTGCAATTGCAACGACATCCTGCTCACCAGCAAGGCGGATCCGTGTGGATGCCGCTTGGTTTGCCGATAGTGGGCCGAAATTGAACGTTGCTACATTCGGGTTCGGGTTGCCTGCGGCCAAGACGATGATCGCCTCTGCGCCTGGTGCGCTGACCTCGATTGGCACGGTGTTGCCGTTTTCGGCAATCTCTGGCGCGATCAGGGTGATCCCCTCATCGGACATATCGGCCCCACCGGTGAATCCGGCCATGGCCTCATCCACGAGATTTGCCGAGGCGATGCCAGGGAAAAGAGCCGCAGCAGCAGCTGCCGACAGGCTCAACCCAACAAATTGCCTACGATTAACTGACATAAGTGTTTCTCCTTTGCGCTGTGACCAGATCAGTCGGTCAGCGTTTGTAGATAGGCGACGACGTCTTCAACATCCTGCGCTGTCAACAAGGGGCTCAACTCACCCTGTGCTGCGCGCCCAGTGAACCCGTCACCTGGACGAATAAATCCGCTCGTTCTGTAGAAAGCTGGCATTACCGAGTCGGGGAAAATGCCCTTGGCATTTACAACAATGCCGCGAAGCGCTGCTGCATCCCAACGCGATCCGACACCATCCAGCATGGGGCCGACTTCGCCGTGGAAACCATATTCATCAAGTTCAGAGACCTGATGACAAGCAATGCAATTTCCCAATCCACGGGTTGTCATGACTTCTTCGCCGCGTGCAACATCACCTGCAACACCGGTCAAAGATTCAGCGACTTCACCATATTCATTTACCACGACATCCGAGGGTGCAACCTCCTCGGCAGTCACGACGGTTGCGGCCACTCCAAAGAGTGCCGCCAAGACTAGTTGGCGCTTCAAAGTAGTTCCTCCCTAAGGCGAGTCATTCACCCCTATTGGCAGCGTAACCAGCCTGCATATCTCATTGCAACAACATATTTACATTTTTGAATACAATTGCATCCAGCACGGCATGCAAACGCATGCAAACCTTTGAAAACCGAGAAGTCTTACTGGGAAATTTGTTCTTGCAAAAGACGGGCATGATAGGCCTGAAATGGTTCTTCGCCGTCATATCCCTCCTCCAGAACCCAATTGAGCATGTTGAAAGTGGTCCATCTCCCGAAGGCACCGGGTATCATGGCGACGGCTGCTTCGGGCAGGCTCAGCCCCTCTTCGACCTCGCTGGGGAGGAAAAAAGTGGTGGGTGTGAACAGGGTGCGCCAGCGTCGAACAATCTCGGATTCCGACATGGTTTGCCCGTCCAGATCGGTCACCTCGGTCTGGCCGTACATATTGATCCGCACCACGAAAAAGGCCTCCGTCAACAGGTCCTCGATCTCGGGTATGACATAGACCTCTTCATGCATCTGGGTGCAGTAAATGCATCCTCTCTGCTCGATCATCACCACAAAGCGCTGGCCATTGGCTGTGGCTTCCTCAAGGTCTTCACGCAGGTCACGGAAGGTTTCGTTCAGCCAAGGCGCGATATGCAAACCATCATCACCGAGTTCTGCAGCAGGCAGCGTCGTGGGCAATAAGGCCACCAATGCGGCGGCAAGAATTCCTCTGAACATGATCATCTCCTCCCTCTGTACAGCCGTCAGCCGATCTGACGGAAAATCTCAAAATTCTCGATCATCCATTGGCCGATATAGTTGAGGGCATTGGTCGCAATCAGCACACCAAAGACGATCAACATCACGCCCATGATCTTTTCCACCGCCCCCAGATAAGGCCGGAACCGTGCCATCAAACGCATGAAGGGGCCAACGAATGCGGCCGCCAGAACAAAGGGCAAGGTCATCCCGATCCCATAGCCCGTCAAAAGCAAGGCACCCTGCCCCGCCGTTTCGGTTCCCGCAGCCGTAAACAGGATCGCGGCCAACACGGGGCCGACGCAGGGCGTCCAGCCAAAGGCAAAGGCAAGCCCGATCACATAGGCCCCGCCAAGCGACATATTGGAGACATCTCCGGGCTCGGCCCGGAACTGACGGTAGAGAAACCCGATCCGGACCACTCCCAGAAAATGCAGGCCCATCACAATGATCAGCCCTGCGGCCACCCATCTTAAAATATCGAACCAATCGCGCAGCATCTGCCCGAACACCGAGGCCGACGCCCCCAAGCCCACAAAAACGGTCATGATCCCCGCCGCAAAGAGGGTGGCGGCCAAAACCGCGCGCCGTCGCACCGCGGGCGTGACCCCTTCCCCGCCTGTAACCTGATTTACACTTACACCAGCAAGGTAACTGAGGTAGAATGGCACCATCGGAAGGATGCAGGGCGACAGAAAAGACAGCAGCCCCGCTATAAATGCACCACCAAATGTGACGTCAAACATGATGACCCTAATGTTAAAATATTCACATATTCATATTGGATGGATATTTTCACCCAAGTCAATCGCGCAACATCTGGTCGCAGCGGCTTTGGCGGTCATAACTTGGACCACGCCCCTTGCGGCCTCGGAGCTTGAATTGGTGATGGTCGAGGAAGAGGGCTGTTTCTGGTGCGCACGCTGGCGCGAAGAGGTCGGCCCCGAATACCCCCTGACCCCAGAAGGCCAGATCGCCCCCCTCAGACGCTTAGATATTAGGCAAGCTGTCCCTGATGATCTGACATTTGCGTCAAGGGCCGTTTACACACCGACCTTCATCTTGATATCAGATGGCGTAGAAATAGGTCGGATAGAAGGCTATCCGGGCGAAGACTTCTTTTGGGGGTTGCTAGGGCGGCTCATAGAAACTGCTAATGAAGGGTGAAGGTATTGGACATATGCCAGTCTATTCCTGCACCCTCGCGAGAGAGAGCATATAATGCAAAATAGCAATCTTGCGCCGACCATCCTGCCTGACCCGGATCAGGATTTAGACGCTGAGACGTGGGAACGCTTGCGCTGCAACGCGCAAACCGCGTCCGATTTCCTCAAGGCGATCAGCCATGAGGGGCGATTGATGATCCTGTGTTCGCTTGCCAATGGCGAAAAATCGGTGACCGAAATCGAGCAAATGCTCAGCCAGCGTCAAGCGGCTGTGTCACAGCAATTGTCGCGTTTGCGCCTTGAGGGTCTGGTGACTGCACGGCGCGACGGCAAACAGATTTTTTACAGTTTGACAGATGACCGCGCGCGCAAGATCATCGAACAGGTCTACGAGCTTTTCTGCAAATAAGACGCGCCGCAAGAACATGCGGTAAACGAACATCAAGAGAGCGTGAAGGGAGAGAGCATGCTCGAATTGATCGGCGAACCAACGGCCATCATCCTTTTGGGCTTGATCGGCGGAACGGTCCTAGGCCTCGCGGCACGGCTTGGCGGGTTTTGTACGCTTGGCATGATCGAGGATGTTCATTACGGCGATGACCGCGCGCGACTGTGGTTCTGGGTCGGCGCGCTTGGTATCGCCATCCTGTCCAACTTCTGGCTGTCCTATGCGGGTCTGATCGACCTTGGCGCGGTGGTCTACCTTCAAAATGCATTCTCCATACCCGGTGCCATTCTGGGCGGATTGATCTTTGGGTTTGGCATGGCGCAAACGGGCAATTGCGGCTTTACCGCTTTGGCGCGTGTGGGCGGCGGCGACCTTCGGGCCTTCGTGATTGCGATGGTCATGGGCGTGGCCGCTTTGATTGCGCTCTCCGGTCTTTTGGCGGTCTGGCGTCTTGAAATTTTCCCCATCACGCCGCAACCGCAATCCCCTGACGGGATCGCGCAAATGCTGGGGCGGCTGTTTGGCCTGTCCCCTGACTTATTGGGAATGGGCATTGGCACGATTGTGATTGTTGCCGCCATCGCCTTGGCGCCACGCCACGGTGCGATCAAACGCATACTCTGGAGCATCGCCATCGGGCTGACCATTTCACTTGGCTTTTTCGGAACCTATTGGGTGTCGGAAAACGGCTGGGACGCTTGGCCTGTTGTGTCGCATACCTTCACAGCCCCAATCGGTGAGACGCTCCACTACGCGATGTTCTCAACCGGATTGGCCCCGAAGTTTGGCATGGGCTCGGTGCTGGGTGTCGTCATGGGCGGCTTTATCGGAAGCCTGATCAAAGGCGGATTTCGTTGGGAGGCCTGTGAAGACCCGCGCGAATTGCGCCGTCAGATCATTGGCGCGGCGATGATGGGTTTGGGCGCAGTAATGGCTGCGGGCTGCAGCATCGGACAGGGGCTGTCGGCGTTTTCCGTTCTCTCGCCAACTGCCCCTTTGGTGGCTGCAAGCATCTGGTTGGGCGCGTGGTTCGGATTGCGCCAATTGATCCTTGGACTTGCGCCCGAGGTCTAGGCGGGCGCGCGCAACCAGCCATCACGAAGCATGAAACGCTCCAAGCCCGAGAAACGTGCCGCGCGTTCCAGCTCGGCCTCAAGACGGGCCAGTCGCGCCTTGCCCATCTGCACCCCGGCCTCAGGCCAGAACCCCGTAACGTTCAAGACGCCCGCCCCGCGATCGGCCTTCATATCAATCCGCCCGATCATGCGATCCCCTTCCATCACGGGGAAAACGTAATAGCCGTATTTGCGCTGCGCCTCAGGCACAAAAATCTCGATCCTGTAGTGGAACCCGAACAAACGCTCGGCCCGTTTGCGGTCGCGCAAGGCCGGGTCAAACGGGCTAAGGATACGCAGGCGTTTGGGGATGGGGGCGATATCGCTTAGCCCTGCCAAAACCTCAGGCCATAGCACGACGCGGCGCAGTTTGCCGTCTTGACCCAAGACATCGGCCTCCTCCACACGGCCAGATGCAAGCGCGTGTTTGACCCAAAGCTTCGCCTCCGCAGGGCTGATCAATGCATAGAAGGCCGCCAGCTCGCCCGATGTGGCAAAGCCCAACCTGTCCAATGCCGTCGCACAAGCCCAATCAATGATGGCCTCGGTCTCAACGCGTGCATTCAACGCCTCGGGCGGGATGACCCGCTCGGTCAGATCATAGAATTTGCGAAACCCCTCGCGCCGCGTGATCGACAAATCGCCCGAGCGCCACAGATATTCCAATGCCGCCTTGCCCGGATGCCAATCCCACCAGCCTGTGGCCTTCTCGACCCGCGTTGACCCCATATCCGAGGTGCAGACCGCGCCATGTTCGCGGACGTGGGTTAGGACGGCATCAATCTCGGATTTAAACTGCCCGCCATGCCACGAGGTCCAACGACCGCGCAGGCGTTCGCGATCCCTGTCAAAGCGCAAACGCCAATAAGGAAAGGCACTGACAGGAATGATCGAGGCGTCATGCGTCCAATGCTCGAAAACGGATCGCGCGCGATCATTGAGCCATCGCAGAGAGGCGGGCCTGTAGCTTTGTCTGCGCGACCACAAGATATGATCATGCGCCCGCGCAAAGGTGTTTACGCTATCGACCTGAACGAACCCCAAGTCTCCAATGAGATCAGCCAGCGCCTGCCCCTTGGCAGGGCCCGAGGGCATCACACCCAGACCGTGGTGGTGCAAAAACATGGCCCGCGCGGCCGCTGTCTCGATCACAGGGACCGCGCGTGGACACATGGATCAGACCCTACTCATGCAGGGTCATGCCATTGCCAAGGCCGTGTGAACTCACCCAAGACATGGGCCAATTGTTCCTCATCCACCGTGCCATTGCGCGCGATACACGCGACCAGCCCGCGCTTCTTATCCTCCAGAACCTCGACCACCTCGGCCTCGATCCCCGCATCCAGCATGGCCGCGTTATAGACACGCGTGATGGCACGTTTACGCAGATCAGGTTTGAAGACTTTGCCCACAGCCGTTTTTGGCAGCTCGTCCAGAATTTCGAGATATTTCGGAACCGCCGCACGTTCTGCGACTTTTTCGCTGGCAAATTTCATCAAATCAGCCTCGGTCACATCGGCATCCGCGACCAGCTCCACATAGACACAGGGCAATTCGCCCGCAAAGCTGTCGGGCTGGCCAATCGCCCCTGCAAAGGCCACGGCCTCATGGCCTGCCAAAGCCTCTTCGATCTCGGCGGGGTCGATATTATGCCCGCCGCGAATGATCAGGTCTTTGGCGCGACCCGTGATCCAGAGGTAGCCATCTTCATCAATGCGCCCCAGATCGCCTGTGCGCAGATAGCTCTCAAGATGGAAGAGATCACGGTTTTTATCGGCTTCGGTATAGGTGTTGCCCGCCATGACACCGGGGTTGGAGACGCAAATCTCGCCCACGACGTCGCGCTCGCATTCCACTGGACCATCCGCTGTGGCCGTCAAAATCTTCACATCGCAATGCGGGAAGGGGAAACCGACAGATCCGATCTTCTTCTCGCCCTCCAAAGGATTGCAAGACACCAGACAGGTAGCCTCGGTCAGACCATAGCCTTCGATCAATGTCACACCGGTTGCTGTCTCAAAGCGTTTGAACAGCTCGACCGGCAGGGGCGAAGACCCGGAGAAGGCGGTTTTCACCGTCGAGATATCAGCATCCACAGGGCGCTGCATCATGGCCGAGATCGCGGTTGGAACAGTGATGATAAAGGTGATCTGCCAGCGCTCGATCAACTTCCAGAAATTATCAAACACACCCTCGCCGCGATAACCTTGCGGCGTGGGGAACACCACATGCGCCCCCGACGTCAGCATGGCCATCAAAATCACATGGCAGGCAAACACATGGAACAGGGGCAGCGGGCAGATCACATTGTCCTCCTCCGAGAACAGCAGGGTATCGCCCAACCAGCCATTGTAGATCATGCCGCTAAAGCTGTGCTGCGCGACCTTGGGCATGCCCGTTGTGCCGCCCGTATGGAAATAGGCCGCCACGCGGTCTTCGCTGCCTGCATCAAAGTTCAAGGCGGTCGCGTCATGCTTGGTCATCTCGGCTGTGAAGGGCAGCACTTGTGCCGTATGCGAGACGGGGTTCTTGGGTCGGATCAGAGGCACGATCAGCTTCTTTGCCCCCGTCAGATAGCGGTGCAAATCAACCTCAAGAACGGTTTGGACATTGGGGGACAATTCAACGGCTTTGGCCACTTTTTGCGCGACATCCGTCTTGGGAAAGGCGCGCAGGGTGACCACAACTTTCGCCCCGGTTTCGCGCAGGATCGCGGCGATCTGTTCAGGGTCAAGCAAGGGGTTGATCGGGGCCACAATCCCCGCCGTCATCCCGCCCAAAAGCGTCACGACCGTTTCGTTACAATTGGGCAAAATATATGCGACCGTATCGGTCTTCTGGACACCAAGCGCATGGAACATATTCGCCGCTTGCGTGACCGAGCCTTGCAGCTCTGACCAAGTCAGGGTTTCCGCAGGCGATGTCGGCCCCGAGAACAGCTGGAACGAGACCGCGTTCAACCCCCCGAATTTCGCCGCCGTATTCCCCAGCAACTCATAGACTGTCGTGGCAGATTGCGACGCAGGCCAAGGCAGTTCTTTTTCGACGCGCTTCAAATCGTCTGAATCGGCAAACCGATACATGTGCAGTTCCTCCCAAATGACGACACCTTCTCCTCCAGAGACGCGCCAGCAACAAAATCATGGAGTGCGCGGGCCAGTCACGCAAGATTTACCCAACGAAAGCTTATTCGGCCGCCAATCCTTCGGTGAATTGCAAACGTGCCAGACGCGCATATAGCCCGCCCTGCGAAACCAGCGCATCATGGGTGCCTTCGGCCACGATCTGGCCGCCATCAAAGACCACGATCCGATCCGCCTGCTTTACCGTCGCCAAACGATGCGCCACGATCAAGGTTGTGCGGCCCACGCTCATCTCGGCCACCGCATTTTGCACGGCCCGCTCGCTTTCGGCATCAAGCGCGCTTGTCGCCTCATCCAGCAATAAGATCGGGGCATCGCGCAAAATGGCACGCGCAATCGCGATCCGCTGTTTTTGCCCCCCCGAGAGCATGATCCCGCGCTCGCCGACATAGGTGTCATAGCCTTGTGGCAAAGCGGCGAGGAAATCATGAGCCGCCGCCGCCATGGCTGCCGCTTCGACCTCGGCATCCGTGGCATCAGGTCGCCCGAAACGGATATTTTCACGCGCCGAGGCCGCGAAGATAACTGGGTCTTGCGGCACCATCGCCATCGCAGCGCGGAAGGTCGCACGCTCCATGTCGCGCAGATCAACACCATCCATTTTGATCACACCCGATGCGGGGTCATAAAAGCGCAGAAGCAATTGGAAAATCGTGGATTTACCCGCCCCAGAGGGCCCGACCAAAGCAACCGTTTCCCCGGGTTTGACCGTCAGGCTGACCCCGTCCAAAGCGGCGGTATTGGGCCGCGTGGGGTAGAAGAAGCGCACATCTTCAAATGTGATCTCGCCACGCCCGCCTTCGGCAAGCGCTTGGCCTTTCTTCGGGTCCGAGACGCTGTCATCGGCACCCAGCAATTCGACCAGACGCTCGGTGGCACCCGAGGCGCGTTGCAACTCGCCCCAAATCTCCGACAAGGCCCCGACACCGCCTGCGACCATGATCGCATAGATCAGGAACTGGATCAGGGCACCGATGCTCATCGCTTCGGCGCGCACATCGCGCGCCCCGATCCACAGAACACCGACAACCCCTGCAAAAACCAGAGTGATGACAATCACCGTCATCACAGCGCGCGTGGCGATGCGGCGCTTGGCACTGACGAAGCTTTTTTCGGTAACACTGTCAAAGGAGGCCGCAGTGGGGCGCTCATGGGTGAAGGCCTGCACTGTTTGCACAGACAAAAGCGCCTCGGATGCGCTGCCCGAGCTTTGCGCGATCCAATCCTGATTCTCGCGGCTCAACACCCGAAGACGGCGTCCCAAGACCACGATCGGCACGATGATCGCGGGCACAATCAGCAAGACCAGCCCTGTCAGCTTGGCCGAGGTGAACAACATCATCACCAAACCACCCGTCAGGATCAGCAGGTTACGCAAGGCCACGGAGACCGAGGATGAGATCACGCTCAACAAGAGCGTTGTATCGGTGGTGATGCGGCTCAGAACCTCGCCCGTCATGATTTTTTCATAGAATGCGGGGCTCATACCGACCATGCGATCAAAGACCGATTTGCGGATGTCAGCCACCACACGTTCGCCCAAGCGCGTCACAAGATAATAGCGCAAGCCCGTGCCAAAGGCCAAAAGCACGGCGATCCCGAGAGCGGCGAGGAAATATTTATCGAGCAAAGCCGCGCTCTCGGATTCGAAACCATCGATCACGCGGCGCACCGCCAGCGGCAGAACCAAGGAGACAGCAGCCGTGGTGATCAGAGCCAAAATCGAGGCAAAAACCATTGTTCTATAGGGTGCCATAAACGGCAACAACGCCTTGAGAGATCCAATCCGGCGGGATTTCTCGCGCTCCTCATTCATCGCGGGCGCGCCATTGCTTGCTGGGGTATTCGCGTCAGTCGTCATGCTATCTCTTCCCTAATCCCTCAAAGGGAATACTGGCGCAGCGCCCTTGGCACAAGCATCACTTGGCCAATCAAAGGTCTTCACTGCATCTGTGGGGAGGATTGGAGCGGGCGGCGGGAATCGAACCCGCGTCTCTTGCTTGGAAGGCAAGGGTCTTACCATTACACAACGCCCGCGCAATGAAGGGTTAGCTAGGCGAAGCGGATTGGCCCGTCAAGGCAGATATAGGTGAAAACCGTTCAAACTTCGCGCGCCATCGCATGACGTAAATTGCGAAGCAACACCGGCACAAGCACCGTCAGGATCAACAATCGCAAAACATGATGTGCCGCGACAAAGGCAGGCTCCACCCCGATTTGCACGGCCATGGCGGCCATGACCTCCACACCTCCAGGGGCAAAAGCAATCAACAGCATGGTCGGCGGAAGGTCCAGAAAATGGGCTGCGATAATCGCCCCCAATGCCGCCACTGCGCAGGCCAGCAAGGTCACAACACATCCCGCCCATATCCCACGGCGAAGCTGGGCCATACTGACACCGCGAAACCGCGTGCCGATCAAGGCCCCCATGGTGACAAAGGCCGCGATCGTCAGCTCCATTGGCACATTGCCCGGCATCAATTCGGTCGCATGCCCGATGGTCGACACCATCATTCCCCCCAAAAGAAACGCCGCAGGAATTTTGAACCGTTTCAGGGCCAAACCACAAAGCACCGCGCCAATGGCTGTTCCCGCCATGGCCCAAAGCGCCATGCCCTCTGGCTGCACTGGCAGGGCCGCGACAGGGCCACTCCAGAGCGTCAGGATCACGGGCACGAGCAAGGTCAGCAGCAAGACGCGGATGGATTGCACGATGGAGACTTGGGCAAGATCGGCCTTCATATCCATCGTCAAACCCAAGACGTAACTCAAATGGCCAGGCGTGGCGGCAAGCAAGGCCGTCAAAGGGTCCATGCCGAACCCGCGCTCCAGCACGCGGCGGCACAGCCACATCCCCAGATACAATCCTGCCGCCAGAACAATCAGGCTCAACGGCCAAGTGATCGCAGTGCGCACGACCTCAGGCGT
>ENA-OUOG01005298-OUOG01005298.1-marine-metagenome-genome-assembly--contig:-NODE-5298-length-10519-cov-5.517908_pt1 | contig 10519 bp, 3 predicted proteins | sample MGYA00248635_ERZ508505 | MGnify/ENA primary metagenome ERZ508505 (study PRJEB26176, sample SAMN06267871) | marine metagenome | isolation source: Saanich Inlet, British Columbia, Canada | place: Pacific...
ATTTAAGAGATGATGGTGATGTTGCCTCACAATATACCTCTAACGAATTTCCTTTAGTTGCTGGAGTCTGGAACGAAGTTTCTTTTGATTTATCAACTTTAACAAGTTCTGCACCAGGTGGGGCAGTGTATAATAACCTATTATTTTTATTCGATTCTGGTATTGCTCCAGATGCTGATGGACATATCTATTACATAGATGCACTACAAATGCCAGCGTCTTCTGCTACTTTTGATGGGGATACAGATGCAACTTGGAATACAGCTGCTAACTGGAGTGATGATGTGTTGCCAAATGGTATGTACAATGTAACCATACCAGCAAGCCAAAATGTAACTATTGCTACTTCAACAGCAGCAACAACCAACAACTTAACTGTTGATGGAGCTGGTTCTTTAACTATTGCTGCAGGTGGTAGTTTAATTGTAAAAGGAACATCAACAGGTAATGTTACATATAACAGAACTTTAAACTTTACATCGGGTAATGCCAATGGTTGGCATTTGGTAAGTTCTCCTGTTGCGGGCCAAACGTTTAATGAGTCATTTGCTTCTACAAACAATTTAGCTTTAAGTTCAGGTAAAAGAGGCTTTGCTTATTATAATGATGCATTAGCTGTAGGTAGTAAATATGTATATTTATTAAGTGATGATACAAATGCATCTGCATTTAATTCAGGAACATATTCGGGTTCAGGAGTAGGATATTCTGCTAAAATAGCAGCAACTGGTACAGTAGGTTTTACAGGAACTATCAATACATCAGATGTTAATGGAGTAAGTGTTACATCATCTGGTAATGGCTTTAACTTATTAGGTAATCCATATACTTCTTACGTAAGTAGTCAAACCTTATTAAATGCAAATCCAAACACTTCAGGTGTTATTTACACTTGGACAGAAGGTGGTGGTTATACAACAAGAACAGCAGCGTCTAACTGGATTATACCTCCTGGACAAGGCTTTTTTGTGAAAATGAATAGTGGTTCTACATTCGATTTTGCTGAGTCTAATCAATCATCTGGTACACAAGCTTTTCAAAAATCAGCAGGATTACTAACCAAAGTAAAATTAATGGTTAACGATGGTAGCCTTAACAGATATGCAGAAGTTCAATATTTTGATACGAATGCGACAAAGGGTTACGATTGGGGTTATGATGGTGAAATTTTCACAGGACAAAGTGATGCTTTAGAAATATATTCTCATTTATTAGAAGGTAGTGCAGGTAAAAATTACCAAATTCAATCTTTACCAAATTCAGATTACGAAAACATGGTAATTTCTATTGGGGTGAAAGCTGCAGCTGGTAAAGAAATTACATTTACTGTAGATGCTATGAATTTACCAACAGGTGTAAAAGTATTTTTTGAAGACAGAGCAAATAATACATTTACAGAATTAAGCAATAATGGCAACTATAAAGTAACAACAACAGAAGTTTTAAATGGCATTGGTCGTTTTTACTTACATACAAAATCTAGTGCTTTAAGTGCAGATGATACAATTTTGAACACAGTAAGTATTTACAAAACAAATAATACAACCTTAAGAATATCAGGTTTGTCTCAAGGAAGTTCTACTATTAAATTGTTCAATATTTTAGGGAAAGAAGTACTGACTAAAAAGTTTGAAGCAAACAATGTAAATGATATCAATTTACCAAAATTAGCTACAGGAATTTACATTGTTCAGTTAGAAACTGCATCAGGTAAATTAAACAAGAAAATAATTTTAGAATAAATACGAGAACTTTAAACTAGATAATATCATGAAAAAAAATATAGAAATCACTCAAGATAAAACACAAGAAATTACTCGTAAAGACGCTATTAAAAAAATAGGGAATTACGGTAAATATGCAGCCTTAACAGCTCTTGGCACCTATTTGATTTTAAATCCTCAATCAGCACAGGCACAAAGCCCTGAAGCTCCAGGGGCTGGTTTTTAAAAATCAATAAATTTATAATAAAAAAATAAATAGAACCAATAATTTTAAAATGAAAAATACAGTTATAGTAGTCTTTTTTATTACTTTTTTTACTCATTTTATAAAAGCCCAAAATATTGGTTCAGAAAATTTATTTTCTGTATTTCCTACTTCGTCATTTACTGATAATACAACAGGTGTTTTTACCTTTTCTTCAACTTTTAGTAGTTCTAATTCAGCTTGGGAAATAGATTGGAATGAAACAGAAGTTTTTTCTAAATTATTTAAATTTGATCATCCAACAAATACCAATGAGAGTTTTGAATTAAGATTTGGTAAAGGTGGTCAAATATATAGTTTTAAAAGCTCCTTTGGAGAGGCTATCCCTCCCCAATGGAGACCAAAGTATAATGAATCTGGATCTGTAATTTCTAGTGATACTCAAAGTATTGTAAATGGAGAAATTTTATCAGAAAAAGGAAATTGGGCGCCCTGGGTAGATGAAATTTGGCAATTGGTTAGTTCAGATCAAAACGACTTTACAACAGAAATGGAAAGTGGTGTTCCTGTAGAGAAGGTAAATACCAGAAACATACACCAGGCGGGTTCTTACTTAAATAATTTTGCACATAGGAGTAGTGATTTAACAAGTCCTTTCTATTCGCCAATTGTAGCATCAAACTTCAATGAAGCGAAACAAGAATACAATATGGTAATTTGGGCTCAAAGTGAAAATCCAAGTTATGTTTATGATGGTAGATCTGATTGTAATCCTTGTCATCCAGATAGATTTAAACCTTTTTCTTTGTATTATTTACGATATAAAAATATAGGTGATGGTGTTGTTCAGGTTGATTATTTAATCTATAATTACCACAAAACAAGAGAAACCAATTTTTTTAATGTCCCTTTTTTAGGTATTAGGAATTCAGTATTGCCACATTTTTTTCTGTCTAATCCAGATACTAGTTATTCACTCACAACAATGCCAAATTTTGCTGATGGCGTAACTAAAAGAAATACACTTACAAATGGTTGGGCCGCATTTTCTGGCTCAGCTGATGGTAATTCGCCTAGTTTAGGGTTTGTTTTTGGAAACAACACTAATGGTTATGCGGATTTTAGATATGGTAATGCCTTAGGACCAGATAATATTAGAGATGCTACTGTTTTATCTTATAGACTTTTAAAAGCCAATGATAATTATTGGACTTTAAAAGAAGGTAAAAGTTTTAGTGGAACATATTTTATGGTGCTTGGCTCTAATATGGGTGAGATTTCAAATAAAATACAAACTAAAAATTTGGTTTCGTTAGCCAATACCGAACTTACAGACATAACCTTTGCAAATAGCAATAATATTTATTATAAAATTACTCTAGATGGGCTAGGAGGATATACAATCGCAGAATCTACAGCAGCAGATAATACCCTCAGTTTTAAATCTAGTCCTTTTAAAAATAGTTCACCAGTATTTTTAATTGAGGCAACTAATGGGAATTCAATTCTAACTTATGACCCTTATTATTATTCATTAAAACCCTATGATGGTCTTGTTAGCTCTATAAAATTATTAGGTTTTAGTGATTCTGAACTAACAATAAATCCACTAACATATCAAAAACCAGTTCTTACAACTCTTCATTCACCAGATGAATGTACTACTTTGACCACTGTTGGAGGCAATAATAGTACTTATACAGAGGTTGTTACAAATCCAGTGGTAAGTGATACCGCAAACCCAAACGTTTCAAGTTTTTTAGCATTGGCTAATAATGGGAGTACTTTTTTGGATTTAGGCTACAGCATTACTACAGGTACTAGTTTAGATTGGAGTTTTCGTTATTATACTGCTAATAGTGGTTCGCTTAACACAGGTACAGGTACATATATTGTAAGATTATATAACAGAACACTAGGTACAGGTACTTACCATCAAATTACTTTAGGTGATAAAATAGGAGGTTCTTGGCAAACTGTAACAGGAACTGCTGATCTTTCTACTACAACTACTGGTAATATTGCAGATATTGCTGCAAATGGTGGTTTTGATAGCATACTTATTTTACCCTCAAATAATGCATCAGCCATAGAAACTTTATACGTAGATGATTTAAAATTTAGTGGCGTTCCAGACACAAACTTATCAGATACTACTGCAGATTTAGATGCAGGGAAAGCTTGGTTGTATGATAATAGTTCAAATAATTTTAATACAGAAAGTGTATTAAATATTCTTTCTGGTACAGTTGAAGAAAATCAAGTAACACCTTCTACAAATGGTAATAGTAGTGCAACCGTTTTAAAATTTACAAGAGGAAATGATAATGCTAGCTCTGGTATTCGTTTTAAAGTTCCTACTGCTTTTAATTATGCTACTACAACACTTAAATTTAGAGTTTTTGCAGTATGTAATTTAAATGCGATAGCTAATTTTAGATTACAAGTAAGATTTAATGATTCCGGAACTGGTGCTCTGAATTATACTGTCCAAAATATAGAAGAAAATAAATGGGTAGAATTTTCAGTTGATTTAACATCTCCAAATACAGGAACACCAACAGCAGATAATTTATACACAGATCTGTATTTCTTTATGAATTCTGGAGATGCTACTTCTGGTTCTAATGGACAAGTATATTATTTTGATTCTATTCAACTCACTGCACAAACTTCAACTTTTGATGGAGATACAGATTCAGATTGGGGAACAGCTACAAACTGGAGTAATGATGTATTACCGAACTCTTTATACAATATATCAATTCCTTCAGGTCAAAACGTAACTATAGGTGCTACAACAGGAGCAACTGCCAACAACTTAACTGTTGATGGGGCTGGTTCTTTAACAGTAAATGCAGGTGGTAGTTTAATAGTAAATGGGACATCAACAGGAAATGTAACATATAATAGAACATTAAACTTTACATCGGGTAATGCCAACGGTTGGCATTTGGTAAGTTCTCCTGTTGCGGGCCAAACGTTTAATGAGTCATTTGCTTCTACAAACAATTTAGCTTTAAGTTCAGGTAAAAGAGGCTTTGCTTATTATAATGATGCATTAGCTGTAGGTAGTAAATATGTATATTTATTAAGTGATGATACAAATGCATCTGCATTTAATTCAGGAACATATTCGGGTTCAGGAGTAGGATATTCTGCTAAAATAGCAGCAACTGGTACAGTAGGTTTTACAGGAACTATCAATACATCAGATGTTAATGGAGTAAGTGTTACATCATCTGGTAATGGCTTTAACTTATTAGGTAATCCATATACTTCTTACGTAAGTAGTCAAACCTTATTAAATGCAAATCCAAACACTTCAGGTGTTATTTACACTTGGACAGAAGGTGGTGGTTATACAACAAGAACAGCAGCGTCTAACTGGATTATACCTCCTGGACAAGGCTTTTTTGTGAAAATGAATAGTGGTTCTACATTCGATTTTGCTGAGTCTAATCAATCATCTGGTACACAAGCTTTTCAAAAATCAGCAGGATTACTAACCAAAGTAAAATTAATGGTTAACGATGGTAGCCTTAACAGATATGCAGAAGTTCAATATTTTGATACGAATGCGACAAAGGGTTACGATTGGGGTTATGATGGTGAAATTTTCACAGGACAAAGTGATGCTTTAGAAATATATTCTCATTTATTAGAAGGTAGTGCAGGTAAAAATTACCAAATTCAATCTTTACCAAATTCAGATTACGAAAACATGGTAATTTCTATTGGGGTGAAAGCTGCAGCTGGTAAAGAAATTACATTTACTGTAGATGCTATGAATTTACCAACAGGTGTAAAAGTATTTTTTGAAGACAGAGCAAATAATACATTTACAGAATTAAGCAATAATGGCAACTATAAAGTAACAACAACAGAAGTTTTAAATGGCATTGGTCGTTTTTACTTACATACAAAATCTAGTGCTTTAAGTGCAGATGATACAATTTTGAACACAGTAAGTATTTACAAAACAAATAATACAACCTTAAGAATATCAGGTTTGTCTCAAGGAAGTTCTACTATTAAATTGTTCAATATTTTAGGGAAAGAAGTACTGACTAAAAAGTTTGAAGCAAACAATGTAAATGATATCAATTTACCAAAATTAGCTACAGGAATTTACATTGTTCAGTTAGAAACTGCATCAGGTAAATTAAACAAGAAAATAATTTTAGAATAAATACGAGAACTTTAAACTAGATAATATCATGAAAAAAAATATAGAAATCACTCAAGATAAAACACAAGAAATTACTCGTAAAGACGCTATTAAAAAAATAGGGAATTACGGTAAATATGCAGCCTTAACAGCTCTTGGCACCTATTTGATTTTAAATCCTCAATCAGCACAGGCACAAAGCCCTGAAGCTCCAGGGGCTGGTTTTTAAAAATCAATAAATTTATAATAAAAAAATAAATAGAACCAATAATTTTAAAATGAAAAATACAGTTATAGTAGTCTTTTTTATTACTTTTTTTACTCATTTTATAAAAGCCCAAAATATTGGTTCAGAAAATTTATTTTCTGTATTTCCTACTTCGTCATTTACTGATAATACAACAGGTGTTTTTACCTTTTCTTCAACTTTTAGTAGTTCTAATTCAGCTTGGGAAATAGATTGGAATGAAACAGAAGTTTTTTCTAAATTATTTAAATTTGATCATCCAACAAATACCAATGAGAGTTTTGAATTAAGATTTGGTAAAGGTGGTCAAATATATAGTTTTAAAAGCTCCTTTGGAGAGGCTATCCCTCCCCAATGGAGACCAAAGTATAATGAATCTGGATCTGTAATTTCTAGTGATACTCAAAGTATTGTAAATGGAGAAATTTTATCAGAAAAAGGAAATTGGGCGCCCTGGGTAGATGAAATTTGGCAATTGGTTAGTTCAGATCAAAACGACTTTACAACAGAAATGGAAAGTGGTGTTCCTGTAGAGAAGGTAAATACCAGAAACATACACCAGGCGGGTTCTTACTTAAATAATTTTGCACATAGGAGTAGTGATTTAACAAGTCCTTTCTATTCGCCAATTGTAGCATCAAACTTCAATGAAGCGAAACAAGAATACAATATGGTAATTTGGGCTCAAAGTGAAAATCCAAGTTATGTTTATGATGGTAGATCTGATTGTAATCCTTGTCATCCAGATAGATTTAAACCTTTTTCTTTGTATTATTTACGATATAAAAATATAGGTGATGGTGTTGTTCAGGTTGATTATTTAATCTATAATTACCACAAAACAAGAGAAACCAATTTTTTTAATGTCCCTTTTTTAGGTATTAGGAATTCAGTATTGCCACATTTTTTTCTGTCTAATCCAGATACTAGTTATTCACTCACAACAATGCCAAATTTTGCTGATGGCGTAACTAAAAGAAATACACTTACAAATGGTTGGGCCGCATTTTCTGGCTCAGCTGATGGTAATTCGCCTAGTTTAGGGTTTGTTTTTGGAAACAACACTAATGGTTATGCGGATTTTAGATATGGTAATGCCTTAGGACCAGATAATATTAGAGATGCTACTGTTTTATCTTATAGACTTTTAAAAGCCAATGATAATTATTGGACTTTAAAAGAAGGTAAAAGTTTTAGTGGAACATATTTTATGGTGCTTGGCTCTAATATGGGTGAGATTTCAAATAAAATACAAACTAAAAATTTGGTTTCGTTAGCCAATACCGAACTTACAGACATAACCTTTGCAAATAGCAATAATATTTATTATAAAATTACTCTAGATGGGCTAGGAGGATATACAATCGCAGAATCTACAGCAGCAGATAATACCCTCAGTTTTAAATCTAGTCCTTTTAAAAATAGTTCACCAGTATTTTTAATTGAGGCAACTAATGGGAATTCAATTCTAACTTATGACCCTTATTATTATTCATTAAAACCCTATGATGGTCTTGTTAGCTCTATAAAATTATTAGGTTTTAGTGATTCTGAACTAACAATAAATCCACTAACATATCAAAAACCAGTTCTTACAACTCTTCATTCACCAGATGAATGTACTACTTTGACCACTGTTGGAGGCAATAATAGTACTTATACAGAGGTTGTTACAAATCCAGTGGTAAGTGATACCGCAAACCCAAACGTTTCAAGTTTTTTAGCATTGGCTAATAATGGGAGTACTTTTTTGGATTTAGGCTACAGCATTACTACAGGTACTAGTTTAGATTGGAGTTTTCGTTATTATACTGCTAATAGTGGTTCGCTTAACACAGGTACAGGTACATATATTGTAAGATTATATAACAGAACACTAGGTACAGGTACTTACCATCAAATTACTTTAGGTGATAAAATAGGAGGTTCTTGGCAAACTGTAACAGGAACTGCTGATCTTTCTACTACAACTACTGGTAATATTGCAGATATTGCTGCAAATGGTGGTTTTGATAGCATACTTATTTTACCCTCAAATAATGCATCAGCCATAGAAACTTTATACGTAGATGATTTAAAATTTAGTGGCGTTCCAGACACAAACTTATCAGATACTACTGCAGATTTAGATGCAGGGAAAGCTTGGTTGTATGATAATAGTTCAAATAATTTTAATACAGAAAGTGTATTAAATATTCTTTCTGGTACAGTTGAAGAAAATCAAGTAACACCTTCTACAAATGGTAATAGTAGTGCAACCGTTTTAAAATTTACAAGAGGAAATGATAATGCTAGCTCTGGTATTCGTTTTAAAGTTCCTACTGCTTTTAATTATGCTACTACAACACTTAAATTTAGAGTTTTTGCAGTATGTAATTTAAATGCGATAGCTAATTTTAGATTACAAGTAAGATTTAATGATTCCGGAACTGGTGCTCTGAATTATACTGTCCAAAATATAGAAGAAAATAAATGGGTAGAATTTTCAGTTGATTTAACATCTCCAAATACAGGAACACCAACAGCAGATAATTTATACACAGATCTGTATTTCTTTATGAATTCTGGAGATGCTACTTCTGGTTCTAATGGACAAGTATATTATTTTGATTCTATTCAACTCACTGCACAAACTTCAACTTTTGATGGAGATACAGATTCAGATTGGGGAACAGCTACAAACTGGAGTAATGATGTATTACCGAACTCTTTATACAATATATCAATTCCTTCAGGTCAAAACGTAACTATAGGTGCTACAACAGGAGCAACTGCCAACAACTTAACTGTTGATGGGGCTGGTTCTTTAACAGTAAATGCAGGTGGTAGTTTAATAGTAAATGGAACTTCTACAGGTAATGTTACCTATAATAGGACATTAGATTTTATTTCTGGTAATGCAAAAGGTTGGCATTTAGTGGGTTCACCTGTTGTAAGTGAAACCTATGATAATGCTTATGCAACGGCTAATAGTTTGGCAACAAGTGGAACTAAAAGAGGTTTAGCAACTTATAATACAGCATTAGATGCTTGGACTTATTTAGAAGACGATAACAGTAATGCAGGTACATTTACTTCTGGCATAGGATATTCATTAAAAAGATCGAGTACAGGTACAGTTTCATTCACAGGTACCATAAATACAGCAGATGTTACACCTAGTGTTTTAGCTACCGGAAATGGTTTTAATTTAGTGTCAAATCCATATACATCTTACATAAACAGTGGTACTTTTTTAACAGAAAATACAGCAAATTTAGTAAGTGAAACCATTTGGTTATGGAACCCAGTTTCTGAAAATTATGAAACTAAAGTAACAGTTAACGCATATACTTTGTCTCCAGGTCAAGGTTTTTTTGTAAGAGCAAGTGGCGCAACAGTTAACTTTATAGAATCTAACCAATCATCAGGTACAGATAACTTTCAAAGAAGTGGTTCTACAAGACCAGAAATTAACTTAATGATGACAGACGGTGCTTTAAATAGATTTGCAAAATTATACTATCTAGAAAATGCTACAAAAGGTTTTGATAATGGTTATGATGGTGAGACTTTTGGAGGTATAGCTAACAGTTTAGATGTCTTTACTCATTTAGTAAGTGATAGTGAAGGTAAAAACTTTCAAATTCAATCTTTACCAAATGCTGATTATGAAAACATGGTAGTTCAAGTAGGTATAAAAGCAGAAGTAGGTAAAGAATTAATTTTTACAGCGGAGGCAATGAATTTACCTAATGGTATTAAAGTTTTTTTAGAAGATAGAGCTAATAACACATTTACAGATTTAAGTAATAATGGAAGTTATAAAGTTTCAACTACCAAAGCTTTAAATGGAATTGGTCGTTTTTATTTACATACAAAATCTAGCGTTTTAAGTGTTGATGATAATCTTTTAAATACGGTAAGTATTTATAAAACAAATAATACAACGTTAAGAGTTTCAGTTTTATCTAAAGGAAGTTCAACTATTAAATTGTTTAATATTTTAGGTAAAGAAGTGATGACAAAAAAGTTTACTGCAAACAATGTTAATGATATTACATTGCCAAAATTAGCAACAGGAATTTATATTGTTCAGTTAGAAACTGCATCAGGTAAATTAAACAAGAAAATAGTTTTAGAATAATCATCCAAAGAATTTTTAAAAAGACAACATTATGAATAACAATATA
>ENA-OUOG01005303-OUOG01005303.1-marine-metagenome-genome-assembly--contig:-NODE-5303-length-10509-cov-4.138804_pt1 | contig 10509 bp, 8 predicted proteins | sample MGYA00248635_ERZ508505 | MGnify/ENA primary metagenome ERZ508505 (study PRJEB26176, sample SAMN06267871) | marine metagenome | isolation source: Saanich Inlet, British Columbia, Canada | place: Pacific...
AGAAATATCGACTAGCTTACGACTAATCATATCTTTCATACGTCCAGGAGTTGCCACAATAATTTGTGCCCCACGCTTTACTTGTTTGGCTTGGTCCGTAATACTAGCGCCACCATAAATAGCCGTAACATTAAGGCCATTACAATATTTCCCGTATTGTTTAAGTTCGTTTGTAATTTGCAAACAAAGTTCGCGAGTAGGTGATAGAATTAGACCTTGAGTTGTGCGGCTTTCACTGTCTATTTTTTGTAGCATCGGAAATCCGAAAGCTGCTGTTTTACCCGTTCCTGTCTGTGCTAGAGCAACTAAGTCACGCTCTTCGTTTAGTAATTGTGGGATGGCTTGTAATTGTACATCACTTGGGGTTACAAAACCCATATCTGTGATAGCTTTTAATAGGTCTTCATTAAGACCGAGTTCTTGGAATGTGAGCATTCTTTTATTTAAGTATTCGATTGTATTATGTAGTGTTACATAAGAAGTGAATCGACATACTTAAACCTAAGACTTCTTGTAACACATCCTCACCCTGAGGAAATTAATGAAAATCAATCCTTTGACTTTCAGCGTGCAAAGATACACTTTTATTTGACTTTGTAATTAAGAGAGATTTTGAAGGTGCGCTTAACGGTTTGTGTATGGTTAGTTGTGGGATGATTCTTAAGAAACATTCTGCTGTTGGCTAAGATAATTAATGCTAGTGATTTTCCGAAGTGAAAATCCGAAGTAATTAATTATGCACGTCGTTGCCCATAGTTTTTTAAGTGCAATCATATGATGACACAGAAAATGAACCGTCTTTATTGCGTTCAATTTTAAGATTCTGAATTGCGTCCAAGTCTTCAAACCAAAAGACATTTTCTTCTACCTTTTTCACGTTGGGGATAACGATTTCATTATCATTTAATAATAAGTGATAATCGCTTATCATTTGATGGTAGACCTCATGAAGGTCAAGATTTCTATATGTTATCACATGATCAAAGCATCCATCCCACGCTGTATAAACATATGTTCCGTTTTCATAGTACTTATATTCTAGATATTTTGGAAATTCCCCATTCTCAGTTTTTACGTTCTTTTTTTCCGAGTTTTTTCTCAAAAGTTTACCTAAAAGGTCAACGTAGGGTTGTCTATGGCTATTTTTTCCGGTTTCCACATTTTTATTGGATAGATCAGAGCTGAATACATAACCCACATTTATTTTTATCCATTTTCCGTTCAACTCAAGTCCATTTCCTATTTTTTTTTGTTCTTCCGCTTCAATAGCCCTTTCCGAAGTAATAAATTCTCCGAGTTTAATTTCCGAAACCACTTTAGAACTAAAAGAGGGTTTCGCATAAACCTTGGCACCATAAAGATTAATCACACTATAGTTTTGATTTTCTTTTTGATTCTGGCATGAAGAAAGATTGATTGTGAGCAAAAATATAATGACAAGGAGCAAATACTTCATAATTATGGGCAACTCAAAGATATGGTGCGTTTTAATGAACCATATCAACAGTTAAGCGAAGTTAGCTTTTTAAGGTCCAAAAATCAATAGTTTATGCAATTGAGATATCTAATAGTTATAAACACATGTTATAAAGTATTCAAAAAATCAATTAATTGTTGTACTGCTTTACCGCGATGACCAATCCTATTTTTTTCATCTAAAGAGATTTCGGCAAAAGTCTCAGTGTAACCTTTGGCTTTAAAAATAGGGTCGTAGCCAAAGCCTTTTTTGCCCTGTTTTTCTTTTGTAATTTCACCCTTACAAATACCGGTGAACGTTTTTAGTTCGCCATTGAGATGTAATGCGATTACGGTTTTAAATTGTGCGTTTCTATTAGGCTTATCTTTTAAGTTAGTTAAAAGTTTTTCCATGTTGTCATTAGCATCTCTCTGAGGACCTGCATATCGCGCTGAATAAACGCCAGGTTGACCGTTTAATGCCTCAACTTCCAAGCCTGTATCGTCGGCAAAGCAATCATAACCATAATTTTTAACTAGATATTCCGCTTTCTGAATGGCATTACCTTCAATTGTTGGTTGTGTTTCGGGAATGTCTTCGGCACAGCCAATTTCTGCTAAGCTTAGTAACGCTATATGGTTTGGCACTAATAATTGTACTTCTTTGAGTTTATTGAAATTATTAGTGGCAAATACGAGTTTCATAAAGGTTAATTTTCGTTAAATAATACAAGATAGACAAAAAATAAGCTTGTTTAAAAAGTCTATTCTATTGTCTTATATAGCTTGTCGAAATATATCAATTTAATGATATTCAAAATCAGTTTCTACAGTTTCAACTTAGCAAATGAAACTAAAAGTACTTTATAAATGGCCTTATTTAGAGGTCACAATTTATAATCTTGTATAATTTTTTTGAGTCTAATTTTTAAATCTTCTCCAGAGTCAAATATCATTTGCTCATTACTAGGGAACGGCAAAGGACGATTTCTAATCAGGTCTCGGTCATCTCTGTTAAGTGCACGTCTATCACCCCTAAAAGTGGCATAAAAATGTTCAAAAACAAAAGCACTATCAATATTAAATTGTTCCAATGTTTCCTGAGTTTTGAGGTCTGTAAAAACGACGTTAGCTAGAATTTCGGCTTGTTTAAATTGTTCTACTTCGAACAAACGTGCTCTTACATTTATAAATTTATCTTCTTTGATGTCATTACCGAGACTATCTTTCATAACGTTGCCATTACGATCTAATTTATATTGCCACCCATCTTTGATACGTCTTTGTCTTTGCACTTCACGCTCCCTTAATTGTTCTGGAGAAATATTTATTCTTGCCAGTTGCAATTGCATGTCATAATCAAAGGGCATACTATCGCTTTGGTATGCGTGGTATTCTGTCCAAAACTGATTTAAACCATACGTATTAAAATCCAATAGGGCATCTTCCAACCGTCTTGGAATAACCTGGTTTGTCTGATTTTCTATAGCAACGATGACATGTGCCGTACCACGCTCATGAGCTTCTTGCATTAAATCACGTGTGTTCTCATAATTAGGATTTATTTTTTCGATATATGCCAAAGTATTATACGCTTCTCTAATTTGAAATTTATCATCACCTTCTAAAAGGGCTATGCTTTTTTCATAATAATAATCCGAAACATTTTCTCTAGCAGCAGCTATATTGCTATTGTAATTTTTAAATCCAAAAAACACTTCTCTACCATTAACTTGCAATGGTAATAATGGTTTTACAGCATTTTGTCTACTATAAATGGCATTATAAGTTTCGTATATGCGTCTATAATACTCAGGATTTTTTGACATTTCTAATTGTGAAATTGCTACTATATCTCTATCGTTAGCTTTGTCGTAAGCATTTTTAAGCAATAAGATGTAATCTTGTTTGCGTTTAGCATCCTTATTTGTTTGCAATTGTTTTATAGCTTTTGATATGGCTTCATTATAATTACCTGAAGTTAAAGCGCGTTCTACCTTTTTCTTAGAGCCACAAGAGGCAACTAGCAATATTAGTACGAGTAAAAGTGTAATTTTTTTCATAATCGTAGGGTTTAAAGGTTTCATGAGTAGATTTCAATAGCCGTGCCAAACATAAAAAAAGCCCAGTTTAAACTGGACTTTTATTCACTATTTGTAGATTATTATTTTTTCTTTTTAGGGTTAAAAACAGGTAATAACTGTGTTTTTAATTGTCCAAAACCTATACGTACATCATCATTTTCGCAAAAACCTCGCATGACTACTGTATCGTAATCATTAATAAATTTACGTTCAGTACCATCTTTCATTTTGAGGGGTTTAGTGCCTTTCCAAGATAATTCTAACATAGAGCCATAAGAATCTTCGGTTGGTCCAGAAATAGTACCGCTACCTAGCATATCTCCAGAATTCATTGGACAGCCATTAACGGTATGATGTGCTAGTTGTTGCGCCATATTCCAATACATGTATTTAAAATTGGATTTACATACCGTAGTTTCTTTGCCATCTTTTGGTATAATGCCAACTTCTAGGTTAATATCAAAACTATGTTTGCCTTTTGTTCTTAAATAGGGCAGTGGTTGTGGGTCTTGCTTTGGACTCTCTACTCTAAATGGCTCAAGAGCATCTAAAGTTACAATCCATGGCGACATTGATGAAGCAAAGTTTTTTCCTAAGAATGGGCCTAATGGTACATATTCCCATTTTTGAATATCTCTTGCTGACCAATCATTAAATACCACTAAACCAAAAATGTATTCTTCAGCTTCTTCAACAGGTATTGGTTCTCCCAATTCGTTAGCATCTGTTGTAATAAATGCCATTTCTAATTCAAAATCCACCAATTTGCTTGGTCCAAATACAGGAGCGTCTGCACCTTCGGGTAAGGTTTGTCCTTGAGGTCTATGAATAGGCGTATGGGTCGTAATTATTGAAGAACTTCTCCCGTGATAACCTACAGGTAGATGCAACCAATTTGGCATTAAAGCATTATCTGCGCCTCTAAACATGGTGCCTACGTTTGTAGCATGTTCCTTACTTGCATAAAAATCAGTATAATCACCAACCAATACAGGCATTTTCATTTCTATTTCATCTAAGCGAAAGCAAATGATTTCTTTATGTTTTGTATTGTTTTTTAAGCTGTCATTATTTTTATCAAATATTTCAGCAATTCTGTTACGCACAGCTCTCCAAGTTTTACGGCCATCGGCAATAAAATCGTTTAACGAATCTTGAAGAAAAATATCATCAGTTAACGGGATTCCATCAAAATAGCCAAGTTGATGTAATGCACCCAAATCTATGGCCGTATCTCCAATTCGAGTTCCTATGGTAATGATGTCATCTTTAGTAAGAAACACTCCGAATGGAATATTTTGAATCGGAAAATCTGAATATTTGTTAACGTATAACCAAGACGTTCTGTTTGGATTATTGGCTGATAAAGGCATATTGCTGCTGTTGATTAATTGTTCATTATTTACTTTCAAATCTACATGTTTTTTGAAATTAAAACTAATGTAATTCGTATTTTTGATGTTCATTTAACAACATCTTAAACTATATGCAACGCGACGAACAAATTTTTGAATTAATTGAGGCAGAAAGAGAAAGACAAACTGAAGGGATTGAGCTTATTGCATCAGAGAATTTTACCAGTCCACAAGTTATGGAAGCCGCTGGGTCTGTATTAACCAATAAATATGCCGAAGGTTATCCAGGTAAACGTTATTATGGTGGTTGCGAAGTAGTAGATGAGGTTGAAAATATTGCTATTGAGCGTGCAAAAACGTTGTTTGGTGCAGCTTATGCTAATGTACAACCACACTCTGGGAGTCAAGCAAATACAGCAGTATATCATGCATGTTTGAAACCTGGAGATACCATTTTAGGCTTTGATTTATCTCATGGAGGACATTTAACACACGGGTCACCGGTTAATTTTTCTGGACGATTATATAAACCAACGTTTTATGGTGTAAAGAAGGATACAGGTTATATAGATTATGACATGTTATCTGATGTGGCAGAAAAAGAAAAACCACAAATGATAATTGCAGGAGCCTCTGCCTATTCTCGTGATATAGACTTTGCTAAGTTTAGAGAGGTTGCAGATAATGTTGGCGCATTGTTGTTAGCAGATATTTCGCATCCTTCCGGTTTAATAGCTAAAGGTATTTTAAATGACCCAATGCCGCATTGTCATGTGGTAACAACGACAACCCACAAAACATTAAGAGGACCGCGTGGTGGTATGATTATGATGGGTGAAAATTTTGACAATCCATTTGGTCTAAAACTTAAAAACGGCAACCTTCGTAAAATGTCTGGATTATTAGATTCTGGTGTTTTTCCTGGAAATCAAGGTGGTCCATTAGAGCATATTATTGCCGCTAAAGCTATTGCCTTTGGTGAGGCTTTAACGGATGAATTTTTACATTACATGTTGCAAGTGAAGCGCAATGCAGATGCTATGGCAAAAGCTTTTGTAGAAAAAGATTACCATCTCATTTCTGGTGGAACCGATAACCATATGATGCTTATTGATTTACGCAATAAAGATATTACTGGTAAAGCTGCTGAGCAAGCACTTGTAAAAGCAGATATTACAGTGAATAAAAACATGGTGCCTTTTGATACTGAAAGTCCTTTTGTAACTTCTGGTATTAGAGTTGGAACTCCTGCCATTACAACTAGAGGGCTCAAGGAAGATGATATGGCTTATGTTGTAGATTTAATTGATGAAGTGATTAAAAATCATGAAGATACAGCAGTTTTAGAGGCTGTTTCAAAAAAGGTGAATGCATTGATGTCTGATAGACCTTTGTTTAATAGATAAGAAATAGATTAGTATTTATTTATAGAGCCTCTCCAATTTTAAGAGGCTTTTTTATGATAGGCCGTTGAAATGAGTTCAGCAGGACAAAACATATATTTGTTAATCCTCAAAAATCACACTTTCATAAGCACCAGAATCTGGTGTTGCAGCTCTAGATGTATTAAGCAAGTCAAAAGGAACTTGTGAAGCAAATATACCTGCACCGATGCCGTTAGCTCCAGAGTCTTCTCCAATTTGCATTAAGTTATCAAAAGGGGCTTTAAAATCTGGGTTTTCATTAAAGATATTACTATCGTAAAATGTAAGGTCAGTAAAAACGTAATTGATTGTACCTTCTAAGTTTGCGTTGTCAAAACGCAATAAGCAATTTGTAAATTTAAAATTGAAATTGTCACCTTGTTGGTCTAGAATGAATTCTGGATTATCATTGCCGTAGACAATACAGTTATTAAAATTAGCTTCTAACAAAGGGTTTGTAGTAATAGTATTTTCATCTACTTGAGTAAAGTCATTTAACAATAAAGCAGGGAATTGTCTAAAACTATTATTCCAATAATTGGTAATAGTACAATGCGTAAAATTGTATTTTCCACCTACAGTTCCTGCAAAAGACGATTGTCCAGAATTGTTAATCACCACATTCTCTGCGGTAATTGATGTTGCTCTCCCTAACATCCCAAAAGAACTCGTGTTGTAAATCTGAGAATTTGTAATGGTTAATTTATCAATAGGTGTATCGTCATTACCTTCAGCTAAAATACCAATGGTCGCATTTTTTATTGTAGCATGGTTGATGACGTTGTTAATACTACCATTAAATAAATAAATGGTGCCCCATTGCCCAGGAACATCTTCAAATAGAGGTTCTAAACGGTCACCTTCTAAAATAACCTCGTTCTCTAAAAGCTCTTGATTAGCACTGGTACTACCATTAATATTTAAAGAGGCTTCATTCGTTATTAAAATCCCAGAATCTGCATGAAAATGGACTCTAGCACCAGCTTCCATGGTTAGTGTTTTACCTTCATCTACAGCTGCATAACCATAAATTACATATGGTTTTTCATTAGTAAACGTAAGTTCAGTATCTGTAAGAAAGCGACCAGGTAAAACGGTTTCATCAATTATACCATCACCATCGATATCAAAATTTAGGTTTTCGAAAACAGTACTTGTCCCTTGAAAATCGGGATAAATAAACACGGCATCTCTTACTAAGGTAACCAAATCTACATCTTGTTGATTGTTTCCTGTGTCAAACAAAATACGATCCGTGTATAAAAACTCATTATCGATTGCAGATAAAGACGCTATATCTATAGTTGTTTCAATAAAAATAAAAAGACTATCATTAGCTAATAGCTCTACGTTTTCAAAGTATTTGCCTTCTTGTGGCGTACCTTCATCACCTGTGCCACCGTCTACATTTATTCTGTAAAATGAGGCTGTACCACGCTCTAATTGTATGGTAGGTATAAGGATATCATCATCACTTCGGTTATAAACTTTAAGATTGTATGTGCTTGAACCGATATTATTAAAGACGGTATCAAGATAAACGGTATCTCTTGCAAATTCAAGATTACCAGTACTTGGTGTAAACTCAAAGTCATTTCTGCAGGAGCTCCAAAAAAGCAATAGTCCAAAACAGATAAAGAAATATAACAATCGCTTCATAAATGTAGTTCAGTTATTTTATGCTAAAAATATAACTTTTCAGTTTATGATTTAGTATTGTGTAAGAAAAGAATAATTAATCTTTAACACGTTCTTCAGCCATTTCTACAAGAATTAAAAATTCTTCACTATACATGGTGAAATCATTCAAAAGTTGGAGACGTAGATTATAGTTAAGTTTATTTTCTAGGATGGCTTTTTCTTCCAGAAATTCAAAAAATAACGAATGGTATTGCTCGGGTACTTTTAAATCTTCAGTGAGCATTTTTTTTGTAAAAAAATTGTTCTCTTCAAATAACAGCTTATACTGGTTGTAGCTTAAGGTATTAGGAACAGGTGTCTTATTTTTTTTAAATAGCTTACCAATGAACTTGGCCACCCTAATAAAGTCTAGGCCATATTTTGGGGCAGGTGTATATTGTTGTACTTCTTTCTTTTTATCCGTTTCTATAACCTCTTTGAGATTGGCATTAAAAGCTTTTTCTCCAAAAAGTTTTTCTTTAGGTTTATCTTTTATATTTACTTCATCTAGCTCGTTAATGATTTTTTGAAGTTCAAAAACAAAGACGCCATCAAAATAGTCTGGTTTTACAATAACTTGCACGGGTCTGTAAAAAATGGATTGAAATGAGAGTGTGTCCAAAACATTTGCTCTAAGAACAAATTCTCCATCTTTATTTGTTACTGTGAGTGTTTTTTGCGTGATGTTAAGCACTTTAACCCCTTCTATGCGTGCTTCAGAATCATAAATAACACCATTAATTTCTTGACAGAAAGCTATTATAGAGACAAAAAATGAACAGGTTAGTAATAATTTTTTAAGCATAATAGGTGGTTAGTTTGTTTGCAATAACGTTTATTTTTTTTGCCCGTAAGTTTAATTTTTAAAAATTTTAACCTAAGAAAAAGTTAATTAAATAATTGAGCAATCTCACTGTTTACTCTATAAGGACGATTACTTTTGGCATCAATGAGGCACCATTTGGTTTCTGAAGAGATGATGAGCTTCTCATTATTGTACATTTCAACTTTTCTTATTGAAGTAACACCTTCAGCAGCTATCACAAAAGTTTTTATAAGAATTTTGTCATTAAGAAACGCTTGACCTTTGTAATCGATGGTATGTTTTACAAGCACCCAATAGTACTTTTCAAGTATAATAGAAGAGGCGTTTTTTAGCCAATGCGCCTCAGCGATATCTTGTACCCATTGTACATAACGGACATTATTAACATGGTTTAGTTGGTCTAAATCTGTTTTTTGTACCGTTATTTCTTTTGTGAAGATTTGCAACAATTATTTTTTTTGAATTTTAATTTCAAATAACTTATCCCAACGTTTTCCTGTTACAAAAATAGTTTCTGTATCTGGATTGTAAGCTATGCCGTTAAGCACATTATCGTCGGATGAATAATTTGGGATAAGCTTAGTCATTGGCGTCATATCTATAACGCCTTCTGTAGCACCGTTATTAGGATTAATGATAGCTATCCCATTTTTTTCATAAATATTGGCATATATTTTTCCGTTAATCCATTCTAATTCATTAATTCTGCCTAGTTTTCCCTTATCCGTATAGATTTCTATGTGGTCATCTTCGGTATATGTAGACGTGTTTAATGTCCATATTTTTTCGGTACCGTCGGATTTGTATAGCGATTTACCATCGTTGCACAGTCCCCAACCCTCGAGACTTAAATCATAACGGAAAATGCCTTCTTTTTCAAACGTATTTACATTATAAATAATGCCGGTATCTGCTTTCCAAGTGAGTTGGTATATTTTATCATCCAGAACTGTTAAGCCTTCGGCAAAATAACCGCTAGTAAGATTTAAATTTTTTAATATAGCACCCGTTTTATAATCTACCTTTCTAAGCTTAGATTCGCCGTACTGTCCGGTACTTTCGTACAACTCTCCTTTATAAAATTCCAGACCTTGTGTGTATGAGGTGGCATCATGAGAGTAGGTGTTTACAATCTCATAGGTATACAACTGAGGGCGCTTATTGTTAAGTACTATTAAATTACAAGTCGCAATAATTGTGTCATTACCTGTTACCACTTTTGCAATAAGATCTTGTTTGCCTAATTTATTGTCTAATTTTAAACGTTCAGTAACGGGCTTACCATCTAATAAGTAAGTGATAGAATTTACAGAAACACCTTCAGGATTATGTAAAGAGAGTTTTACACTTTCTCCGAGTACAACTGTATTATTTTTTGCTGAAGTTTTTATAGTAAAGTTAGGTTTTTCACTAGTGCACCCAGTTAAAAATATGCTTAAAAGTATGACTGCTAAATATTTAATTCTTAACATATGAAAGATTGAATTTTTTGCAAGATATTTATAAAAAATAGGATTAAAAAAATATTGTGAAAGTATTAAAAGGTTGTATCTTTGCCGCCGGGCAAGTCCTACACAACCAGCTCCTGTTGAATCCTCCAGGGCGGGAACGCAGCAAAGGTAAATGGTCGTAGCGGTGTGATGTAGGTAGCTTGCCTTTTTTTGTGCCCAAAAGTCAAGGTATTT
>ENA-OUOG01005304-OUOG01005304.1-marine-metagenome-genome-assembly--contig:-NODE-5304-length-10508-cov-3.739814_pt1 | contig 10508 bp, 20 predicted proteins | sample MGYA00248635_ERZ508505 | MGnify/ENA primary metagenome ERZ508505 (study PRJEB26176, sample SAMN06267871) | marine metagenome | isolation source: Saanich Inlet, British Columbia, Canada | place: Pacific...
ACATCTTTAATGATTTCATATCTCTTAATCTTACTATACAAATATGAGAAAAATATTTGATATATACAAGCTTTTTAATGAGTATTTTTGATTTATTTTGTTACAAATATAACAATCTAAAATGGTAAATCATCCAACATATAATTCTTTTTTTCGTTGATATACATCTCTCTGAGATGGAGTAGTACCGTCCTATCATCTTCTGAGTATTCTCTATTGTAACCACATTTTTTGAGAATCTTATAAGCTGATTCTCTCAATTCATATGATGCCATTAAATCTACACTTTTCCTTGAAGATAAATCCAATAACCATTGGAATTGCTTTTGTGTTAGATTATAATGTTTCATTATAATGGTAATTAAAAATTTTACAATTTGGATTCAAGTTCCTAAAGTTAGGTAACATAGTATCCCCAATATCATTGTTATCAATATGAGATATATGTAATTCAGTAAAGAATGGTGCGTATTTCTCATAGGTCTTTTTTCCACCAATACACCAGTCCACATCTGAAATATCTGCTAAATCATCTCTACTATCCAACCTTATGATTCTGTTTGGAAGTGGTGGTAATTCCAAATGAGTATTCCACCCCACCAAACAAGTCGAACCATTGGTTAGGTGTTTAAAATGTTTCAAATCTTCAGAGGATTTCCATAGTAGTTTATTATCCTTACCTATATATCCTAAGTTATTGATTGCTATGATTCCTTTCATATTGTGTTTTATACAACCACATTTAAACGGGAGTTGAATCAATTGGAGTTGTGGTTAGTAACTCATACAAGCCCTTCACAATTCCATCTTTGTAATTATCAATCTTTGGTGAAAGGTATTTGAGTTTAAAGTTATCTTTCCAATCTCCCCATCCAAATGAAGTGGTTCTCACATACTTAGATTGAATATCCCCATCAGGCAGATGCTTTTCTAAGTTTCTCAAAACTCGATGCCTAATCTTATCGTATTTGAATTCTACAATGTAAACTAACTTACCAAAATAGAATCCACTCACCAACATAATACAGCCATCATTGGAATACTTCAAATCCCTTTTCCAGGTCATATCAGTAAATGTACCAGCTCCATTGAGGTTACCCCTTCCTTTATAATTAAGAGGTTTCACTTCAATTGGTCTGAAATCATCATCATAACCTTTCTTACTTACCGATGCTTCCAAACCTACCATAAATTTGGTAACATCTTCCCTAAACATAGAGGAGTTTGAATCGTTGGCGAATTCACCAATCAATCCATAAATAATTTCATCTTTTGAATCTTTCTTCGTAGGAATGGTATCCAACGCAAAGTTGATTTTGTATTCTTTTAATTCTTCCATAAGTTCTCAATCAATTACATTACTAATATAATACAAATAATTGAAATATCCAAGGAAAAATTGATATTATTTTATCAACCAGCTGCTAGATTGAATCTTATCACCTAACCCATCAATCAAACCAATACCACATCTTTTACATACATCAACTTCTGGAATGGTTTCATTGTTCTGGTCTCCACCATTAGCAAAAAACAAATCATATTTCTCACCAAACATATCAGAAAAGGTTTCCAAAGTTTTACATTGAGTTTTATCCTTATCCATTGAGATAAGAGCATAATCTACATACCTAATGGATTGAATGATTCTCAATCTCTCATTCTCATCCATAAACTCTTTTGAACCTTTGAGTTCTCTTTGTAAATCTGAATTCACAATTACCCAAAGTTTATCGGATTTATCCTTTGCTTTTTCAAATAATTCTAAATGTCCTTTGTGTAATGGATTAAAATATCCACTTACTATGATAGCTGTTGGTTTATTCATATTTTTTAAATTCATTACCAAACGAAGTTATACACCAAAATAGTGCAATGGCTGGCCAGGTAATAGTTTCATTTAATTGCCAATTTATTACAATACCACCAATACATGCTAACATTGATAATATGTAAAATAATTTAGTTAATCTTCTCATATATTCGTTGATTTAAATTCTCTTGGGTCTAAATAATGTAATCGTTTACAGGTTTCTGAATTATCAAAAACTTCCTTAACCGAGGGGTGTAAGTAAATCTTAGATATATCATTCATATTCTTAAATTCTTGATTAATTTGCCAAGTTCGGAATTTTTCGTGGTTCTCAAAGTTTTCTTTAGGTTGTTTCTTTGGAACTTTACTTACATTTTGTGTTAAATAGTCTTGTGATTTCTGAGTAAAAATACTATCATCATATTCAAACCCAATCTCATCCATTATATTTCTTAATTCTTCAAAATTATTATCAAACATAGTTTCATACATCAATGGATATACCATAGGATAATTTTGATATCTACATTCTATAAATCTTCTAGCTGCTAAAATGTACTCCGAAATAGTATGATTTGGGAACTTAAATGGATTTATATTTCTTCGAGTTAATGATGAAAATACAAAATATGGATTTCTAATCATAAAGATGATATGAGTATCCGCATATCCAGCTTCATCTTTTTTGGGAAATCCTTTCAGTTTTATTAAATCAGGAAGTGCCGGAAATTTCCACAAATGAATCTTAGTATCTTCTGATGGAATTTCAGTTGGAAGTAGGGTTTCTTCTATCTCCCTATGAACACCAACACATTCACCCAATTTGGCGGCAACGATAGTTGTTCCCGTATGTGGAAAGCCTGTAACAAATACTTTCTTTGGTTTACTCATCTCGTTTTCGTATCTTATATATTGTTACTATTATAACAATTGGATATGCTACCATTAATAAAATTCGTTCACCAGTGGTGAATTGTAATTTTTCATTTTTTACTATATATTTTTGAATCAAATCATAAATAAGAGTAAAAATTACGCCCACCAATAAATAATTTAATAGATAGTTCATTAATATCGTTTTGTGTTTCGTTCAATATCCCACAACATTTCAAGCTCACGTATCTTCTTTTTAGAGTTCACTATCTCTTCTTTTTGAGCTTGAATATGTTCTTGCATGAGCTTGATTTGGTGCTCTAACCTTCCAATTTCTTCTTTTAACTTTTTACGTTTTCCAAACATTTAGTTACTCTACTTTTTTCATAAAATGCTTGATAATAATATGCCCAGCTTTATAGTTAGTAGCTAATGGTACTTCATGTACATCACATAACCTCATCAACATTGAAATATCTACATCGTGTGGGTGTTTATCTAATGGGTCTCTAAAAAAGATAACGGCATCTATTTCACCTCTGGTTACCATTGCTCCAATCTCAGCATCACCACCCATAGGACCTGATGCTACCCTTTCTACTTTATCCACACCAGCGTTTTTAATCATACTACCAGTTGTTCCCGTAGTTACTATTTCTACATTCGTTTTGTTAAAAAAATCCAATCGTTTCATTACAAAAGAAACCATTGATGCCTTTTTACCATCGTGAGCTATTAGCGCTACCTTCATTTGTTTCATTTAGAGTTTAACTTTATTTGTACAAATATACGAAAAATATCTGAGACCTACAAATCTTTATACTCCGAATATCTAAGATATGCTGAGATAATTCCCAAAGCTATGAATACTACTAATCCCAATACTATCATTTTAGATATTTTTCTTTAATTTTATTATGATAATCTACCACCATTTTACCAAATCTTTGATTTTTATACAACATAATATAGTGAACCAATGATACTTTACCCTTATAGTTTTGATTAAATTCAACAACTTTTGGCTGATTATATAAACATAACATATTTGTTCCAATTGGTAATGTACTCCACTTATCAGTTACAGCATTTGCAACCGGCCCCATACAATCTTGAATAAAAAAGTAAGGTACTTCATATTGTGGGTTTTTAAAATATTTGAAACAAGATGCCGTAAGTAATGCACCATAGTATTTTGATATAGAGTTCCTAATGAATAAACACCCAGCGTTCCAATATGGAAATAATCCCTCATCAGAACCAGTTGTTATATATCTAACATATTCATTTGAACTCCAATTATTAAAAGCACCAGGCCCTTTTGTGATTGGTGTTCCTGGTGGACATGGTATATTTAACCATTCACATATATTTTCCCACTCCTTACGAGTCCATTTAGAACCACCGAATCCTCCTTGAATATCCATATCAAAATCAAAATCAGGCTCACTAACTCCAATCAAATCATTATCTAATGCTAATCTAAAATCACAATCAATATCAATCATAAAAGCATTTCCTCGCATCATAGTATTACCAAATGCGTTTTTTATGAAGTGAACATTCACGCCCAACTCATCTAATAATTTATATTTTTTTTCTGAAAATGGTTTTGTGTGTATAATGTGAAATTCATAGGTGAATGTATCACCTTTCCAATTATCATTGATACTTTCATATGATATTAAAAATTGTTCAAAGTAATCAATAAATGATTTAACACCACCTCGCTGACCACCTGGAAACTCTGGTATATCATTGAATGTATAAATTATAGCTATATGTGGTTTTCCATCTACCCCCTCCATAATTCATTAATTTTATCTATTATTACCTTTGGTAAATTATTATTGGTATTATGAGTTTTATAAACACCATAAGTATCATCAATATGTACACTCTTAGATTCTTTAATAAAATCAATAGTTTGTTGGCTCATATTTAATCCAGCAAAATTGAATATGTTTCTAACAACATCCAATGTGTTAAATTTTAACTCATTATAATCAACAAAAAATACTCTATTTGGGTACATCGTTTTATTCAATTCATGTAATTTGTTAGCTTCTAACCACTTATCAAATCCATTAAATTCCTCAACCCTATCTAAATTTTTTAATTTAGCATATCTCCATTCTGATTCTATATCCCAATCTTTATTGAATTCTTTAGGAGCATTATACCAAGAATTAATAACATCTATTGGGTTTCGTTTTATATAGATAATTTTTATATCTGAATTGTTAAGTAGATTATTAGCTATATTATGGTATCTAACTTCTTTCCAAATCAAATGAGTTGTATTTTCTTTGGGAAATGTTAAATTTGTATTTACAAACTCACTCTTAGAATCAATTAATTCTTTATGGAACTTATCAATATCCATCTTAGTACTGCTTGAGTTAAGATAATCTTTAAATTCATAAGAAAATAGTGGTTGATACCTATATAATGTGTTTGGTGAACTATTAAATATTTGACCTAACCAACTTGTACCACTTCTTGGTACACCAAATAAAGCTAAATTACTTATAGACATATGTTGTATATTCATATAACTCATAATCATTTCTGATTATAAAATTTCTACTAAGATTATCTTTTAAAAAAAATCCCAATTCATCTAAAGATACATGAAATAAATCATCTCTCTCCCAATCAACATGCTTTGACATTAGATTAAATGCAATTCCTTTATTAGTTTTATCCCACAATTTTTTAATAGTACTACTAAAAAACTCAAACATTTCATCATAACTCAATTCTCTTTTTTCAGTAAAAGTCCCATTACAAATTATATAATCAAATTTAGGTATATCATCATCTAACAAAATATCTTTGTGATAAAATTGATTATTTGGGAATTTTTCTTTTGATTTATTAACAAAATTTAAATTAATATCCAATCCAGAATAGTTTATTTGTTTATCAGTATCTAATGAATATTGATATAAAGCAGATGTACCACATCCAAAATCTAACACAGTTGAATTGGGTATTGTAATATCTAACATAGTCTGATATCTTTTTAGGGTATCATCATAATTTGGCCAATCTACACCTAAATGAGTATCACCATACTCCTCAAAACATTTATTATAATGTTCAGCTATTTTAAGATAACTCATACTTTTTTAACTCTTTTTTAATATATTCTTTATCATATTTAAACAATAAATCTAAAATTGATGCGTATTTGTTATCAAATTTAACATCACCCATTTCAATAAATTTTAAATCAATACCACTTTCTTTGAATACATCTTTGGAATATAAACTTTTGCCACCAATGGCATTTACATATGTTGTATCGTTAAACTTTTTAGTAATATCCATTAAACCAAACTCCCTTTTTAAATCAGTAATACCTTCGCTGGTATTTACTATTTTGGTAGTTATATCTAAATAATTACAAATAGTTTTAATAATTTCTAAGTTAAATTTTGATATAGTTTGATTAAAATTATCAAAAATAGGAAATATCATATTCGTAATATCATTATAATATATTGATTTAGAATATAACATTTTTATTGTTTTTTTAAACTTTTTTACGTTTTTTTCATTTAAATTTACGAATACTTCATTACATTTTTTGTTCTGAGAACCCGACTTTATCTCTATTCTTATTGGTTGACCACTTATATTATTTCTTGTCATATAACTACGTTTCATAAAAGAAACGTGGTCTAAATTAACATATGTATCAACTGAATCAATCAACTGAAAATACCCTATATATGGGAAAAAATATGGCTGCATTATACCAATCATCTCTTAAATAATCTAAATTCCAAAGCTACTCTTGTAGTATCCAATTCTTCATTTATAGCTAATCCGTGTATTAAATGTGATGAAAATATTAAAACCTCAGAGTAATCTACATTAGTTCTAACCAAAGAATTATCACCCCAATCTTTAACAAATCTAACTCTATATTTGTTATTGTTAACAATACCACCTTCAGTTGTCCTTAAAACACTATCTTCGGATATCAAATGAGATTTGGGTACTATTGGTAACGAAGTTTTTTTAGTTACACCAGCAATAGGCACCCAAAAATTAACAAATTGAGGAAAGTATCCATCTCTATCATACGCCTCATACATATCTTTATGGGGTGGATTATAATCATATGAATTGGGTCTGTTAATTCTTAGTATAATATGTACTCTATTATTAGTATGTGGGTCTATATCACTTATCTTAAATTTGAGTATATCTGAAAATTTAGGTATAAGTTCTTTAATATCAAACCCAAAATCCCAAGGATATAAATCTCTAGTTTTGGATACTATTTTAAAATGAGCTTGGTTAGTTGTAATATATTTATGATACCTTTCTAAGGTAAATCCATTAGTATCTATACCCAACTCATTAGATATTATTTCAGCAATTGTTTTTGTTATTTCTGATTTTAAAAAATTAAATTCGGAGTTACTTAAAAAATTTGAAGTAGTGTATCCATTTGGATACCAACTTTGATTATAAGTTATATCACTTTGTTCATTTGATAATACTTTAGAATCACCTAATTTATAAGTTTGACCATCTGTAATTTCAAATCCAACTACATTACCATCTATTTTGTATTCTAAATTCATTTAGTATAAATTTCAAACTTACTTAAATCTGGATATGGTAATTCTAAATCATCATTATGTTTCTTCTTACCAGTACCCGGCTCATAAAATTGCCCCATAAGTAATAATCCTCTAGCTGCAAGTTCGGGCATCATATAAAAGTTCCACCCTAACATATCAAAGTTATCTTCGTGATACGATACTTCTCTCCTACCACTATATCTAGCTCGTCTAAACCATCTATTTGCATCAAAATCATCGGTTAGAATTGCTCCACCTTTGGATAATTTGAAATGTTTGTAAGGACCTGTAAACGATACACACATATGAGTACCCTTTAGATACATATCGGTGGTGAATGATAATGCCGAATCATATACATTTGAGTTACCCAATTCATAAGCACCTTTCAGAGTACCTTTTTCCATATCCAAACATCCATAGTTTTCGGTAAACTCAACCTTCAATCCAGCGTGAATGATTTCACACGGAACCGATGGATATGTTCTCTTTGGGCAAGTTACATACCCACCCTTAATACTCTTTTTAATATGATTCTCATAATACAATGCTAAGAACAATGCATTACTCATATTATCAACTGTTATTGCGTATCTTGCTCCTGTATAATCTGCTAACCTTTCCTCAAACTCATCGGTTACTTTATAAACTCCACTAGCCATTTCTTAAATTATTAATATGTTTAATCAATTCTTTGTTATCAATTTCATTGGGTACATACCAACCATCATTGGATAGCGTATCTTCTGTTTGAAATACATTTTTAAATTCCCAATCAAAACTCCTACCTATATCAATTATAGATATATCAGTTTCTAACAATTCATTGGATAAATAAGCACATCCAATGTGAGAATTAGCTACTAATACAATAGTTTTACCATCGTTTCTTATATTTCGTATTTTGGATATTATATCATCCAACATTCCAATAGCTCCCATTGTTGGAGTTTCTATGTGATGAAAATTGGGTATATCAAATCTCTCATTAAATAATCTGAAGTGGTTAGGTCCAATAAAAACTACATTGTAATTTTCCATAGACTTAAATAGCTTTGGTAACTCCCCCATTACAGAAAAATGCTTTAAGCAACCACTATGATAATAGTGATATGGTGAAATATGAGTAATGTAAGATATTATTCTTAATCTGGCTGCTTGTAATTCATCCCATTCCGGTAATCTACCCCAAAGTGGCCCCAATCCATTACCTAATGATACTCCAATATGCAACTTATCAGATACACCCTTATATCCGTGGAATACCCTTAAAAAGGATTTAAATGAACGGTAAGTAGCATCATCGTTATCTAAATGTAATCCCCTAAACCATTCTGGTTTGTACATTACATTTAAAATACTATCATAATCTCCAATTTGTAAATACTTCTGAAATGATTCAAATACAGCTGGGTGGTTTATAACAAAATGCCTAGCATATCTATCTACCATTCCATGATTTACTCTCAAAAAATGAAAAGATTCCTCCCTATTGATTTTATCTATAAACCAATCAATTGTGGGAAGAATAACTGAGATATCAGATGCTTCTAATTTTATAACCTTTTCCAACTATTGTTAATTTTCTGTTACTTCTTTATAATATACATCAAATCCAGCTTTTGATATAATACAAATCCCCATAATACCAATCCATTCTAACAATGAAAAGTGATTAAATGGTGATACTGCTACGTTCATTAAAAAACATCCATAAGTAATAATACTGAATGCTAATAATCCAAATAAAAATTCTTTCATAATAGTTTTATTTTTACTTCAACCAGCCAATCTTTTTTCCTTCTTTAACTCTTCTATCATACTCTTCTACTGAGCCAGGGTATCTGAATGCCCAAATGATAATAAGAATAAAAGTGATAGCTGCATATCCCACAACCCTTAAAGGAACTGTGAAATACATTGAAACGAGGGAGATAAGCATAACTCCCACCATTGCATATCTACCTTTTTGAGGATAAACTCTTTTAGTTTCCCAATTGGTAAGGTATTTACCAAATATTTTATGTTCATGCAACCACTTATCCAACTCAGGAGATGATTTGCTAAACGCCCAAGCCGCTAAAAGAGCGAAGAAGGTAGTTGGTATACCTGGCGTAATTGCGCCGATATAAGCAAACCCCACAAATAAGAGCCCTAACGCTCTCCACAACCATTTTTTCATAATCTTAATTTATTTTAATAGCATATCCACTAAATGTGTGTAGATATTTGGTTAGTTTTGTACCATATGCATCGGAGAAATCTTCCCCTCTCATAAAGTAACGTTTTACATTTCCAGCTCCAGCTAAATGTGCAGCTGCAAGAATTCCACTTTTAGTGATAGTATTACCCTTTATAGTTCTACCATCCCAATAATCAATATACCTTTGTAAGATACGTTGATTGTGTTCTAACAAATCCAACATAGCCTTTTCTTGGAGTGTTGGTGAGTTTAGGAATTCTCTTTTAGAACATTTATATCCTAATCCCTTTAGGGTTGTTCTACCAAATTGGTATCTACCCATATAACCCAAAGTATTTACAGCTTTGTAGTTATTTCCACTTTCGTATTGCCCTATTGCGTTTAAGAAATCATCAATTTGATTTACCTCTTCAACAACAATTGAGTTTTTAATCTCTTCTAAGATGTTAATCTCAGGTTCATTTGGAATCTCAATTACTTTTTTTGATTCCATTTTTGTTGTATTTCCCATCAAAATAAAAGAACTTACAACCATAATCATTTGTTTTTTCATCGGTTTTATCCCTTTGTTAAACAACATTTGTTACAACATTTTAGTAACGCTTGGTTCTTATAAGTATCACTTAAATACTTTTACCACTTTTTTCTTCCACATATTGAGACCTTAACTCATTCAATAGTTCTTTCTCTAATGTAGTATAATACTCTCTTATCAAAATAAAAGAAAGTGTTTCGAGCGATTTTTGAATCGTTCCTGTCAAATCATTTTTCTTTTTTTCCTCCAACCATTTTTTGATTTTTTTCAAACCAACAATTTGTTGTGGGGTGAGTTCAAAGTTTTTCATCAAAGATTCTCTAAGTAGTTTACCAACTTATCATAGGTTTGTTTTCCACTGGAACTCATTCTATCATAATCCCAACCTAAATCGCCTACTATTTCTTCAATAGATTCTAAGATATCATTCACCTCATCTTGAGTGAAAATCTTTTCAGTATATCCTTTTACTTTACTCAT
>ENA-OUOG01005305-OUOG01005305.1-marine-metagenome-genome-assembly--contig:-NODE-5305-length-10507-cov-7.769415_pt1 | contig 10507 bp, 8 predicted proteins | sample MGYA00248635_ERZ508505 | MGnify/ENA primary metagenome ERZ508505 (study PRJEB26176, sample SAMN06267871) | marine metagenome | isolation source: Saanich Inlet, British Columbia, Canada | place: Pacific...
TCCCTGCTCCCATGCCAGATAGACCCTGTTAAAATTCAAGTTCAGACCCGAGATTGCAGGATTATACCCCGCATAATCGGCCTGTGTCACATCGATGAGGGGAATGGACGGCAGGGATGTATCCACGAGGTGCAGCGCGCCTGTCACCTCGCGCAGACCTATATCGCGCAGGCCCGTGACCAGCGTGGCAAGCCCCGTGGTGTCCAAATGGGGATCCCCCTCGCCATACAGCCAAAGATCCCCTTCAAGCCGCCCGTTTCGCAAATTTCCCGTGGCCAAAACCCGCGTTACAAATCGATATCCTGCGCCAAGGGCGTCCAACGCGTAAAGCGTGGTTAAAACCTTCATCGTGCTTGCGGGGGGCAAGTTTGCGCTGGCGTTATGGCCCTGTAATATCTCGCCCGTGCGCGCATCGGCCACAACAGCCGCCACCGCGCCTTGATAGGGGCTTGCGGCAATAAGGTTCTCAAGACCTGCGGCCCCTGCGGGGGTGGGCGCGGTCGGACGCGGCATCGGCACGAGGGAGGACAACGGGGCCTGCCCATAGGCCGCGCTTGCCGCAGCCGAGATACCACCCGCCAAAACCCCGCGCCGCGTGATCATCTGCCCACCTCGTTATCCTTTGCCAATCTTGCCGCGCAGTAAGCCAAGCCCGAACGGGTTTCTCAAGACCATACACCCGCTGCGCGCAATTGCGATGAACTTTCACTGCGCAAAGGTAGGGTGAGATAAGTCCAAGCTGGGGCTTCGTAATCGGCCAAGCTATAGGCCAATTCAGGCGCCACCCGCGCGGCATCGTAGGCGCGCGCAGCTTTCGAGAAGCGGGCAGGCAACCCCGCTTGCGGGCGCGCAAAAACAGCAATCGGTAGGCTTGAGATGATCTCCTGCCAATCCTGCCACAGGTGAAACTGGGCCAAATTATCAGCCCCCATCATCCACACAAACCGCAGTTTTGGATAAAGCGCCTGCATTTGTCGCAAGGTCTGCGCGGTAAACCTTGTGCCAAGCTGCGCCTCAATGCCCGTGACCCGCAGTTTCGGATGGCCCGCTTGCAAGGCCCGCGCGGCGTTGATCCGCGCATCAAGGGGCGCAGGCCCGCGAGATTTCAACGGATTACCTGGGCTGACCAACCACCAAACCTGATCCAACCGCAGCCGCTTGAGCGCCTCACGACTGATATGCAAATGCCCCGCATGTGGCGGATCAAACGAACCACCAAAGAGGCCAATGCGTGCAGCCTCAGGGGCAAAAGGCAAGGTGTGGCGAAACACAGGGTAAACTTCCACGACAAATCAGACGACCACCTTCGCCTCTATCACGAAGCAAAGCCGCAAGGAAAGCAGGCGAAGCGATTGCCGAAAGCAGCCATCCCCATTAGAAGAGGACAAAATCTACTCTCAAAGGACAACGCACGCATGGCCTCCTATCAATATGTCTACCACATGGACGGTGTCTCTAAGACCTATCCTGGTGGCAAGAAATGCTTCGAGAATATCCGCCTCAGCTTCTTGCCCGGTGTGAAAATCGGTGTGGTCGGTGTCAACGGCGCAGGTAAATCCACATTGCTGCGGATTATGGCGGGCTGGGACAAGGACTTCTCTGGCGAGGCATGGGCCGCGCAAGGCGCAAAGGTGGGCTATCTGCCCCAAGAGCCGCAACTCGATGAAACCCTCACAGTGCGCGAAAACGTCATGCTGGGTGTGGCCGAGAAAAAAGCCAAGCTTGATCGCTTTAACGAATTGGCCATGAACTATTCGGATGAAACCGCCGATGAAATGGCGGCGCTACAAGATGAGATTGACAGCAACAACCTGTGGGATCTCGACAGCCAGATTGATGTGGCCATGGAGGCCTTGCGCTGCCCGCCCGATGAGGCAATGCCAGAGCATCTTTCAGGCGGGGAACGCCGCCGCGTGGCGCTGTGCAAATTGCTGCTTGAAGCGCCTGATATGCTGCTGTTGGACGAACCGACCAACCACTTGGACGCGGAAACCATCGCTTGGCTGCAGCAGCATTTGATCGACTACAAAGGCACGATTTTGATCGTCACCCATGACCGTTACTTTTTGGACGATATCACGGGTTGGATTCTCGAACTCGACCGCGGCCGCGGCATTCCATACGAAGGCAATTACTCAAGCTGGTTGGAGCAAAAAGCCAAGCGCCTTGAGCAAGAAGCCCGCGAGGATAAATCGCGCCAGAAAACTCTTGAGCGCGAATTGGAATGGATCAGACAGGGCGCAAAGGCGCGTCAGGCCAAGCAAAAGGCCCGTATCAACGCCTATGAAGAATTGGCGGGCCAATCCGAGCGCGATAAAATCAGCCGCGCGCAGATCGTCATCCCCAATGGCCCACGTTTGGGTCAAAAGGTGATCGAAATCGAAAACCTGACCAAGGCCTATGGGGACAAGCTGTTAATTGAAGATCTCAGCTTTAGCTTACCCCCTGGCGGGATCGTGGGTGTGATCGGGCCGAACGGCGCGGGTAAATCCACGCTGTTTCGGATGCTGACGGGCCAAGAAGGGCCTGACGCGGGCACGCTTGAATATGGCGATACGGTCAAGCTGTCCTATGTCGACCAATCCCGCGATGCGCTGGATCCAGAAAAAACAGTTTGGGAGGAGGTTTCGGGCGGGGCCGAGATCATCGAACTGGGCGATGCCACGATGAACAGCCGCGCTTATTGCTCGGCCTTCAACTTCAAAGGCGGGGATCAGCAAAAGAAAGTGGGCCTTTTGTCAGGGGGCGAACGCAACCGCGTGCATATGGCCAAACTTTTGAAATCAGGCGGAAATGTTCTTTTGTTGGACGAACCGACCAACGATTTGGACGTGGAAACCCTGCGCGCGCTCGAAGACGCGCTGACGGATTTCGCAGGCTGCGCCGTGGTGATCAGCCACGACCGCTTCTTCCTTGACCGCATCTGCACCCATATCCTCGCCTTTGAGGGCGAGGCCCATGTGGAATGGTTCGAAGGCGCCTTCTCCGATTACGAAGAAGACAAAAAACGCCGCCTCGGGCCAGATGCGCTTGAGCCGAAACGGGTGAAATACAAGAAATTCGCGCGGTGAGATAACAAAGCCGCCCCATTGCGGGCGGCTTTCTCTCGGATGAATTCTGGCGCTGAACCCGAACGCTGCATCCATTTTGGACTCCGTGAGCGCAGACCCCAAACTCGCTAATCTTAAGAAGCACGACATGAGTTCCTAGATTTCCGAAGCCTAAGCTCTGGTTTACTCCCCCAATTCCTTTATCTTATCGGCAACTGGTTCAGGGAGCACCGCCCATGCCCAAGATGAAGTTGACACTTGCAAGTCTGTTCCTTGGCCTATGCCTCGGCCTCCCCGCCCATGCGCAAGATGCGGATGAACAGCAATTCGTCATGGCACTGATGCACTCCATGAACCGCCATTCCATCACCTATAACCGCGAGGTCTGTGGCTATGTCTTGCGCGATCAAGCGGGGCGCTTGTCCAGTTCGAAATCCAGTTGGGGCGGGCGCGACAGTTGCGCGATGATGGATGCGCCTGCGGGGATGCGGATTATATCCTCTTGGCACACCCATGCGGCTTTTGATCCGCGCTATGATAATGAGGTGCCCTCCACGATTGATGTTGAGGGCGATATGAGCCGTGGCACGAATGGATGGGTCGCCACCCCTGCGGGGCGGTTATGGTTCATTGATGGCGAGACGGGCGTGATGCGTCAGGTCTGCGGCGAGAATTGTCTGCCCGCAGACCCAAATGTTGTCTCAGACCCACATCCCGAAGCGGCCAAAACCTATACGCTCGATCAGCTGTATCGCCGCTTCGGGGGTTAGGGCCTATTCGGCTGCGTCCAGATAATCTGTGACGGGCGGGCAGGTGCAAATCAGATGCCTGTCGCCATAGACATTGTCCACGCGGTTCACGGGCGGCCAATATTTATCAACGCGGAAGGCCCCCGCAGGGAAGCAGCCGACCTCGCGGCTATAGGCGCGCTCCCATGGGCCAACCAAATCTTCGACCGTATGGGGCGCATGGCGCAAGGGGCTGTCTTCGGCGGCGATTTTGCCCGCCTCGACATCAGCAATCTCCGCCCGAATGGCGAGCATTGCATCACAGAAGCGGTCAATCTCCGCCTTGGTTTCGCTTTCGGTTGGTTCGACCATCAATGTGCCTGCCACAGGCCAACTCATCGTGGGCGCGTGGAACCCGTTATCCATCAGACGCTTGGCGATATCATCGACTGTCACGCCCGCCTCGGCAAAGGGGCGACAATCAAGGATGCATTCATGCGCGATATGCCCGCCCTGCCCTGTGAACAGGATCGGATAGGCATCCGATAGGCGCTTGGCGATGTAATTGGCATTGAGGATTGCGATTTTGGTGGCCTGCGTCAGACCTGCCCCGCCCATCAATTTGATATAGGCATAAGAAATCGGCAAGATCGAAGCCGAACCATAGGGCGCGCCCGACACTGGCCCTTGGTCGCTGTCCAATTCTGGATGTCCCGGCAGATAGGGGGCAAGATGCGCCTTCACGCCAATCGGCCCCATCCCTGGCCCGCCACCACCATGTGGAATGCAGAAGGTTTTGTGCAAATTCAGGTGGCTCACATCTGCCCCGATCTCACCAGGTTTGGACAGGCCCACCATGGCGTTGAGGTTTGCACCATCCAAATAGACTTGGCCCCCATGGGCATGGGTGATCTCGCAAATCTCGCGCACCGTGCCTTCAAACACGCCGTGGGTGGACGGATAGGTGATCATGCAAGCAGCCAGACGATCACCCGCCGCCTCGGCCTTGGCACGGAAATCTTCGAGATCAACATCGCCGTTTTCCGCAGATTTGACCACAACCACATCCATTCCCGCCATCTGTGCAGAGGCAGGGTTGGTGCCATGCGCGGAAACAGGGATCAAACAGATCTTGCGGTGATGATCGCCGCGCGCCTGATGATAGGCGGCAATGGTCAAAAGGCCTGCATATTCACCTTGCGCACCCGAATTGGGCTGCATCGACATCGCATCATAGCCTGTGATCTCGCACAGATAATCCGACAGGGCCGCCAGCATTTGCGCATAGCCCTCGGCCTGATCTTGTGGCGCAAAGGGGTGCAGCCCACCAAATTCGGGCCATGTGATTGGCATCATCTCGACCGCGGCGTTCAGCTTCATCGTGCAAGAGCCAAGCGGGATCATGGCACGATCCAGTGCCAAGTCACGATCCGACAGGCGGCGCATATACCGCATCATCTCGGATTCCGCGCGGTTCATGTGGAAAATCGGATGGGTGAGATACTCTGTTTCCCGCAAGAGCGCGTCAGGGATAGATGGCGCTTCAACCGTATCCAAAAGCGGTGTGCCAAACGCCTCACAGACCGCGGCCAAATGGGCTTCGGTTGTCACCTCATCCACGGAAATGCCAATCCGATCTTGGCCAACATCACGCAGGTTGATCCCCCGCGCCACAGCCGCCGCCATGATCCGCGATTGTTTGGCCCCGACCTTGACTGTGATCGTGTCAAAATAGCTTTGTGTCAGCGGCGCAAAGCCGCCCGCCTCAAGACTTTTGGCGAGACGCGCTGCGTGCAAATGCACCCGCTGCGCAATCGCGCGCAATCCGCGTGGGCCGTGGAACACCGCATAAAGCGAGGCCATGACGGCCAAAAGCGCCTGCGCGGTGCAGACATTCGAGGTGGCTTTCTCGCGGCGAATGTGCTGCTCGCGCGTCTGCAAGGAGAGGCGATAGGCACGGCGCCCCTGCGCGTCAACCGATACGCCAACAAGCCGACCTGGGATGGCCCGCTTATAGGCCTCGCGACAGGAAAGAAATGCTGCGTGCGGGCCTCCATATCCCAGCGGCACACCAAAGCGTTGCGCTGAGCCCACCGCAATATCGGCGCCGATCGCCCCAGGCTCGCGCAGAACTGTAAGGGCCAGCAAATCCGTGCAAACAATCGCCACGGCATTTGCAGCATGCAGGGCCGCAACTTGCGCAGATGGATCATAGAGATCACCGAATGTGCCAGGATATTGGAAAATCGCACCAAAGACCGTGCTTGCGTCCATATCCTTCGGATCGCCCACAATCACCTCAATCCCCAAAGGTTCTGCGCGGCGCTGCATGACGGCAATATTTTGCGGATGACAATTTTGGTCGATGAAGAAACCACGCGCCTTTGATTTTGCAACGCGCTCGGCCATCACCATCGCTTCGGCGCAGGCGGTGGCCTCATCAAGAAGCGAAGCATTGGCAATCTCAAGCCCTGTTAAGTCAGCAACCATCGTCTGGAAATTGAGCAGGGCCTCAAGGCGGCCTTGGCTGATCTCGGGTTGATAGGGGGTATAGGCCGTATACCAAGCAGGGTTTTCCAAGACATTGCGTTGGATCGCAGGCGGGGTATGGGTGTTGTAATACCCCTGCCCAATCATCGAAACCATGACCTTATTCTTGGCTGCAATCTCGCGCATATGCGCCAGCAATTCCGCCTCAGACATTGCCGCCCATTCAAGTGGCTTGGTCTGACGAATATCCTTCGGCAATGTTTCATCAATCAGCGCATCCAAATCTGGTGCACCGATCACCTCTAACATCTCTGCCATTTCGGCAGGGGAAGGCCCGATATGGCGGCGATTGCCAAAATCGGTCGGATCATAGGTTTCACGCATCCATTTTGTCATGTCTCACACCTGCTCGGGGGGCTTATTCGCCAATGAAATCTTTGTATTCATCCTCGGTCATGTAGGCATCGACCGCAGAGAGATCGTCTACCTTCATCTTAAAGAACCACGCCTCACCGGTGGGATCGTCATTGACCAAAGAGGGGTTATCAACCAAGGCGTCGTTGACCTCTACAATCTCACCATCCAGCGGGGCCAAGATGTCAGAGGCCGCTTTGACAGATTCAATAACCACCACCTCATCACCCTTCGCGGCTGCAGTCTCAAGCTCTGGCAATTCTACGAAAACCACATCACCCAATTGAGTGGCCGCGTGTTCGGTGATGCCGACCACAACCAGATCACCATCGACCAACAACCATTCATGTTCTTCTGTGAAACGCATTTGGATGTCTCCCTGTCTTATCGTTTGTAGGATGTTTTGAAGAATGGCAGATCAACCTGCCGCATAGGATGTCGTTTGCCGCGCAACTCGCCCCAGATTGGCGCATCTGCATCCGTGTCAGATTGCACCAGCGCCATCGCAATAGGGTGACCTAGGCTTGGGCTAAACCCGCCCGAAGTGATCTCGCCGATTTGTGTTTGGCTTGTCTCTGACAAAAACAGGGGCACGCCGCCGCGCATCGGCGCGCGCCCCTCTGGCACAAGACCGATCCGTTTGCGCGCAGCTTCGCCCGCAAGATGAGAGGCAATTACCTCAGCACCCAAATACCCGCCTGCCTTGGCCCCATCAGGGCGGCGTGATTTGGAAATGCCCCAAGACAAGCCAGCCTCAACAGGGGAAATAGTTTCAGAAAGATCGTTGCCATATAGGGGCAGGCCCGCCTCCATCCGTAGACTGTCACGCGCCCCCAAACCAATGGGCGCGACCTCATCCATCGCCAATAATGCGCGGGCGAAGGCATCGCAGACGGCCACAGGCACGGAAATCTCAAACCCATCCTCGCCCGTATAGCCAGAGCGGCTCAGCCACAACTCCGAACCCTGCCATGTCAATCTGCGCACATCCATAAAGCGCAGTGTCGCCACATCAGTCAGCAGACGCGCAAGCGCGCTTTCGGCCAGTGGCCCCTGCAAAGCCAAAAGGGCACGGTCAGTGATGACCTCAAAGCCCGTCAAATGTTTCTCAAACAGTGCCAAATCCTCGGCGCGGCGCGCGGCATTGATCACGATAACGAAACAATCTGCGTAGCGCGCGATCATGAAATCATCGACCAAACCGCCCGCCTCATTGGTAAGGAAACCATAGCGCTGGCGGCCTTCTGCGAGGCCTGCAACCTCAATGGGCGCGATCCGCTCAAGTGCCGAAGCTTGATCTAAGGGCAGCCGCACCTGCCCCATATGCGAGACATCAAACAGTCCCGCCTTTTCGCGCGTCCAAAGATGTTCGGCCATCACGCCCGCAGCATATTGCACGGGCATAGAGTAGCCCGCAAAAGGCACGAATTTTCCGCCTAGCTCTGCGTGAAGCCCATTAAGTGGCAGTTCCAAAAGCCCCGTGGTCATCAACCCTCCAACACCCCGAGATATACTCGGAATCGGTTACGCCGAAAAATCGGCTGTCGATGCCCCCTCTGTCCTTTCGCCTGAGATCGTTATCCCTTCGGCGGATGCGCAATACCGCATCACTCTCCAGAGTTTTCTCACATACAGGTTCTTTTGCCTGAGAGTTTACCGGGGCGGTTGCTCCTTCGGCCTTGTGCAAGCGGCACAATGTCTCCCTGTATGTAGTGTTATCATAAGTAATGCCGCGCAGGGCATCAAGAACAATCGCACCATTTACGACTATTGCGCCGCAAAAAACGGCAGAACCTTCGCAGAAGCAATTAAAATTGCCCGATTTGGATTTTCTCCGCCTCAAGGCGCGTGCGCAAATTACGAGCAATCTCAACCGCCTGCGGCGTATCCCCATGTAGGCAGATTGTATCAATTTGTGTGGGGATGCGGGTTCCATCCTCGGCAATAATCGCGGCCTCCTTCAACATCGCCAAAATGCGTGCAGCGACCTCCTCTGGATCATGGATCACCGCGCCTGCAATTTTGCGATCTTGCAGGCGGGCATTTGGCAAATAGGCCCGATCCGCAAAAATCTCGCGCGCGATTGGGGCACCGATGGCAAGGGCGGCTTCTTCCTGATCTGTGCCAGCAATCACCATAACGATCAGGTCAGGATCCGCACGCAACGCCCCTTCATAGGCGGCGCGTGCAAGGGCCGCATCATCAGCGGCCATGTTGGCCAAGGCACCATGCAATTTAACATGGCGCAAGCGCCCCCCGGCCGCGCGCGCCATCGCCATGGCAGCGCCTGTTTGATAGGTCACAATATTGGCCACCTCTGCATGGCTCATCAGCATTGGGCGCCGTCCAAACCCTTGCAAATCAGGAAACCCCGGATGCGCGCCTAGGCCCACGCCACGCGCCACTGCGGCTGACATGGATTTTAGCATCTGATCGGGATCGCCCGCGTGAAAGCCGCAGGCGATATTGGCCGATGAAATCACATCCATCATCGCCGTATCAGCACCCATTGGCCAAGGGCCAAAACCTTCGCCCAAATCGGCATTTAGATCGACCTTCATCCCTCGTCCTCCCCAGCGGTGACACCGCTGATCAATTGCATTGCCAAAAGATCACCTTCCTCGCGCGGGTCACGCAAAACTGGCTTACACATGGCCCCAAGTTGCGCGCGCGCGGCCTGCGCGGCGCGCTCAATCTCTACCGCCTCGCCATGGCTGATCATTTGAAACATGACCTCGGCCCCGCTTGAGAGTTGCGCCAAGCGCGGCAAATCACAAGGCAGAACCTGCGCGATCCGTGGATAGCCCCCTGTCGTCTGGCTTTCGGCCATCAAGACATAAGGTGTTCCATCGCCTGTGATCTGGATATCCCCCTCCATCACAATATCAGAAAGGATATTGCGCGCGGCCTCAGGTGCGAAATTGGGCGCATCGGGCGCGGCCAAGCGCACCCCCATCCGATTGCTGCGCGGGTCGCGCGTGAAACTTGTATTTTGAAACGCCGCTAACAGATCAGCCCCGAACATATCACTTTGTAGGGTCGGCAAAATGCGAATGACACCGCCTGCACTGCGCTCTGCCACATCTAGGGACAGGCCTGCGCGGGTTGCGGAGGATGCGCCAAAGGGCAGTTCCGCCCCCTCACGAATTGCCGCGCGCAGGCCTGCGGCCAAATGCGTTCCGCGCCCCTGCAAGATCAATGGCGGCTCAAATCCGCCTGATATGTGCAGATACCCATAAATACCGCGCATGACGGGCCCGATCTTCAGTTTCGCACCCGCAGGTACAGCATGAGTCGCATTCCATGCCAAAGCGCGCCCATCCAAATCCGCACGCATCTCGGCCCCCGTCAGCGCAATGACGCAGTCGCGGGTGGCACTAAAGACACCGCCGAACCCTGCCATCTCTAACGCTGCAAGGTTGGGTGATTGCCCTAACAAGGCCGCGCCTTCTGCCATCGCCAAAATATCTATCGCCCCGCCGCGCGACACACCTTGTGCGACATAGCCGTGCCACCCCAAATCCTGCACAGTCACGGCAGGCCCTGCTTGGTGAACAAGAAACGTTGCCGTCATGGCAGCGCCCGCCGCACAGCACCGCCATATGGCGCGGCGGCACATGACGTCTCAAATTCTGCCTCAGAAACAGGCCGAAGTGCAATTTCATCTCCCGCTCGCAACATAAAGGCGGGGTCACGCGCGGGGTCAAACAGGCTAAGACCCGTTTGACCAATATGCAGCCAGCCCGTTGGCGATGGCACGGAAAACAGAACAATCTGGCGGATTGCTGCAACCAACGCCCCTTTTGGCACCTGCGGATTTAGGGT
>ENA-OUOG01005306-OUOG01005306.1-marine-metagenome-genome-assembly--contig:-NODE-5306-length-10506-cov-4.712532_pt1 | contig 10506 bp, 12 predicted proteins | sample MGYA00248635_ERZ508505 | MGnify/ENA primary metagenome ERZ508505 (study PRJEB26176, sample SAMN06267871) | marine metagenome | isolation source: Saanich Inlet, British Columbia, Canada | place: Pacific...
CCAAAACTCGCTTGCCATGAAAGAAATCTTGAAGCTCCATGAGTTACAACCCCGTCTCGTCACGAACCGAAAGGATAGGATGCTTGACGGGCCACCAAATCTGATACGCTGGATCGTTCCATAAGATGGTGAATTGCCCGGTTCTATCGTATTCGGTCGTCTGTTTGTAATGGAAAATCGCGGTCTCCGATAAAACAAGATGACCATTTCCAAATTTAGGTGGTACCAAAACCTGCAGTCGGTTGCGATCAGAAAGGGTGAATCCTTGCCACTGTCGGTATTGTGGTGACTCCGGATCGTTATTTATGACCACTAGATAAAAACATCCGTAAAGACAAGAAATCAACTTCCAAGTGGAAGCATCCCCGTGGATTCCACGCAGCACATGCTGTCGCGATGTGGAAATATCATCTTGAATAAATTCCAAACATATTCCCGCTTCTTGATAAAGGCGATAATTATAGAGCTCTATATAACTACCGCGAAAGTCTTCAAAGTTAGTGGGAGGTGTTATTAATTTTACATCCTCAAGTTTAGTAGTCTGAACTTGCATAATAAGACTGCATCCTTTAAAAAAATTCATAACCAATTCTTTAGCCACCCTAGAGCGACCGTTTAAAAAGCAATGTCAGGAGAAGCATGGCATTGATTTAGCCTTTGTATAATCCTCTGGGATACCGATATCGATAAAGGTTGCCCGACTCTTTATTCCACAAAATACTTGCCCAATTCGATCACACTTTTGAAGTAACGCTAACTCTAGGGATAGGTTACCCTTATAGTCACTAAAGGGAACTAAGGCTCTTGGATGAACCAAATAAACACCACCATTGGACCAATGAATCAGGCCATCTCCCAATCCTGATTTAGATACTCCAAACGAAAGGCGCCCCGTATGATTTAACTCGGCCGCCAAATATCGATTCGTATCAGTGGTAGGAAACAAAGAAAAGCACCAGTCAGCATCGTGTCGGCTGGCCTGGTTCTGCAATTCGTCGGCTTTTACCGCAAAAAAAGTATCACCATTCAATAGTAAAAAAGGGTTTACTAATTGAAGTTGGCGCTGACAAAGAAGTAGCCCCCCCCCAGTACCCAGAGGTTGCGGTTCAACCACATACTCGATCCTGCATCCGGCAAAGGAATTCCCAAAGTGGTCCTGAATGTATTTACAACGGTACCCAACAGAAAGTACAAAATTCTCGATACCTTGCATGTGCCAATATCGCAATAGATGTTCTAAGAAAGGACGGCCAGCCACCTCTGCCATCGGTTTAGGGCGATCGTCAACGACTGACCTTAAACGCGTCCCGAGCCCACCAGCAAGGACAACGGCTGTGGTGAGGGTCGCCTCAGACATATTCAGGCCAATAGACCTGAGGCTGCCGGCAAAGGGCATCCTTACTAGTTTCACGCGGGCTATGCCACATATCAACATGCAAGATTCTACCTGCCAACTGTAGTAGGCCCAATCCGGCTAGTGGCAAATAATTACCGGCGATGGCAGCGTGCAATAGCTCTCGCCGAGATGGGCGAACCACTTCAATATCCGGCTCTGCCGAATTGTTTGGTATAGATTCAGTAAACATCCCTAACGGTATATGCCCCCGAATACAAGTACGATTCATCATTATACTAAAGGTCCTCCCCAAGAGCAGTAGCACACAGCAAGCCCGGTTTCTTCAGAGAACGCACATTGAGCTGCCTGTATTGCATTTTCCGACTTCTCCCTCCCTCCAGCTGGAAGCTCCAGGGTCTTTACGCCTAGGTTTGGATTCGATCGTACCATGATAAATCGATCAGACTGATCCAATACACGACAAATTACCGAATGCGGTCCGGTAATCCGATGATAGGGATCATAGATAACTGGATGTATTGGAGACGCCCTCTCCAGCGAGAAGAGAGCTGTACCTAAAAAAGATGAAAAGAACCGTTCACAACTAATTCTCTTAGCGTATTAAGAATCGATTACCTTCAGAACTCACCCGATTTCGCCAATAATTTAGTAGATCAGCCATAGTTTGATCGAAAGGGATTTCTGTCCGCCAGCCTGTGTGCCGTCTAAATTTCTCCGTATTGGGAACTTGTAAATCAGCATCAATAGGACGTAGGCGATCTGGATCGACTTTTACCTTAAGCTGATCCTTGAGAGGTGATAAACCAATGAGGTGATCGAGCACCGTAGTCATCTCGACAGAATATTGTCCGCCTATGTTAAAATACGCGCCAGGTTGGGGATTAACTGTTACGAGCATATAATACGCTCGAACCGCATCTCGCACATCGGCTATCGTCCGTAGACTCTTCAAATTACCAACTCTAATAACGGGTTCAGCGAACCCCGCTTCAGCCAAGGCAATCTGTTTAGCAAAAGATGATTCCGCAAACACATCGCCGCGCCTAGGCCCCGTATGAGTGAACATACGGGTGGTCATAACCGTCAAAGAATATGCTTCGGCATAAAACCGACCAACCAAGTCGGTGCCCACCTTGGAAATGGCATACGGAGATGCCGGATGAAAAGTGCAGTCCTCCTCAATCGGAAGCCTCTCTTTAGGAACTCGGCCAAATACTTCTGACGATGCACAAACATGAACAACTGCCTGAGGACAATGTTGTCTTACAGCCTCCAAAACCCTTGTCGTCCCTTGAATATTAGTTTCAAGTGTATCAAGCGGGGAATCAAAACTAGTTTTGGGAAAGCTCTGAGCTGCCAGATGAAACACATAATCAGGCTGATATTGGCACATCGCCTTATCAATGGACAAAGTATCTCGAAGGTCCCCATAAACCAGAAATAAACGATCTCGTCGATTGACCCGATCCAACAAGTGATTAATGTTGTCTAGAGGACTTCGCCAACGTAAAAGCCCGACCAGATCCCAGTCAGTGTTGTCTAGGAGAAAATCAGCGAGATGCGAGCCAACCATGCCCGTAATACCAGTGATAAATGCAGTCGTCATTTTTACGGCCTAGTTTTTAAAGTAATTTTGTTTCTGCCGGTACTCATCCTGATTTTTCTGGAACCAGTTCCAGGTTTCCTCAAGTCCCTGGCGAAGCGATGTTTGGGGGTCGTAATGAATCCACTCCCTCGCTCGAGAGATGTCCATCACTCGACGGGGGAACCCCGCAGGCTTACTGGAATCAAATTCGTAGTTGAAATTCAGGAACTCCCGAAGAGTCAAAATCAATTGCCGGATGCTGTAGCCAACGCCACTACCCAGATTCACAAAGTCTCCCTTAGTTCCATAGTACAAAGCTTGAATCGTACCCAAAGCAACATCCCGAGCGAAGGCAAAATCCCGAATGGCGGAGCCATCACCCCAAACAACCACAGGATTTTCTCCTCGATGAATTCGCATCATCAGTGTCGGAATCACCATAGCATTGTTAGGATCAAAGTTATCGCCAGGACCATAGACATTGCATGGGCGAACAACTGACCAATCAAGGCCATATTGCTGTCTATAAGCTGATACTTGCAGTTCAGCCATGCGCTTAGCCCAACCTGGATACATATCCATTGGCGGCCCATCTCTATTTTCAGTTTCTACAAAAATCTCTGAGGTTGAGTAAGCACCAATCGAACTCGTATAAACTAATTTCTTTACTGAATTCCGTCTGGAAGCTTCCAATACATTTGTATTTAACATCAAGAGAGGAACAAAAAAACTTGCCGGCATTGATTTTGTAACATCGATTGATCCTTTAATCCCCGCAACATGGAAAACATAATCAACACCACTTGTTATGTCCATGCAAAACGAGAGATCAGTTAAGTCACCAAAAATATGTTTTATCCCTTGATTAATATTTACTTTGTCCAGTGAGGCAACCCGAACAATAGCGCCAGCGTCAAATAAAATTTGCGCAATTTCCCGCCCGATCATCCCGGTACCACCAGTTACAAGGCATTTAGAGCCCTTGAAAAAATCTAATTTCATAAAAACCCAAAAAAAGCTACTTAAATAATTTTTGATAAGCCAGGTAGTGACGCGACAATCGAACTAAAGCCTTATCAACTCTCTTATCATAAGTCCGACATAATCAGCGCCACAGTAACTACTTCCAATCACGATTTATGCATTGGCAACTTTTCTGCTACATCTACTGCGTTTATGCTCCAGCATTAATGTCATTCTCTCGGTGCTGAGGATTCACAGATTCACGATTCCATAAATAACACAATCACTGCCGCAATATCCCTAAAGAGTCTCTAGTCTCCCGCCGTCAATAACAATGTTTTGTCCGTTGATGCCAGCAGAGTAATCCGACGCAAGAAAGGCTATCACAGATGAAACTTCTGTAGGATCTAGTAATCGCCGGATAGGTACAGCCTCAATAGTCTTCTGATATAAGCTAGAGTTCTTTTCAAACTCTACATGCCAACCAGTGCCTGGAATCAAAACTGGTCCAGGAGATACGCAATTAAAAGTGACTCCACGAGATGCAAACTCCGGACGGAGTGATAGATTTTTAGAAAAATTAATTTGTGCTGCTTTAGATACCTGAAACCATGGGCGGCCACCTCCGGCTGTTCCAAAAATAGATCCAACAGTGATCACCCTGCCCCATTTATTTTTTACCATATCTGGAACAAATGCTGAGCAGAGTTGCCTCATACTGCCAAGATTCTTATCTATGCACTCTTCCCAAACCTGACTTTGAGGCATTAAAGGATCTGGCTCACCCCAACGACCACCCCCGCCTACGTTGTTTACCAAAATATCGATCCTTTGAACCTTAGCCTTCACGTCAGTTATTAACTTTTCGCGCTGCTGTTGCGACTCCATATCGCAAACTAATCCAACTACCGGAGGGAATCCGGTTCCGGAGCCTAACTCACTCTCAAGAGCTTTAATCGAAATCTCACTCCTAGCACAAAAAAGGACGGTCGCACCGTTTGATTGCAATACACGAACGGTGGAGGCTCCAATGCCTCTACTGCCGCCAGTCACAAGCGCAACCCTATTACTCAAATCGATCAAGGTTTTTCCCAAACAAGGAGGTTGTAACCCCCTTCATCAACGAACCAAATCCTAAACGCTGGACTTCAATTATTTTGATCTTCTTGTCGGCCTTCATCGATTCAAGTGCACGGAACAAGTTAGCTGTGCAGCTTCTGTTAGGCTGTAAGGTATAAGCAACAGAATCAAAAAGACTTGACAAATTGTATAGGCCTGTTTGGGGCTCAATATTTACAAGCCTGCCTGCTAAATTGAAAAGGAAACAATGAAATAGATTATCAAGCCGAGATGCTAGTTGCTCCAGCGAAGCAAGATTGGAAGTGGCCTGATGTTCCGGTATTTCAACCCCGGTATCTAGGTCAAGCATTTTACGTAATACCCCGATTGCTCCGCTCAAACCTCTGACCGACTGCATTAAGCAGTTCACCAGCTGATTGAACGAAATCTGCTCTGATGAAATTTTTTCATGGCCTAAATCAGAAGAATGGAGCACGTTCTTCCCTATAACAAACCCGAAGTCCATCGCGCTTTCAAAAGCGTGAAAAAATTGATTAACAATTGCCATTCTAAATAGCTCGATATAAATCTATTCGAAGACAAGATCTGAAGATATGACGCGATCCGTCTGCCAACTAAAAGGCAGACCAGAACGCACAAACTTAGGAATAAGACTTTTCACGCTTTCATCTCGTATTGCCGCTCTAAAAAGGTCGTCGATGCTTTTTACCCAACTATCTTCACAGACTGCGGTTCGCTCTTTGGTGCCGATTTTTGCTGGTCAGTTTGAATTTTTTTCAATAAACATCTCTATCACAATGTCTCTCGCCCACTCCTGAACAATTTCAAAAGAAATCGAGTCCCTAGCTTCGATATATTCCACGATTCGCAGAGAGGTCATCGTCCGCGATACTCCAAATGATTCAGAAAAATCGCTTACTACGAAATTTCTACTACTCACTAAAAAGGACCCTTAAATCTATTTTCATGACTATTAATTATATCAGCCGGAATAAAGCTTACATCTGATTCGTCAAGCAAATCGTAAACGGACATTAGAACGTCATTTGCATCACAATACATTTCATTCTCAAGATGTCTCGCGGTTGGACACGGGACGAACTTCCATCCTAATCGTTTCACAGGTTTTTTAAGGTTATCAAAACAGCGCTCTGATATTCGCGACGCGATCTCACCGCTAGCTCCAAATTGCTGCCAGTCGTTGTCAGCTACCAAAACACGACCCGCACGATTAATCTGGTCATATGCCCATTTAGGCAACTCTTCATGAAGCATTCCATAACTTATAACATCCACTGCAATCCCTCTGTCAGCCAAATGCGCTTTGGCTAATACAGCCTCAACACCCATCCAAGAAATACTCACGATGACCACCTGGGGCGCCGATTTAGATTCCCCAAGCATGGAAGCGACATGGCAAGTCCTATCTACATCCTCCTCAGTAACACTTGCCTCTTGCCAATAAAGCCACCTGTGCTCGAGAACGACTGCAGGGTTGGGAGACAAAATAGCGGCTCTAGAAAAAGCATAAGCATCCTGAACGGTTGTGGGAATATACACCTCTAACCCTGGAAGATGTGCGAAGTATGAGTGCAGACTCTTGGAGTGCTGATAACCCTGACCCCAGCCCCGACCGACAACCCCCCGAAAAGTTATGGGTACATCTACAGCACCGTTCACACCATATCGATATGAAGAAATGGCATTGGCGATCTGATTAATCGCTAGAAGCAGAAAATCCACTCGGATATGGATATTTACTGGCTTTAACCCTGCCAAACAAGCCCCCAGACCGAATCCAGCAAGAGAGTCCTCAGAAATAGGGGTATCTAGACATCGATCTTGACCAAACTCTTCACTCAACTCAGACGTTGTACCAAAAATCTTTTTGTGGTCCGAAGCACCTATCCCATAACAAAAAACGGCCGGATCCTCTCTCATTGCGCTTTTCGTAGCTAAGTTAATCGCCGAACAAAAATCCATAATTAGTTATCCAAAAACGTGGTTATAAACGGTTGTCTCAGAAGCAAAAGGAACTTTCCGGGCCCTGGAGAGAGAATTTTCAGCTTCGCATGTCACCTCATGTTCTAACTCAACAATACGCTCCTCTGTAACCCCGCTGGCAAGAAGTGTTTCCCTTGATTTTTTCACCGGATCCCATTCATCCATAAACTTTTCAGATGGACGTGGACGATACCCAGCGCAAAAATCATCATCAATTCCAACATGCTCGAGAAATCTAAACCACTCACCGTGAACAAAGAGTGGCCCGCTTAACCCATTGCTCGCAAAGACCTCTGCCATCTGCTTACTTAACGAAAATACGCACGCTCCTGTAAGCCGATGGTATGGGATACCCAATCGTGTAACGATATCACCAACATTTTGGAAGTCCCAACCCTTCCTATGGACATTGCCAGAGTGCACGGCTAGTTTGTTGTCACAACAGACAAATATGGTTGGCGTCTTATACAGCTTCGCTAGATTCAGGCTCTCCCAAAACGTGCCAGCATCAGTGGCGCCATCCCCAAAAAAAACTGCGGACACCCTGGGATCCTTCGCACTCCTGCTCAATCCAAAGCCGGCACCTACTGCAACTGAGATATTTCCTCCAACTATTGCAGAAGAAGAGAGCATTCCTGAGCTGATAGCACTGAGGTGCATTGACCCAGCTCTTCCTCCAGAACAACCATCAGTTCGCCCCAACATTTCACAGAAAAAACCAAAAAAATCACCAGTTCTTGCCAAATATAGCGCATGTGACCTGTAAGTTGTAGCGACAAATGAACCAGGAGGAAGACTATCTTCTACAGCGCATACAAGCGATTCTTCGCCACGCGACATGTGCATTGGCGTTTTCATCTCATTCATATGATAGTCTCTGATTATCAGATCCTCTGCTGCATTGATTGAGAAAACCTTTCTATAGAGTTCTAGATCCATAATTCTTTCCTGATGTGACTGTGACCGACCCTGAGACAACACTGTAAAACTTCCATGATTGCCGGGCTTCTTTTCAGCCCGGACATGGCTTTGCATTTTAGGAGTTTTTAATTAAACCTTCACTATATTACGCCAAAGCTTTTTGTTCTCTTCACCTCTCTTGCTTCACAACCGCAGCTCAATGACACGCGCAGCAGTCAAGTATCGCTGATCTAGCAAGCTTAGCATTTATCGATGGATTTTGGTGCGGACCCATGGCTCTCACACTGTCTAGCTTGCTAAACTGATAATCTCCGAACTATTTGGCGACAAGCCACCGTTGTTGCTGTATCGGTGTTGCTGTATCGGTGTTGATAGTTACAGTAGCCTTAAATGTATTGCGCAAACTCTAAACTGGCTTCATCCAGTGAGGCGTAGATCTTCTTTTTGCTCCGTTCAAGCCTCTTACTGGAGAAAAACGACTCATCTACGGCTTTGTCGTGAAAGTTTTCTCGACGACTTATACTGACTTTAAGCTGATGCGCTTTAAAGAAGTCTAACCAGTCTCTTGATGTGTATTGAGCACCCTAGGTCACCTGGCGAACCCCCACCAATTTAAATGTGTCTGTGTATCGTTTAATTTCCCCATCTGCGTACCTTACTCGATTGAGTGTTTGTTACGCTATCAGGTGTCCTTAAAACTGGGTCCGCACTATACTGACATTTCAAATTAAATCGATCTTTTTACAATCCAATTCGTTACCACCTAAATTTTGGCAGAATGAGCCTAGACGAATTTGAGGCCGTTGCTGAGTGGACGACAGTGGGCGCCTATCATTGATTACGGAATCCATGTACTGTTGCTGGGTTGTGGGCTAAAAAAGTAAACGCATTTGGCAAGTTTTTAAAAATGATTAGTCATAGCAGAGAAAATTTCAGACAAGGTGCGTGGTATGTACTCTATTACCTATGAAAAAAAACAAGCGATTATTAAGCAAGCTATTGTGCATCCCCTCCACAAAATCGCTCTAGACGGCTTAGTGTTAACTTTTGCGTGCGCTCTCGGAGTTCAAAACTTCTCATATGCAACTTCTGTGCTAGAGGAATTGAAAAGACGGCTCACAGATTCAAATATAACGAAAGCTCAAGACGGCAAGGTCATGAGGTGGATTTTGGCAGGAGTTAGTCTAGACACTGACAGTACCTTACCTACAGACCGCGATAGTTTACATCTTCTGATAGAATTTTTAGAAATATACTATCCCAACTTTTTTGCTCATTTGTTTTCAGATCATCCAATTAAAAAAGTTCCACAGAGCAATTTAATAGATTTTCCAATATCCTCAGACCGATTACCTTCAAAAGCATTGGTCATTGCACCTAAACATTGGTGGCCGGGAGTTCTTAATACAAGGGAGCATGAACTGTACTACATTCTGCCTGCAATATTCCTCGAATTAAATATAAGTACAGAGGTAGTCGACGCCGCCAATGTTCAAGAGGTAAGAGGTGCCATTTCGAGGATGCACAGTTATGACGTAGTGCTGTTTTGCTGCCAAAACCGTGCTTGGGGAATGGAAATTCATGAACAGCTCAGTCAAGCCTTATTGGAGACTAGTACGAAATCAATTTGTTTTTTCCCTGACGCTTGGGCAGCAATGAGCGATACAAAATACGATCAGTATCTTCAGATAGTGAACTGTGTTTGGGGGTCACCTGAAGTCATAGAGCTCCCCGAATGTCGCGGCATAAAACCAAATGGCGTTTCATGTTTTCCATTACCGATCATTCAGGATACCGTGAAAGTTTCCCGTGCGGTCAAAAAATCTGAGAGTAGAGTTACATTTCGCGGCTCAATTGAGGAAACTAACTTTCCGCGTCTATTATGGTACTGCTTACTTTATCACGACGAAAAATTCAATTTTATAACGTCTTCGCTCAGGAACGATGGTTTAGATGCCAGAACAAGCTACCATTCCTACGTTAAGAATCTTGCGACTGCTCAAAAGGTGTGTAATTTTGGCGCTAGAAGTTCAGGCGAAATCGTATTAACAGGTAGATACTCGGATACGATATATTCCGGAAGTTTGCTCATCCAGCAGCGTTGTCCAGAAATCGGTTATTTTTTTGTAGAAGACGAACATTTCGTTGGATTTTCGTCTTACGAGGAGCTACTGAACCAGTCCGGCGAATATGAACACACGGGAAAATATAGAGGTATAGCGGATGAAGCTTTAAAATTTGCAGATTCTCGCTATACCGCCGAAAAATTTGTAAGGCATTTTATGACTTTCTTTTGATCCCTTACAGACTTGGTTTTCGGGCATAGTAAGTCGTCCCGAGATCTAAGCCGATTTCACTTCCTGAGAAAATGAGTTCGAAAAAAACGCTGGCCTCGGAAGCTGCGAACAAGGTTTTTGAATGGTTTCGCCAGTGGTCAATAAAAACCAAAACGCATGTTCAGATAAGTAACATGACATTCCGAGCACCATAGACGCCTCTTAATACGACTCAACATATTGAAACCCAACGCCAACCCGAGCGATCGGATCCCCAGACCAATCCAAATCGGGATAAAAAGCAAGCATCTGATTACTCA
>ENA-OUOG01005308-OUOG01005308.1-marine-metagenome-genome-assembly--contig:-NODE-5308-length-10502-cov-13.191175_pt1 | contig 10502 bp, 6 predicted proteins | sample MGYA00248635_ERZ508505 | MGnify/ENA primary metagenome ERZ508505 (study PRJEB26176, sample SAMN06267871) | marine metagenome | isolation source: Saanich Inlet, British Columbia, Canada | place: Pacific...
TCCTCGACAACCTCGGCACCCAGCGGCTGCTCACCATTACCGAGGAACGATTCCACCGCAGCAATCGCCAGGGCAGCATTGTCTGCTTGGTGCTCACCAAAGAGAGGCAAACCAAGGTTCCGGTACTCCCCCGCAACCCCTGAGACAGAGAGAACTTGCCCACCGACAGCGGGCTCTGCGCTGGTGAGATAAAAGTCCCGCCCCATCACCCGCACGGTGGCCTCATCACGCTCGCAGGCCCTCAGAATCTCTTCCATGGCGTCATCGCTTTGCGCAGCAGTGACCACTCGAGAGGCCGGTTTGATGATGCCGGCTTTGGTGCGAGCTATCTCACGGATGGTGTTGCCCAGGAATTCAGCGTGATCCATGGCTATGGGCGTCAGGACGGCAACGTCTGCGACGACGACATTTGTCGCGTCCCATTCGCCTCCCATGCCGACTTCCACCACGGCAACGTCAACAGGCGCATCCGCGAACGCAGCGAAGGTAAGCACGGTCAGTGCTTCATAAAACGTCAGGGGCGGCTCGGATTTTGCCTCCAGTTCAGCGTCGACCATCTGGATAAAGGGCTCAACATCGGCCCAATTGTCAGCCAACATGCGATCAGAAATGGGCTCCCCATCAATCATGATGCGCTCCGAGAGTCGATTGAGGTGCGGAGAGGTCATCAACCCGACGCGCAGTCCGTGGGCGCGCAACAGACTCTCTGTGATGCGCGCGGTGGATGTTTTCCCGTTGGTGCCCGCGATGTGGATGACGCCATACATCCGTTGCGGATCTCCGAGAAGTTCTACCGCGCGCCGGGTGGCATCAAGGCGACGCTTCGGCGCGCCCTCACCAATGCGCGCATAGAGAGCTTCCTCAACACGGGCTGCAGCCAGACGGTCTTCCGAGGAGTTATCAACCACTCTTGGAGACTTTCACACGAATCTTAGAGTTCTCCCCCACGGAGAGAACATCAGCGCTTCCCTCGAGATCCTCGAGCTCCAGTGACAGCGAGAGTGTCTCGGCCGCCACCATGTCCCGGTGAGTCGCAATAGCTCGGCGGGCATCGTCATCGCCAGAGATGACAGTGTCGATCCGATCTGAGACATCGAGACCAACAGTCTTGCGCTCCTGTTGAATCCATCGGATGACATCCCGCGCAAGGCCCTCATCAGCGAGCTCCGGTGTCACGGTGGTGTCGAGAATCACAAACCCGCCGCTGGAGAGGAACTGGACCGCGGTGGTGTCACCCTCCGAGGTGAATTCGAGAATGTACTCACCCTCTTCGAGGGCGATTCCACTCACCGTCACGACTCCGTTTTCCAGCGTCCAATCCCCAGCCTTAGCGCCCTGAATGATGGCCTGGACCTTCGAGCCGAGCCTGGGACCGAGGACTCTGGCCTGGGGAAGAAGCTTCTTCCCAATTCCCAATTCCCCGGCGACCTGGTCATCGAGTTCTCGGGTCAGAATCTCCCGGACGTTGAGTTCCTCCGCGAGAATGTCCCGGAAATCATCGACACCGGCAACATTCTCGGTCACGATGGTCAAGGAATTCAGCGGCAGCCGCACCCTCAAACCGTGGGCCTTCCTCAGCGCAAGCCCCGCGGATGCCACGTCACGAACGGTGTCCATTGCCATGACGAGAGCGTCATCGGCGGGGAATTCTGTCGCGTCCGGCCAGTTGGTGAGGTGAACACTCTCCCCTCCCGTGAGTCCTCGCCAGACCTCTTCGGTGACCAGGGGCGCCAGGGGAGCCGCCACGCGGGACACCGTTTCCAACACCGTGTAGAGGGTGTCCAACGCATCCGTATCTCTGCCGTCCCAGAACCGGTCTCGGCTGCGTCGGACATACCAATTTGTCAACACGTCCGCGAAGTCTCTGATGGCTGCTGCGGCCATAGGAGAGTCCAGCGCTTCAAATTCTGCGGTCGCCACCTCAACGAGTTTCCGTGTCTTAGCGAGGATGTAGCGATCAAGCACGTGCGTCGAGTCGGTCCGCCACACAGGTTCGTGCTCACCGCTGTAGAGACTCAAGAAGTAGTAGGTGCTCCAGTAGGGCAACAGGAACTGACGCACACCTTCGCGGATGCCCTCCTCGGTCACTACGAGGTTGCCGCCTCGAATCACCGAACTGGACATCAGGAACCAGCGCATGGCATCGGCACCGTCGCGTTCGAATACTTCGGAAACGTCGGGATAATTGCGCAGACTCTTGGACATTTTTTGACCATCTGACCCCAACACGATTCCGTGCGAAATCACCTGTTTGAAGGCGGGGCGATCAAACAGCGCTGTGGCGAGAATGTGCATCGTGTAAAACCAGCCGCGGGTTTGGCCGATGTACTCCACGATGAAGTCCGCCGGATTGTGCGAGTCAAACCACTCCGAGTTCTCAAAGGGGTAATGCACCTGAGCAAAGGGCATCGACCCGGAATCAAACCAGACGTCGAGAACATCGGGAATACGCCGCATCATCGACGCTCCGGATGGATCATCGGGGTTTGGTCGCACGAGCTCATCGATGGCGGGTCGGTGCAAATCATGGGGCTTCACGCCAAAGTCGCGTTCCAGTTCCTCCAGCGACCCATAGACGTCAATTCTGGGAAACTCGGGGTTATCGCTCTTCCACACCGGAATGGGTGAACCCCAATAGCGGTTGCGAGAAATGGACCAGTCACGCGCGTTGGAGAGCCATTTACCAAACTGGCCATCCTTGACATTGGCTGGGACCCAGGTGATGTCCTCGTTGAGTTCCATCATGCGATCGCGAATCTCGGTGACTCGAACAAACCAGCTCGATACAGCCTTATAAATCAGAGGGGTCCGGCACCGCCAACAGTGCGGGTAGGAGTGGTCATACGAGCGCTCAGCAAATAGTCGACCCTGGGCGCGCAACAGCGCTGTCAGGGGCTTGTTGGCCTCGAAGACCTGCAGGCCGGCAACATCGGAGACCTGGTCGAGGAAACGCCCAGCATCATCGACCGAGATAATCACCGGGATGTCCTTCGCCGCACACGTGATTTGGTCATCTTCACCGTAGGCCGGGGCCTGGTGGACGATGCCGGTTCCTTCGCCAGTGGCAACGTAGTCAGCAACCAATACCTGCCACGCGTGCGCCATGCCCCAGGCCTCACGGTCGGCGTAGTAGTCAAAGACGCGTTCGTACTCGATGCCCTCCAATTCAGAGCCGTTCACCCTGCGAGTAATTGCTGCCAGTGCATCGGCGAGCTCTGTGTAGCCGAGCTCCTTGCGATAGTTCGTGATCGTGTCCTCCGCGAGAAGGTAGGTGGCACCTGGCTGGACCGCGTCTGGTCCGGCAGGAACGAGTGCATAGGAAATCTCCGGTCCGACGGCAAGCGCGGCGTTGGTCGGAAGTGTCCACGGAGTAGTCGTCCAGGCCAGAGCCAGAACTCCCTCGAGGTCTGCAGCCCGTGCCGCATCACCGGTGAGCGGGAACGTGACGGTGACGGACTGATCTTGGCGAGGTTTGTAGACATCATCATCCATGCGCAGTTCGTGGTTGCTCAGGGGAGTTTGGTCGCGCCAGCAATAGGGCAGAACCCGGTAGCCCTCATACGCGAGCCCTTTGTCATGGAGCCGCTTGAACGCCCAGATCACACTTTCCATGAACGTGATGTCGAGAGTCTTGTAGTCGTTCTCGAAATCCACCCAGCGGGCCTGCCTCGTGACGTACTCCTGCCACTCCGCGGTGTAGCGCAGGACGGATTCTTTGGCGGCGGCATTGAACGCGGCAATACCCATCTCTTCGATTTGACTCTTGTCCGTAATCCCTAATTGCCGCTCCGCTTCGAGCTCAGCCGGCAACCCGTGGGTATCCCACCCAAACCGACGGTGAACTTGCTTGCCGCGCATGGTGTGAAAGCGGGGGAAGACATCTTTTGCATACCCGGTCAGGAGGTGACCGTAGTGGGGTAGCCCGTTGGCAAAGGGAGGTCCATCGTAGAAGACCCATTCCTCACAGCCTTCTCGCTGGTCAATCGACTTCTGGAAGGTATTCGCGGCCTTCCAGTGCTCCAGCACTCCGTGCTCAATCTCGGGGAACGAGGGGCTCGGCTCGATGCCAGACGTTTCGCGGTGACGGGGAAAAGCCATGGGGGTTATCTCTCTGACACGGGTGGGTTAGGGCTGCGAGGACGCCGGGTTTCCCCTGCGCGGTACCACCTCGCTTGCTTAGAGAGTCTCTAAGCCACTCACTGTCAGGCGATGACGGGCCAACCCGACCGGTTCTACTGGGAATCGCAAGATTCTGTTCTTCCGGCAGCTTCCCGGTGATGGCCGGTTCAACGCTGTTGGAGACAGTTTAGAACAGTGTTGCCACACTCTGAGGACCAAGTGCTCCCCGGATCCGCCGAAGGTGCTCGTCAAGTTCTGATGCAAGATCCTCGCGGGGTGAGGGGGTTCGAGCCCAGCCCACCACAGCACCGACGAGCGTGCCTGTGACAATCCAGGCGTCTTCAGGGTCCACGCCCGCGCTCAAAACGCTGCGACGAAGGCGTTCGATTCGCACACCGGCGCTCGCTGCGAGTTCGCCACCCAGTCCCATGGCCTCGCTCTGGGTGGCTACGAGCGGGAGACGATCCCGCGGGTGGGACGCCGCAACGCGGCGGAGGGCTTCACCTAAGGAGAGTCCCTCCTGCAGTGTGGTCTCGAGTGCCCGTAAGGCTCGATCACTGTCGACCCACAGAACATCAGACTTGGTGGCGCAATAGTTGAAGAAGGTAGCCCGCGAAATTCCGGCCCTCTGCGCAATCTCGTCGATGCTCGTGTTCGCAAAGCCTTGCTCGAGAAACAGCTCTGTTGCGGCATCCTCCAAGGCGGAAACAGATGACGTGGGAGGTCGACCGCGTTCTCTCGATGTCATCTCGTCCCCTATAGTTGAGAGAGTCCATATTTGATGTACTCAGTCTATTAATTCTCACCCTACTGGAACCCCGGAGGAAACCGATGATTCACACCGATCCTGTAATGGCCAGAAAGGCCAGATGGGCCTCCCTCGTGGGGACCTCCCTCGAGTCCTACGACTTCTACATCTACGCGTACTTCGCCGCATTCTTCGTGGGTCCGCTGTTTTTCGATCCGCTCGGCGGCTTTGGAGGAACCCTGGCGGCATTCCTCTCTATTGCCCTGGCGTTCATCATTCGACCCGTGGGAGCAATCCTTTTTGGCCACATCGGGGATCGAATCGGTCGCCGCAAGACCCTGATCGCCACCGTCACCATGATGGGCGTTGCGACGGGTCTCATCGGCGTCCTCCCCACATACGACCAAGCAGGCTGGTTTGGCGCAGCCATCCTGGTCCTGCTGAGACTGGTGCAGGGAATCTCCATGGGTGGCGAGTGGGGTGGTGCCATCCTCGTGGCTACCGAGCACGAGTCTGGAGCCAAGCGTGCCTTTGCTGCGGCCATGCCTCAGTTGGGCTCTCCCATCGGATCCATTCTCTCTGCCACCGCATTCATCTGGTTGACTCTGGCTCTCACCAACGAAGAAATTGCCGCGTGGGCATGGAGATTGCCTTTCCTCACCGCAATTCCTCTGCTCTTGGTCTCGTTGTACCTCAGACTTGCCATCACGGAGACTCCCGTGTTCGAGGAGGTCGTCAAGCAGCAGCGACGACCCAAGGTTCCTTTCTTTGCGTTGCTGAGCCAACAGCCATTCGCTGTCTTCATTGCGGTGTGCGTGGCGCTTTTGGGTATCGGCTCCTACTCGCTGATGAACACCTACACCATCAACTACGGCGTAGTTCAGCTGGGATTTGAGTACTACGAGTTGCTCATTGCAACCACGATTGGCGGGCTGCTTCAGCTGATCACGATTCCCCTCTTCGGGGCATGGGCGGTACGAATTGGCTCGGCGAACGTAGTGGCGTGGGGTGCGCTGGGAACACTTCTGGTCGCCTTCCCCATTTACTACTACCTCCAGTTTGCAAACTTTGGTGTCTTGGTCGCCATGATGCTCATCGGTGGAACACTTCCCACAATGAGCTGGGCAGCACTCGGTGGGGTCTACAGCGATCTCTTCGATGAGCGCTACCGGTACTCAGCGCTCGGGTTCGCCTATTCCATTGCCGCGGTGATCTCGGGATTTGTCCCCGCGGTCACTCTCACCATTGGAGCCGCCACGGGCAACGTATGGTGGCACCCAGCGGTGGTCCTCGCCGGGCTCGCTGTCATCACGCTCCTGGCAACACTCCAAGCGGGCCGTATGGCTCGGAGCAATTCCGCAGCCATCTCTGCGGGGTCAGACAACTAAACGCACGCGAATGGGGTGGGGATTCCTGAGGGAACCCCCACCCCATTTGTTTTGTAGCATGGGAACACCAACACCAAGGCACAGTGGACGCGGTGCCGCCTATAGCGAAGAAGGTGCCCCATGAGCGGATCTATTCCTGACAAACCGGCTCTCGAGGGTCTCGAAGACGTGTGGGGTACGCGCTGGGATAGCCAGGGCACCTACCGCTTCGACCGCGAATCAGCGCTCGCTCGGGGAAAAGACCACCTCTTTGCGATTGATACGCCTCCTCCGACCGCGTCAGGCAGCCTGCACATTGGGCACGTCTTTAGCTATACCCACATGGACCTGCAGGCGCGGTACCAGCGAATGCAAGGCAAAGACATCTTCTACCCCATGGGGTGGGATGACAACGGATTGCCCACAGAGCGTCGAGTCCAGAACTATTACGGTGTCCGGTGCGACCCCTCCCTGCCCTACGACACATCTTTCGTCCCGCCACTGGAGGCCGGCGCCACACGGGATGGATCGAAACCTGGCGACCAGATTCCGATCAGCCGCCGAAACTTTATTGAGTTGTGCGAAAAGTTGACCGTCGAGGATGAGAAACAATTTGAAGACCTCTGGCGGACCCTCGGCTTGAGCGTGGACTGGTCACTGACCTACCGCACCATCGACGACAACTCTCAACGCGTTGCCCAAAGCGCATTCTTGAAAAACCTCGAACGCGGTGAGGCGTACCGCGCCGACGCCCCCACGCTCTGGGACATCACGTTTCGAACCGCTGTAGCGCAAGCAGAGCTCGAAGACCGAGAACAACCATCGGCGTACCACAGGGTCACCTTCCACGGCGAGGATGGCAACACTGTCACTATCCTCACGACCCGACCCGAGCTCATCCCTGCGTGCGTGGCGCTCGTGGCACACCCCGACGATGAGCGGTACCAGCCCCTGTTTGGCACGACCGTCACCTCCCCCATTTTTGGCGTCGAAGTGCCCATCGTGGCTCACCATCTTGCTCAGCAAGACAAAGGCACCGGTATCGCGATGGTCTGCACGTTCGGCGATGTCACGGACGTCATTTGGTGGCGCGAACTGTCTCTGGAAACCAGACCAATTCTGGGCAAAGACGGTCGCGTCATCGCAGAAACGCCCGCCTGGATTGCCACCCCCCAGGGCCACGAGGCCTATGAGGCGCTCGCGGGGAAGACAGTGTTCAGCGCTAAATCGGCCATCGTGGACATGCTCCGCGAATCCGGTGACCTCCAGGGTGAGCCAGAACCAATCGTTCACCCCGTGAAGTTTTTCGAAAAAGGCGATAAGCCCCTCGAGATCGTCACAACTCGCCAGTGGTACATCAGCAACGGATCCAAGAACGAAGACCTCCGCAACCGCCTGCTTGCCCGTGGGCAAGAAGTCGGCTTCCACCCAGATTTCATGAGGGTGCGCTACGACAACTGGGTCAATGGGCTCTCCGGCGACTGGCTCATTTCGCGGCAACGGTTCTTCGGTGTACCCATTCCGCTGTGGTACCCACTCGATGGCGAGGGGGAACCCCTCGATGGCGAGGTCATTACCCCGTCTGCAGACCAGCTTCCCGTTGACCCTTCCAGCGACACCCCGCCAGGATTCACTCCAGAGCAACGAGGTGTTCCCGGCGGGTTCGTCGGCGAGCTCGACATCATGGACACCTGGGCCACCAGCAGCCTCACCCCTCAACTAGCCGGTGGTTGGGGCAGCGACGACGAGCTGTTCTCTCTCGTCTTCCCGTATGACCTGCGCTCCCAAGGGCAGGACATTATCCGCACGTGGTTGTTCTCCACGATGCTCCGAGCGGAGCTCGAGCACGGGTCAATTCCGTGGAAGAACGCAGGAATATCGGGCTTCATCGTTGACCCGGACCGGAAAAAAATGTCCAAGTCCAAAGGAAACGTGGTCACCCCCCAGTCGATGCTGGACGATCACGGCTCCGACGCGGTTCGATACTGGGCTGCCTCGTCCAGACTCGGCACCGACGCCGCATTTGATCCCCAGAACCCGAAACAGATCAAGATTGGTCGCAGGCTTGCCATCAAGGTTCTCAACGCGGCGAAATTTGTCTATAGCTTTGAGGGAGCTACCGGCGACGTCACCGAGGCGCTCGATCTCGACATGCTGCGGGAATTAGCTGGTGTAATCCGTGAGGCCACGGCTGCCTATGACGCTTTTGATCACGCCAAGGCGCTCGAAGTCGCAGAAACGTTCTTCTGGACCTTTACTGACGACTACCTGGAATTGGTCAAAGACCGCGCCTACACCGGCGAGGGGCAACAGCGCGGAAGCGCTGTCACCGCCCTGCAGTTGGCAATCGACGCGCTTGTGCGTCTCTTTGCTCCGGTCATTCCCTTCGCCACAGAAGAAGTGTGGTCGTGGACCCATGACGGCAGCGTGCACCGTGCCCCGTGGCCCCGTGTGGAGGAACTCCCCGTGGATGGTGATAGCTCGTCTGAAGGAATCTTGGCATTGGCCAGTGAGGCACTGATCACCATTCGTCGAGCCAAGACTGACCAACAGGTTGCCCAAAAGATGCCGATCCTCGAAGCCACGGTGAGCGCCCCAGTCTTGCTGCAGGCCGCGCAGGCAGACATCATGGCGGTGGGAAAGATTCACACTCTCACCTGGCAGGAATCGGACACAATCGAGCTGACCTCTGTCGTGTGGGGATCGCTCGATGACTAAATCTCCCTCGGATGTCCTCGTCAGGCCGGTAGCCCCAGCTGATCGGCAGACATGGGAGCGCCTTTTTCTGGACTACGGGGTTTTCTATGAGGAAGATTTTCCTCAGCCAGTTATCGACGGAGTATGGCAGTGGCTGATGGATTCCACCCACCCCGTTCGATGCTTTGTCGCAGAAATCGAGGGGACCGTCATTGGTTTTGCTCACCTTCGTCATCAGCACGATACGTTCACCGCGGGACCGGGCTGGTTTCTTGATGATCTCTTCACCTCCCCCGAAGCCCGAGGACGCGGCGCTGCCACAGCCCTGATTAACGCTGCGAATGAGTACGCGCTTTCACACGGTGGCGGGACGTTGCGCTGGATTACCGCGCAGGATAATGACCGCGCTCGGCGCCTCTATGACACGCTTGCTACTCCCACCACCTGGGTCACGTATGAGAAGGAGGTGGAGTGACAATGCAGCTGGGCAGTCGCTTTTCCGTAGGCCACACTCCAGGCGCCATTCCCGCAGCGCTCGCGGCGCAGATAGCGCACGTGGAAGAATCTCTCACGCCCGACGAGCGCTCAACGCTGCGCTGGACACTGACCTGGCTCGAGAATCGACCCATCGTCGCGCTCGATAACGGAGTGGTTCTGCGCGGCTAAGCGGACTTTTCGCGGCGAACCGCAGTCTTCTGGACAATGACCGGTGGAGACTTACGCAGCACCGCATCCCGCGTAATCACGACCCTGTCGATGGTGTCACTCGAGGGAATATCAAACATGACGGGGCCGAGAACCTCTTCGAGGATGGCCCGCAGCCCGCGAGCTCCGGTTTGCCTTCCCGCGGCCAGGTCAGCAATCTCCTCGAGCGCTTCCTGCTCAAACTCGAGCTGAACCCCATCCAGGACAAACATCCGCTGGTACTGCTTCACCAGCGCGTTCTTCGGTCCCGTCAAAATGTCGATCAACGCCGACTGGTCCAGCGGTGCAACCGTGGTGACGACCGGGAGGCGACCGATGAACTCGGGGATAAGTCCGAACTTGTGGAGATCCTCCGGTAACACCTGGCTGAACAGATTCTCCTGACCGTCTTTGCTGTGAAGGGGGGCCCCAAAGCCAATCCCGTGACGACCCACACGCTGGGAAATGATGTCTTCGAGTCCCGCAAACGCTCCGGCCACAATGAACAGCACGTTTGTGGTGTCGATCTGGATGAACTCTTGCTGAGGGTGCTTACGTCCGCCCTGCGGGGGAACAGCCGCAACCGTGCCTTCCAAAATCTTGAGCAGAGCCTGCTGGACACCCTCACCCGACACATCTCTGGTGATGGAGGGATTTTCCGCCTTGCGGGCGATCTTGTCGACCTCATCGATGTAGATGATGCCGGTTTCCGCTCGCTTCACGTCATAGTCCGCAGCCTGAATAAGTTTCAACAGAATGTTCTCGACGTCTTCTCCGACGTATCCGGCTTCTGTCAGTGCAGTTGCATCCGCTACAGCGAAGGGAACATTCAGCCGTTTGGCCAACGTCTGAGCGAGATAGGTCTTACCGCACCCCGTGGGGCCGAT
>ENA-OUOG01005309-OUOG01005309.1-marine-metagenome-genome-assembly--contig:-NODE-5309-length-10500-cov-3.406505_pt1 | contig 10500 bp, 11 predicted proteins | sample MGYA00248635_ERZ508505 | MGnify/ENA primary metagenome ERZ508505 (study PRJEB26176, sample SAMN06267871) | marine metagenome | isolation source: Saanich Inlet, British Columbia, Canada | place: Pacific...
ATCAATCCAGACTTCTTCTCTACTCAAGGCTGGCTAGCAGGTGGCGATTCACGTTTTGATGCGATTTCAGGCACTGTGCTGACAAGCATCTCGACGCCCGTGACTCAAACTATCAACGTATCCTCAGGTCGGCGCTATAAGAAAACAGTAACTGCGCGGTGTAGTAACAATACGACTCAGGGCCGTCTCCAGGTTAATTGGAGTGATTCCAAAGGAAGGTTAATAGGTGCAGATATTGAGCTGTTTGACTGCAGCGCCGATTGGAATACGATAAGTATGGATGTGATTGCGCCTGACGAGGTTTCCACAGCAACAGTATATGTAACCGGGCATACAGAAATTCCTTTGCTATTTAAATCAGTTTCTTTCAAACAATGACTGACTGTGATTTGTGCGAGTCAAATGCTAGCTTCAATTTATGATTAAAATAAATCCTGCGAAAGTTTGTGTAGTCATCCCGAGCTATAGGGTCGTAAACCACATTTTAGGTGTTATTTCAGAGATTGGCCCTGAGGTAGGCCGCATCTATGTCGTTGACGACAAGTGTCCTGATGGGTCTGGCGATTATGTAGAGGCAAACTGCAAGGATCCACGTGTAGTTATATTGCGTCACGACATCAATCAAGGCGTGGGCGGTGCAGTGATGACGGGTTATCGTGCAGCTATTGAAAACGGAGCAGATATCATCGTCAAGGTCGACGGTGACGGACAGATGGACGCCAGTTTGATTCCCAGCTTCATCGAGCCCATCCTGGCTGGGGAGGCTGATTACACTAAAGGTAACCGTTTTTACGATCTCGAAGAAATCCGAGCCATGCCCGGGTTGCGCTTGTTAGGCAATGCGGTTCTGTCATTTATGACGAAGGCGTCATCGGGATACTGGGATATATTTGATCCGACTAACGGGTACACGGCCATCCAAGCTGATATTGCGCGCTACCTGCCGTTTAAAAAAATAAGTTCCCGTTATTTCTTTGAAACCGATATGCTATTTCGCCTAAACACGCTACGTGCAGTGGTAATCGATATCCCAATGGACGCTAAATATGGCGATGAAATAAGCAACATGAAAATTTCAAAAATCATTGGCGAATTTCTTTTCAAACATGTTCGTAACTTTTCAAAACGCATTTTTTATAATTATTATTTGCGTGATGTTTCGCTGGCTTCGATCGAGTTGCCACTGGGTGTATTACTTTTGGGATGTGGAGTATTTTTTGGCGGGTGGAACTGGATGCTTGCCTCGCGTGAAGGAATTGCTACGCCAGCCGGAACAGTCATGCTCTCTGCCATTCCGATTTTGGTGGGGCTGCAGTTGGTACTCGCCTTTCTAGCTTATGACATTGCCTCGGTTCCACGTAGACCAAGGCATCGGCGAATTCGTAATTTGCTAAATGTTCAATCTAAAGGATAGGGTAAATGAGACGTTTTTTTGATTTTTTGACTGACCCGCTTCTCGCCGAGATGGATGTCGACGGCATGAGCAGATTAAACCTGCATCGAATAATGCTTGAAAGAAAAAGAATGTTGCGCGATGTATTCACTGAATTCCATCATTTGTTTAAGAAACTCGACCAGCAATTGTTTTCTGGTAATGGGATTGAAGTAGAGTTAGGCGCTGGAATCTCTCCGATGCGCGATTCATATCCAAATGTATTGGCAACAGATATTGTTGATGCCCCTCATCTGGATAAAGTTATAAATGCTGAAGCGATGGATCTTGCTGATAATTCGGTCAGAGCAATTTATGGGCAGAATTGCTTCCACCACTTTCCTCACCCAGATGCATTTTTTTTTGAACTGGAACGAGTTCTAATTCCCGGTGGTGGTGCTATTTTGCTCGAGCCATATTATGGGCCATTTGCATCGTTCCTTTTTAAACGGATATCACGCACTGAGGGATTCGATAAAAAATCACCCTCATGGGAAACGCCTGATGCAGGACCAATGAACGGCGCCAATCAGGCCTTGAGTTACATTGTTTTTGTTCGTGATCGGTTAGAGTTGGAGCGTAAGCACCCGTCATTAGAAATTGTGCATGAACAGCGAATAGATAATTATCTCAAGTATTTACTGTCAGGTGGTTTAAATTTTCGTCAACTGCTTCCAGACACTATGACTAGCCCAGTTTCATTTATTGAAAAATTATTAAAGCCATTAAATTTTTGGTTGGCATTGCATCACATTGTTGTAATTAGAAAAAAAACAACATCATGACTTTTTTGAGGTACTTAATAATACAGGTCCTAGCATACGGAATTGACATGAGTGTTTTCGCTTGTTCTATTCATTTCCTTTTAGCCGGGCCAATAATTTCAAATATTTTATCTAAGCTTGCTGCTGGATGTTTTGCTTTCATGGTACACAGAAGTTATACATTCAATGTAGCACCATCAGGGTTTTTTTGCAGACAAGCAATTCGATATTTTACGGTTCTGGTGGCATATGTGCCTGTCGCTTCCGGAGTGCTGGCGTTTATTCTTCTATGGGTGCCGCAGCCAGTGTTGGCCAAGTTTGTCTCGGATGTTTTAATGGTTGGTTTTTCATATATTGTGAGTAAAAAATTTATTTTTAAAGCGCTCGGAAATTCTTCTACTAACTCTGCATCCAGCTAAAATAATGAAAATTGCTGTTACAGGTGCAACTGGGTATATCGGCGATCGATTTGTTAAGCAAGCTCATGCTTTTGGATATGAAATTGTTGCGCTGTGTCGAAAACGTCCAGTATTGCCTTGCTGCCATTGGATCCCCTACGATCTATCGTCGAGTCAGCAACCAATTATTCCTGCAGATACAGATTTTGTCTTGCATCTAGCAATATACAATTCGTCTAATGAACAGCATAACAGTTCTAATGATATTTTGGCTGCTAAGCTACTAATAACTTCCGCGAAGAGTGTAGAAGCAAAACTTATCTTTTTGTCCAGTCAAACTGCTCGACCAGACGCTCCAACAGCCTATGGGAGAACCAAGTGGAGAATTGAGCAACTAGTTCTTGAAAATGGCGGCTGTGTGGTACGGCCGGGCCAAGTGTACGGCGGTAAGTCACGTGGTTTATTTGGTGAATTGCTAAATATAGTTTGCAATCTGCCGTTCCTTCCCGCTTTCTTTCCAGCACCTATGGTGCAGCCTATCCACGTAGATGACTTATCGTTGGCTTTGTTGCGAATTGTGGAACGTTTGAAATTTGATAGTGGTGTTGTGTGTCTAGGGAGCATTGAACCCGTTACTTTCACGGAATTTCTCCGGACAATTTCAAGCGCTAGGCTTAGGGTGTCGAGGTATTTTGTTCCGGTTCCCTCATTTCTCGTTGCTGTAGGAATGAGACTTGCAGGTAAAGACTCAAGTTTCGAACGACTTCGCTCGCTTTTTGATTTGCCGAGAATGGCAACTGAGTCCGACCTTCAAAAACTAGGGTTGTTACTCAGACCATTGAATTCCGGAATGCATTTCACAGGGGATGATAAAAAACGACGCCTACTTATTGAAGGACGGGCACTACTTTTTTATGTGCTAAAGGGGAAGCCTGGCAGCTCTTCTATGCGTAGTTATGTGCGAAGTATTGAGTGTTTGCGAGGAGGTGATGCTATTGAATTACCCAAATCCTTTGTTCGATGGCCTTTTCTTATATCAGTTATTGATAGGAGATATGCGCTTACAACTTCATGGCATAAAGAGTTCTTATGGCGATTGAATGCGGCTACCATCATAGCTGAAGCAGGCACATTCGGTGCGCGACGGTTTTTGGGGCTGGGTGAGCCTTCCAGTTTCGCAGTTAGCTTATTGGGGATTATCCGTGCAATTCTTTCCGAAGCTGGCTTGTGGATATTGAGCTTAGTACTATTGCCACCAATTCGCGTTGTACTTAAGCGCAAACAGGTTGAGAAGAGATGACTCATGAGTTTGACGTAATTATTGTAGGGAGTGGTCCAGCAGGCGTTTCGGCGGCGTTTCCGCTCTTGAATGCTGGCCTTCGTGTTTTGATGGTTGATGGTGGAAAAAAAGCGCAAGACGCATTACCAACCGAGAGTTTTCTGTCATGGCGGGCTAACGACGCATTTCAGGCCAAGCGAATGGTAGGGCAGAAGTTTCATGCACTCAAAATGCATGAGGCTGTATCACCGAAGCTACGGGTTCCTTCACTTTCATACGTGTTTGACCAGTTTAATAAGGAAAATCAAATTGAAAGTGAAAATTTCATATCAATAGGCTCGTTGGCTACCGGGGGACTTTCAAACGCTTGGGGTTGTGGGGCTGCTTGTTTATCGAGTACTGAGCTAATGAGCATGCCTTTTCCTTCTTCAGAAATGATCGACTCTTATGCTGCGGTGGCCAAAAGGGTGGGTATTAGCGGCGGTATAAACGATGACTTGTCTGATTATTTTGGGCTTGATGAATGGTCGCAACCGCCGGTAAAGCTAGATAAAATTCATACTCATTTACTTGAGTGTTATGGTCGTAAAAAAATACAAAATGCTTTCCGAAATTTTAAAATGGGGCGCTCTCGTCTTGCGATAATCAGTAAAGATCATAATGGACGCGAAGCTTGTAATTCTGATGGAAATTGCTTTTGGGGATGTGCAAAGCGCTCAATGTACTCAGCAGTTGATGAAGTAAATATTTTGAAGAAATTCCCTAATTTCCAAATTGAAAATGGTTTTATAGTTGAAAAAATTGTGAAGGAGGAAGGTGGTTGGCGTGTTGAAGCGAAAAAAAATGAAGATAAGGTTAATTGCAGCTTGCATGGGAAAAAAATCCTCATAGCAGCAGGAACAATTGCGTCAACACGATTAGTTCTAAAGACGCTCGGGTACCATGATTCAATATCTATGCTGTCTTGTCCAACTGCAGGTTTTATGGTGTGGTTTCCAAAATTTCTTGGGAGAACACTTGAATCTTCTTTATGTCTTGGCCAATTAGCATTTACAGTGCAGGTATCTAAAAATATTTCAGCTTATGGTGCAACATTACCCGCATCTTGTGTTCCAGTATCAGAGTTTATTAAGCATTTGCCGTTTACTCAGAGTAACTCTATATCAATTATGAGATATATTTTAAGCTCGTGTATTGTTGGAACTACATTTTTTCCGGGCATCTACGGGAGATCAAGAGTTCTACTTGATAAGACAAATACTCTTAACATTTCGGCAATAGAACATCCAGATAGGAGAGCATTGATAAATAAAGCTAAAAGTGTTCTATCTTATTCCTACAGACAAATGGGAGGTTTGTTACTTCCTAGGGGTTTTAAAGAAGGAGTGGCTGGTTCTGATATCCACTACAGTGGGACGTTACCTATGAGTGAAAATCCAAAGGTAGGAGAGACTACGCATCTAGGGGAAATTCCAGCGATGAAGGGTGTGCATGTTATTGACGGTTCTTGTTTACCGTTTTTACCTGAAAAGCCACATACACTTACAATAATGGCAAATGCGGATAGAATTGCAAAGAAGATTGTAAGCCAGTCATGTGCATGAAAGGAAAGAGAGGTGATCGTGAACGAAATAAGAGAAGAGGAAATCTCATTTGAAAAATTGCCCCATAGGTATATATCTAAAATAATGAATGATGAAATATTGCTCTATTCATTAGATGGAAATATATATGCTGTAAGTGGTTTTTGCCCACACTTCGGTGGGCCTTTAGAGCTTAAGAATGGGGTATTGAATTGTTATTGGCACGATTGGTCTTTCGATGCTGTAGAATTTTCTTGTAAGAATAGGGGGATTAAAATTAAGCTAAAAAAATATCCTGTCGAAAAATTGTCTGAAAATAGGGTTCTGATTAGCAATGGTATTTAATTTTGAAATTTCACGTGAAATTAATGTGTCGAAAAATGTCTGCCTTTGGAACACGTGGGACCACGAGCATTTGTTTTATGTTCATAAGCAGTTTAATTATGCGAAAATCATGTATGAGGATTCAAACGTTGCCTTTGTAAAGACAAAAATAAAAGTTCCTTTCATGCCAATTTACTTGAATGCGCTGCATACAATGACTAGATTAAAAAATGATAATGTTTTGGTTATTGATACAATGCCATTTGGTATAATCTCAAAATTAGAAATGATATATAATGAAAAAAATTCTTCAACAACATTGTTGCACAATATATATCAATTAGAATTGCCTGTTATTTTCTACCCGTTAAAATTTTTATTACCCAAATTAATTAAAAGATGGAATGATCAAAACTGGGAAGAAGATCTTCCTTTGAAAATTCGCCGTCAAATGGCGATTGACATGGGGTTTAGAGATTACTTTGGAATAGACGATAAAAAAAATATAGGGTACAAGTTTAAATTGCCAATTCCGCGTCCAAAAGACTCAATCTTAAATTAAAAGTGAAATAATCGGTGGAGTTAAAAATGTCAACCGCAAAACAAATAGTTGATCAAGCTATTCTTAATCTATCAAATGACTCATCAGTCGAGGTGGTGATAGGAAACTCACCTGACTTTCCTTTACTTGATAATAATTCGTCAATAGATTCCTTGACTTTAGTGAGTCTATTTATTGAAATTGAGCGCCTGATCGAAAAAGATGTTGGTAAAGAAATTTCGGTTGTAACTGAAAGTAGTTTTGATTCTGATTTGCAACCGTTTAAAAATATCGGGAGCTTAATTCGGCACATTGAAAGTCTTTTAGGTAATGAGTGAATACTTAAATAAGGTCATTGTAATTACAGGTGCTTCTTCTGGCGTTGGAAGTATGCTGGTAACCTATTTCTTGAATGTTGGAGCTATAGTTATCGGCTTATCACGAGGGGAAGTTAATCGTGAAAACGGAAGGTATAAACATTTTGTTTGCGATATAACAGATGATGTTGCAGTAAAAAAGACTTTTAAATTTATTAATGATGATTATGACAAAATTGATGTTCTGATAAATAATGCTGCGGAACTTACCGTCTTTAGTGCCCTTTTGATGCCTCCCGGTAAAGCGAGAAAAATGGTGAACACTAATTTTTTAGGTCATTTTTTTGTTATGCAGCAGTGTTCATTAATAATGAAAAAAAATAATTATGGAAGAATTATAAGTATTTCATCAATGGCTGAAATTTTAAGTCCGGTTGGCGATGCAATTTATAGCTCATCGAAGGCTGGGCTTACTTCTTTAACGAACTCATTGGCAAGAGAATTTGCACCTTATAACATTACTTTAAATAGTTTGGCAATTACCTTCATTGATACCCAGATGTCAAGAAAAATTAATCAGCAAGAAATTACATCTATTATAAATAGTCTGCCGTTGCCTCGCAGGACTGAGATAGAGGACATTACCAATATAATCGATTTTTTCACAAATGAAAGAAGTTATGCAATCACAGGTCAATACATTGCGCTTGGTGGATTGCGTAAATAATGTGGGCCTTTGAATTCATTCCCATTCCAATAATTTATCACTTATGAGTTTCTATGGTTACCGTTGAAAAATTTGATATCATTCAAGCGCAGAAATTTGTTGAATATAGTGCACTCTTCTATAATGATAAAAATACCACGGATTTAGAATTAGTTAAGTGGAAATTTGTTGACAGTCAATCAAATAATTCGCATCACTTGACTATTCAAGATGAGCAGGGGTTGATTAAAGGGCGTGCTGTATTGAATGAAAGATATTTGAGTACTGCAAATGGTAAATTGTTATTGACACAGGTTACTGACTTACTGGTTGTTGGGTCTGAATTGAAATCATTCATTGAGATCATAAGAAATTATAAAATACTCAATAATACATGTGTTATCCATACGTCTAATTCAAATTCCGAGAATATTTATGCTAGGGTCTTCAAGTTCAAAAAACTATTATCTTTGTCCGCCTTTGCCTTCCCTGTAAAATTGGATAATTTTGTTCCAAATTTTTCTAAATTGGCTGCGTTCAAATTTATTTTTTCGATTATTAATAGTTTTATTTTCGGTATTTTTTCCTCAATCAACGTTTTTAATAATGTCCGTTTTCAGAGGCTTAATTCACAAGAGATTTCAAACGCTGACCTAGAATATTTTTCAGATAACCACGTGTCACTGTTAAAGACTTGTGAATCGATAAGATGGCGCTATTTTGATTCGCCATATAACTATGAGGTTTATAGGGTTCTTGAGTCAAACATAAATATTGGATCCATTGTTGTGAGACGGGCGATTCTTAATGGAGTTAAGTATTTAGTAATAATGGATTTTGTCCCTAATGAAAAGTTATCTGTTGTAAAGGTTTTTAAATTAAGACTAAGGTTGGTTTCGCTTTCACTTGAATACAAAGTTGATGCTTTGTTCGGAATGTTTAATGCAGATAATGATATTGGAAAAGGGTTTTTCAAATTTCCATTTGTTAAAGTGCCAGATCGATTTTTGCCACATGCAACGCCAATTTTTATTTCCTCCAATAGCAATGATTTAAGTTTGGATAATTTGGCCAAGATGTATTTTTCATTGTCGGATCTGGATTATTTTTAGCGCTTTGGCATTTTTACTGGTGGTCAATACGATGGTAATCAAGAAATCTTTAAGCAATTATTTCGAGTTGGTAATCGTTGGATCTCGCAAGGGTTAAAATCCCCAGTTGAATTTATTGGCACTGATTGTTAATTTATCCGCCCTGAATAACCCGTTGTAAGATATCAAGCCATTGATTTGATTGATATTCAGTTTCCATTTTCGTATTGAAAATTTGCCGGTTTTGATATGATTGGTATTCAATTTCTTGCAAATTCAGATGCCATGAAACACAAAAAACGCGTTGAGCCGAATCGTGATCTGTATCGTCCCCTGCTTGTCGATATCATCAACCCGAACCATGAATTGGTTCGGCTGGAGAAGCTGCTCGATTGGGACTTTTTCGAACGCGAGTGGAATGGGTTTTTCCCATCCACCACAGGGCGACCCGCCACCGCGCCGCGCTTGGTTGCGGGTCTTCTGTATTTGCAGCATCTGCATGGGCTGAGTGATGAGGGCGTATTAAACCGGTGGCTGGAGTCGCCCTATTACCAGCACTTTTGTGGCATGACCTTTTTTGAACACCGGTTGCCGATCGATCCATCCTCGTTGGTTCGTTGGCGGAAGCGGATCGGTGAAGAGGGGATGGAGTGGTTGTTGACCAAAACCATCGAAGCGGCACAGTCCTCGGGTGCAGTGAGTAAGCGATCGATGACCCAGGTGATTGTGGATACCACGGTGATGGAAAAAGCCATTGCCCATCCCACCGATTCTCGGTTGCTTGAGACGGCACGTCTGCAGTTGGTGAAGCAGGCTGTACGGCATGGGATTGTGTTGCGGCAAAACTACAATCGGGTGGCGCCGCGCTTGGCCATCCAGGCAGGACGGTATGCCCATGCCAAGCAGTTTAAACGGATGCGTCGTGTGCTGAAGTTCCAACGGACGATCTTGGGTCGTTTGATCCGGGATATTGAACGGAAGGTGATCGAGCCATCACAGAGTCTGTTGCATAGTTTGGCGTTGGCGAAGCGGTTGCATGCGCAGCAGCCCAAGGAAAAAATGAAGTTGTGCAGCTGGCATGCGCCTGAAGTGGAGTGTATTGGCAAAGGCAAGGCACGTAAGCTCTATGAGTTTGGCGTCAAGGCGACGATTACCACGACTTTAAAAGACGGGCTGGTGATTGGGATGCGGACATTACCGGGAAATCCTTATGACGGACACAGTCTGCGCGAAGCTTTGGAGCAGACAGAGATCCTCACCGGTGAGCGCCCACAGGCAGCTTATGTGGACCGTGGATACCGCGGTCATGGGATTGAGTCGACGGAGGTGTACATCAGTGGACAGAAGCGCGGTGTGACTCGGTCGATCAAACAGAAGTTAAAACGGCGTAGTGCGATTGAGCCAATCATCGGACACATGAAGACTGAGGGTCGGTTGGATCGCTGTACGCTCAAAGGTGAATTGGGTGATGCGATGTTTGCACTGCTCTGCGGCTGCGGTCAAAACCTGAGGTTGATCCTGAATCACCTCAGGAGTACTGCGCCCAAATTTTATTGGGCCCTCGTTCAGAGGCTGTTTTTGGCGGGGAAACCCGCCAAATCTGATGATTTTGGCAATTTGGCTGCGGCTTGATCGCATGAAGCAAAAGAACATATGCGTCGATCAGCCTTGTTCAGGACGGACTAACTGGCCACGGTTTCATCTCCAACCGCCCGGTGTGTCAAAATCAAAAAAACGGACAACTACCGTGACACATAGGGAACCAGAATGCCTATGTTGAGCGGTATAGCCGCACAGTACGCCATGAAAGGCTGGATATGCATGCGTTTGAATCGATTGAGCAGGCACAATTACTGGCGACTCAGTGGTTGTGGCGGTATAACAATGAACGACCCAACAGTGCGATTGGTGGCGTGCCACCGCGATGGCTGTTGGATAAAGTGGCTTAGTCTCTAGGAAAAATCCCGATTAAAAATGGGGGGATTACGAGGCCAATGGGGGTTTGGCTCCTGCAAAAGCCGAACAACAACTTAAAATGGTGTCCGGTTTTTATTGACCACTACAG
>ENA-OUOG01005310-OUOG01005310.1-marine-metagenome-genome-assembly--contig:-NODE-5310-length-10499-cov-2.783535_pt1 | contig 10499 bp, 7 predicted proteins | sample MGYA00248635_ERZ508505 | MGnify/ENA primary metagenome ERZ508505 (study PRJEB26176, sample SAMN06267871) | marine metagenome | isolation source: Saanich Inlet, British Columbia, Canada | place: Pacific...
GTTTTTTGATGACCACGAAGGCTTGGCCATCGGAGACCCTGTGGATGGTTGCTTGCGGGTGATTCGGACCGAGGACGGGGGCCAAACCTGGTCCATCCTGCCCTGCATCGACCTCCCCGCAGCTATTCCGGGCGAAGCAGCGTTTGCCGCATCGAACACGAACATCGCCGTTCACGGCGACCGGGCTTGGGTCGCCACAGGGGGCGCGGCCGCTCGGGTGTTGCGATCCGAGGACCGCGGTCATTCCTGGTCCGTGGTGGAGACCCCGATGAGCCAAGGCGGCCCGATGACCGGCACTTTCGGCATGGCGATCGCTGGCGATGGGCAGCACGGCCTGGTGGTGGGCGGGGATTGGTCCGACAAAGCCCAGCGGCCGGGGTCCATGGCCAGAACCACAGATGGCGGCCAAACCTGGCATTCACTGCCCGGAACAGGGTACCGCTCCTGCGTGCAGTTCGACCCCAGCGATCCGAAGGGGCGGCGGGTTGTGGCCATCGGCACACCGGGACTCAGTTTCTCCACCGATGGTGGTGAACATTGGCGCACCGATGCCGCCTCAGACTCGTTGTTCTACACCGGTCGGTTTGCACCTGGTGAGGGCGGCCAGGTTTGGCTGGCGGGCCGCGGGGTCATCGGGCTTTGGACGCCATCGTTCAGTGACCGGTAACCACGAGTGACCGGGCTTGGCCCTGTCCCGCACAACGCACTTGGTAGATCCCGGCGGGCCATTTCCCCACGTCGAGGGTCGCCGCCGCGTCGGGGTGGACCCGCAAATGGGCCACGCGTACGCCTCTGGCGTCAAACACCTCGACACGACCGCCATGGTTCCCGGTGATCCGGACATGGTCGGTGGTGGGGTTTGGCCCCAGGGCCCAATCCTCTCCAATCGCTTCCGAATGCGCCAACCCAGCCGAAACATCTCCGTTCGCAAAGGCATACTGGCCCTTCAGCAGCTGCGGGATCCGGAACAGCCCAGCCCCATTCGCCAGCGAGCCCGCCTGCCACTCGTAATCCGGGAACTCCTGCCACGGCTCTGCAGCGGACGGCCGCCAAGCCAAGAACGCATTCGCCTCGGTCGCAGCGTACAAATCGTGGTCCAAGTCTTGTGAATCCGCCCCCACATATTGCAGTCGGGCATCCATCACGAGCCCTTCTGGCCAAACCCCATCGACCACCCAGAAATGCGTTGAGCTCAAGGCCTCCACGTAAGGCGCGACAGGGCTCGCATCGGGAGCAGCCCAGTGGTGTTCCACGCGCACGATGGCGGAGTCGCCTTCGGGGATCGCATCGCATCCGACCCGCATGTCCACCCATGGAAGGGCGGAGATGCCCGATGTTTCATTGACCGTGTAGGTGATGTCCATGCGGCCTTGGTTCAAGCGCCCCGTCTCGTTCAAGGCGGCGAATGCGACGGGACCGCCCCAACCGGGGTGCGGAATGGTGATGGATTCGTACGACCCGCCAACGACAATGCTGGTTTCATAAGTGGAGCCGTCTTCGGCATATAGCTTCACGTCCAAGGGCTCGTTGAAGTGGTGGTTTTCACAAGCACGCAGTTTTTGTTGCAAATGCAAGGTGGTTGCGGGCTCGTTCCCGACCGCAGGCGTGATTGAATCCACCACCCAAGTGGAGAAACCGGGTTGGTAGATCTGGGCGTCAAAAAAGGGATCCATGTCCACGCCGGTGACCGCCTCGAGGGTCTCTGCAAACAAGGCGGCGTCCATGTGGCTGTCGTACAAGGTGGCGATGACATTTTGCATGCCGCTCCGGAAGAGCTCATCTCCGAGGTAGGCTCGCAGGTTGTGGAGGACCGATGCCCCTTTGTAATAGGTGTGGCGGCCATAAATTTCTTCATCTGGCATCGGCGACATGGGGTGGAAACCGTTGTCGTCGATGTGGGCTTGCTCGAGGACAAAGAGTTGGTTGTCCTTGACCGTCTCGATGAAGGCCGCTTCGCCGTCTTTCCACTCAACAAACAGGTGGCTGCTGTATTCCGCCGGGCCTTCTTTGAGCCACATGTGGTTGTGCAAGGTGGGGGCAACCAAATCTCCCCACCAGTGATGCCCCAACTCATGGCTGAACAGCCCCCCGTTTGCCACGAGTCCTTCCCCGACCATGAAGACCGGGTACGCGATGTTCGTCGGAATCTCCAAGGCGCCATCGGTGGTCAAAACGTAACCCACGCGTTCCCAAGCATAGGGCCCCCACCAATGCTCGAGGGCATCAATGGCGTATCCGAGTTCCACAAATTTGTCGACCATTTGGTTGATGTCCTCAGCCTTGCCGGTCAATCGAATGGGAACTTCCCCGTATTCTCCGGTGTGGACGTCATTCGAGTCCACGTAGGGCGCCGCGGCAATGGCGGCTTGGTGCGTGGTGATGGGGTGGGTCAATTGAAAACTCCGCACGACCGTGTCCCCGCCCAAGTTGGTTTCGCCGAGAAAGGTGCCCTGGCAATGGGCCGTCCGCCCGCCCGCTGTTTTCACATGGTAGGTATAGGCCGCGCGTTCGACGAAGTTGTCAAAACAGGGGTGCCAAACCTTGCCGAAATTTGGGGGAATGGTGGTCAGCCCAATCCCGAGGTTGTAGATGTAATCGTTGACGAAGTAAAACCCACCCCAATTGGGATCCGCGTAGGGCGAACCACCGTACCAAACATCCAGCACGTGCTCGTCCCCTGCCACCCACAAACCCTCTGCGGGGGGGACGTGGAGTGCGTTGTCGGTTTGGGTGAAGGGAACATTGACGCCATCCACTTGGACGCTGTCGACTGCGAGGTCCACGAGGTCAAACCAAAGGTCTTGTGCCGCACCATCGAGCACCGTCAGCCCGATGCGCGCGTGTCCTTCGATGGTCTGTCCGTTGTAGTCGGTCAGGTCCAGGGTGAGTTCGTAGCCAGAGATGTCGAAGGAGTCGCTTCGGGCGATGGAGCCGGACATGTCGTAATTCAGGAAGCGCTCTGGGACCGCGATGTCTGGGCGCTCTGCGTGATGCCGACCGTGGTGGCACATGATGTGGTGGACATGGGGGGGTGTGGTGCGGAAGGGCGACTGGGTTTGGCCTGAAATGGGTGCCAAACCGAATGCAAAACCGCCTGCGAAAAGGGTGGCGAAGAATCGAAGCATGCTGCAATTTACAGCGTACTTTCGCCGCATGAATCCATTGCACATCGGAACAGGTCATTTGGTGCGTTTGACCTATGTCTTGCGAGAAACTGGCCCGGAAGGGGAGGAGCTCGAAGTTTGCACCCAAGAGGACCCGTTCGAATTCGTTTTCGGTGGAGATGAAGTGTTGCCAGCATTTGAGGAAGTGTTGATGGGCAAGACATCTGGGGACACATTTCAAATTGCATTGAAATGCGAGGATGCCTATGGGGAGGAGGATGAGGAGGCTTATGTGGAGGTGCCCAAGGAGGCGTTTTTGGTGGATGGGGAGGTGGATGAGTCGGTGTTTGAAGAGGGCGAGGTGGTGCCGATGGAAACGGAGGACGGAGAGACGTTGATCGGGGTGGTAGCGGAAGTGAAGCTCAACAGCGTGGTGGTGGATTTCAATCACCCGTTTGCGGGGCTCGACTTGTACTTCGAGGGCAAGGTGGAGTCCGTGGAGGTGGCGCCGGCGTCGAACTAACAGCGTTTTCAGGATGCATTTCGTTGACGCTGTGTCAACGAAAGCGTAACGTTTGGGGTGCGGTGAAGTCAAGCCGGCGCGTCATTTTTGGCGCACTCATGAATTCCCAATTGCACCCATTTCCGCCACAGCTGGTGGTCTTTGACCTCGCTGGGGTTGTGCTCAGACAATCGGAGGGTTTGCTGAATTCGTTTGTCGTGGCCATGCAGGCGCATGGTGTGGTGGTGGAGCCCGAAGTGGCTTCTGTGGCGATGGGTTATCCAGCCATGGTGGGCATTGAGAGAATGTTGGCTTGGTTGAGACCGGAGGCGACGGCTGGCGGCGCTTTGCACGAACAGGTTTTTCAGTCATTTCTGAAACAGCACATCAGGTATTGTCGGTACACAGATCGGATGGAATGGGTGCCTGGCCTGTTGATAACCTGTGCGGCCTTGCGCAAATGTGGCGTGAAAATTGCCATGGCAACGAGCCTGGAGGATGAGGTTGTGGAGCTGCTCAACGACCGGTTGCAGTGGCGTCAAAGCGGCCTGTTCGATCTCTGGCAGTCCGGCACGCGGGTGGCAGATGTTCGGCCTGGACCTGGCTTGATCCGCGATTTGATGGCCCGTGCTGACGTGGCGAACCCTGCGGCCGTGGTCAAGGTGGGCGACACACCAGTGGACATGGAGGAAGGGCACCATGCAGGTTGTGGGTGGACCATGCTGCTGGACTCGGGTTGGCTGGACGGCCTGGCCATTGCCTCTGCAAGGCCCGATGCCATTCTGGAATACGTGGACGATTTGTTGGCCTATTTGCCCATTCGACTGCCTCACGGTGTGCGCCCCTGAGGCGTACCTTTGCGGGCATGGAGCGGACGGAAATTCAAGACCTGGGCGAGTTTGGCCTGATCGCCAGAATCACTGAAGATTTGCAACGGCAGCGGCCCGAAACATTGCTTGGGGTGGGCGATGACGGTGCGGTGCTGGATGTAGGGAACAAACGCACGGTGGTGTCCACGGACATGCTCTGCGAAGGCATTCACTTTGACCTGTCCTATGTGCCATTGAAGCACCTGGGCTACAAGGCGGTGGTGGTCAACTTGAGCGACATCTGTGCGATGAATGCCGAGCCGGTCGCCGTCACTGTTTCGATGGCTTTGTCCAGTCGGTTTTCCGTGGAAGCTGTGGATGAACTCTACGCAGGAATTCGACGAGCTTGTGAAGTGTACAAGGTCGACTTGATCGGTGGAGACACGACGACCAGCCGAGCGGGCTTGGTGTTGAGCGTGACGGCGATTGGGCTCGCAGAGCGGGATCAAGTGGTCACTCGTTCGGGGGCAGGGGAGAACGACTTGGTCGTGGTGTCCGGGGAGCTCGGGGGTGCATACATGGGCCTGCAAGTGTTGGAACGGGAGAAGGAAGTGTTTCAAGCCGCACCCACTGCGCAGCCGGACCTGCAGAACCACGAAGCGGTGTTGGAGCGTCAATTGAAACCGGAAGCCCGTGTGGATGTGATTCGCGAAATGGCGGATCTCGGGCTGAAGCCGACGAGCATGATTGATGTCAGTGATGGTTTGGCCTCAGAAGCCTTGCACCTGAGCACCGCCAGCCGCCATGGCATCCGGATTTATGAAGAGAAATTGCCGATTGCGCAGAAAACGTACGAAACCGCGCGCGAGTTCAACCTCGATCCCACCATGTGCATGCTCAGCGGGGGAGAAGATTATGAGCTGCTGTTCACGATAGCGCAAACGGATTATGAGAAGGTGCACAATCATCCGCTGCTGACCGTGATCGGCCATATGGTCGCAGATCCTGAGGAGCGCAAACTGGTGACCAAGAATGGTTTGCACGTGGATTTGACAGCACAGGGCTGGGACAGCATGCGGGATGGGGACAGCGGAGGGATGGAAACAGAAGGGGAGGACTGATGTGCGGCATTTCGGGCATCATTGGGCTGGATGATTTCAGCAATTGGGGCGCCGCAGCGGATGTGGTGGTGAAGATGAACCGGGCGATGGCCCATCGTGGTCCAGATGCGACGGGGGTTTGGTCGGATGAGGCGGAGGTGGTGTTGGGCCACCAAAGGCTGAGCATCATTGACACTTCCGACGCGGCCAATCAGCCGTGGCATCACGGCCCGACTGGGGACGCCTTCGTGTTCAATGGAGAAGTGTACAATTATCGGGAGTTGCGGGAGGAATTGAAGCATGATTTTGTGTTTCGGACAGACAGCGACACGGAGGTGGTGTTGGCGGCCCTGCAGGTCTGGGGGCCGGAAAGGGCGCTCCGGCGGTGCAATGGCATGTTCGGTTTTGCCTGGTGGCAGGCGTCTGAGCAAACGTTGATCATCGCCCGCGACCGCTTGGGGATCAAGCCCATTTATTATGCCGAGCGTGGCGCCGCGCTGTTGTTTGCCTCAGAGATTCGTGCCTTGTTGGCTTCTGGCCAGGTATCGCGACGGCACGATCCGGCTGGGCTTGTGGACTACTTGCGGTACCAAACCGTGCACGCCCCCCGCACCATGCTGGCGGAGGTGAGCATGCTGCCACCGGGCCATTACATCCGCGTGCAAGGGCAGGAAATGGATGTGGTGAAGTGGTGGGATTTGGCGCATGAGGCGATGCAGCATCCGGCGGCGGCGAACCGATCGGAATTGTTGGGTCGTGTTCGCGACACCTTGCGGGACGCGGTCCAGTTGCGAATGCGGGCGGATGTGCCGCTCGGGGCGTTTTTGTCCGGTGGCATCGATTCCAGCGCCATTGTGGGGCTGATGAAGGAGGTGGCGGAAACGCGGGTATCAACGTTCAGTGTGACCTTCAACGAGGGCGACTTTGATGAAAGTCCCTGGTCTCGCATGGTAGCCCAGCGATTTGACACGGATCACCATGAGATTCGGCTGACGCCTGGCGATTTTCTTCAGGAGGTCCCAGCTGCTTTGGCCGCCATGGACCACCCGAGTGGCGATGGACCCAACACGTTTGTCGTCAGCCAAGCCACAAAAAAAGCTGGCATCACTGTGGCGTTGAGCGGACTGGGCGGCGATGAATTGTTTGCGGGCTACCCGGTCTTTTTGCGGTCGCGCGAATTGCTCGACAAGCGTTGGCTCACTTCTTGGCCGAAGGGTTTGCGCAAGCTCGCCGGAAAGGCCTATGTAGCCGCAAAACCCAGCATGACTTCGCGGAAGATGGCCGACATCCTCGCCGGGGATTACTTCGACCTCGAGCACACCTATCCCTTGTCGCGGCAGATGATGTTGGAGTCGGACGTGCGGCGGTTGGTGCCGGGTTTGGCTTCCACGCCCAACGCAGTTCACGCCTGGGTCAAAGAAGCGTTGAGGCCCGGAACCGATGGTTACCGCCTGCCGTTCCTCTCAAAGGTTAGCCTGGCGGAGATCCACACCTACATGGGGCACACGCTGCTTCGCGACACCGACCAAATGTCCATGGCGCACGCCCTCGAGGTTCGCGTCCCCTTTCTCGACCACCGGCTGGCGATTGAGGCACTGCGGGCTTCGGACAACGAAACCTGGCCGCACACGCAGAAGCAGTTGCTGACGGATGCCTTGGGCGACCTGTTGCCCGATGAGGTCATGAACCGCCCGAAGATGGGGTTTGTGCTGCCTTGGGAGCATTGGATGCGCGGCGAATTGCGGGGTTTGTGTGAGCAGGGGCTGGCGTCGCTCGGGCGGTTGGACCCGCTGGTGGGGCAAGAAGTCGATCGAATTTGGCAGGCGTTTTTGGCCGGGAATCCGGCTTGGACCTTCGCCCGCTTGTGGATGCTTGTGGTGCTTGGCGATTGGGTCGAACGCAACGGCATCTCATGAGGCCTGTGGTGCTGATCGGCGTGGATTGGTTCTTGCCGGCCTACAAGGCAGGGGGGCCGATTCGAAGCGTGGCGAATTTGGTGGCGTTGCTGGCCGAGACGCATGAGGTTTGGGTGTTGACTGGCGCCTATGATTTGGGCGAGGCGAATGCGCTGCCGGTGGCGTTGAACACGTGGGTGAATCAAGAACCGCATGTGCGGGTGAAACACTTGACCCGAGAGGCGATGGGGCAGGTGGCTTGGCAGGAGGCCTTGGCCCAGGCCAAACCCGATTTCCTCTACCTCAATTCCGTCTACTCCAAACCTTTTGCGCTTGACGCTTTGCGCGCGGCACGGTCGTTTCCGTCGGTCCAAGTTGTCCTTGCACCTCGGGGCATGCTCGGGGCGGGTGCGTTGTCGATCAAACCTTTGAAAAAGCGGTTGTTCCTTGCGGCGGCACGTCGGCTGGGCTGGTTCAAGGGGGTTCGGTGGCACGCGTCGACGGATTACGAGCGGGATGAGGTCCAGCAATGGTTCCCGGGGGCGTCAGTGGTTGTGGCGGGCAACTTGCCCACCCCGCCGCCGACAGAAAACCCGCCCCGTCCGACGGACAAGTGGGTGATTGTCAACATCGGCCGCATTCACAAAGTCAAGAACACCTTGTTTTCGTTGGAAGCCATCCGCGACGCCGACAGTGGGCGACCTGTTGCACTCGACTTCATCGGTCCGGCGGAAGATGAGGCCTACATGAATGAATTGCGCAAGGCGGCTTTGGCGGCAGGGCCTGATGTCACCATTCGTTTCCTCGGTGCCATCCCGCCGCACGAACTCGGCGCTCACCTCAACCGTGCCCATTTCCTGACCTCCAGCACCACCCAAGAAAACTTTGGCCATTCCATTGCCGAGGCCTGGGCGCACGGATGCCCGGTCATCATCGCTGACACCACGCCTTGGCGTGACCTTGAAGCGAAAGGCATCGGATGGGATTTGCCGTTGCAACCGGAGGCTTGGGCCCGGGGTTTGGCGCAAGCCCTGGCCCTCGAACCCGATCAATGGCAGGCCCTTTCTGACAACGCCCGTGCCTTCTTCCGCGCCCAAGTTTGGAGTCCGGAAGTCCGGGAAGCGAACCGCCGTATTTTTCGTGCATGAATCGGATTTGTGAGCTTTTTGGCATCCGCGTGCCCATTGTGCAGGCGGGCATGATTTGGTGCAGTGGCTGGGAATTGGCGAGCGCAGTGAGCAATGCGGGCGGATTGGGCATTCTGGGTGCTGGATCGATGTATCCGGAAGTTTTGAAAGGCCAAATCCGTTGCACCAGCGAGTCGACTTCCTCTCCATTTGCCGTCAACGTCCCGCTCCTCTACCCCTCGATCGAAGAGCACATGCGCTCGATTGTCGAGGCAAAGGTGCCCATCGTGTTCACCAGCGCAGGCAACCCGAAAACTTGGACAGCCCACCTCCAATCCCATGGCATCAAGGTCGTCCATGTGGTCAGCAGTGTCAAATTCGCCTTGAAAGCGCAAGACGCAGGGGTCGATGCTGTGGTCGCCGAGGGCTTCGAGGCCGGCGGGCACAACGGGCGGGAAGAGACCACCACCCTTTGCCTTGTCCCTGCAGTCGCTGACGCCCTGGATATCCCGGTCATTGCCGCCGGGGGCATCCACGATGGCCGCACGACCCTTGCGGCCTTCGCCATGGGCGCTTCAGCCGTCCAAATCGGCAGCCGCTTCGTCGCCACCCCCGAATCCAGCGCCCATCAAGCGTTCAAACAGCGCGTCGTTGAGGCCGCTGAGGGCGAAACCCGACTGAGCCTCAAGGCGCTGACCCCGGTTCGATTGCTGCACAACCCGTTTGCCGAAGCGGTGTCCGCAGCCGAGCGCCGCGGGGACAGCCCGGAGCAGCTCCAATCGCTTCTGGGTCGGGGTCGCGCAAAGAAAGGCATGTACGAGGGGGACTTGTCGGAAGGCGAGCTCGAAATCGGTCAGGTGTCCGGCAGCATCGCCGGCCTCAAACCCGCAGCGGACATCGTGCATGACATCGAAGCCTCCTACCGCGCGTTGACGTCGGGCATGACGGATCCACATTTTCAGTGGTGATGTCAGGACTCGCCGCTGAAATGCTGAAGAATCGCTGCCGCCACCCGCTTGTTGACGACCGCCAGCAAGGCATCCTCTGACGCCTCGCGAATGGCCGCCACAGTTTTGAAATGCGCCAGCAAAGCCCGGCGTGTGGCCGGACCTACCCCCGCGATGTCGTCGAGCTCGGAACGCAGAGCCGCTTTGCTCCGGCGCTTTCGGTGGTGCGCCAGCGAGAACCGGTGCGCCTCATCCCGCAATTGTTGAATCAACCGCAAAGTCGAAGACCGCTTGTCGATGTACAATGGAATGGAATCGCCGGGAAAGTAAATCTCTTCGAGTCGCTTGGCGATGCCGATGACCGCGATTTCGCCCCGCAAACCCAGTTCGTCGAGGGCCTCCATGGCGTGGGAGAGTTGGCCTTTGCCCCCATCAATCACCACCAATTGCGGGAGCCCTTCACCATCTTCGCTCAGCCGCTTGTAGCGCCGGTACACCACCTCCCGCATCGAGGCGAAGTCATCCGGTCCGACCACCGTTTTGATGTTGAACTTGCGGTAGTCCGCCTTCGCCGGTTTGCCATCGCGGAACACCACGCAGGCGGAGGCGGGGTTCGTGCCTTGGATGTTCGAGTTGTCAAAGCACTCGATGTGGCGTGGCAGGGTTTGCAACCGAAGATCCGACGCAGCGGTCTCCAACAACCGGGTCACGGCTTGTTCGGGATCGGTTTGTTCGAGCTGCTTTTGCCGATCGCGCATGGCGTACGTGGCATTGCGTTCAGAGAGTTCAATCAAGCGTTTTTTGTCGCCGCGTTGGGGCACATGAAAGGTGATGTGGTTGGGCATCCCGGTGCAATCCACCGCCATCGGGGTGTAGACCCAGGTGGACTCGCTGTTGAATTTGTCTCGGATCAAGGAAATGGCTGCCGCCAAAACCTCCGCATCCGATTCGCCCAATCGCCGCTTCACTTCTGAGGTATGGCCTTGCACGATGCTGCCGTTGAGGATCTTCAAGA
>ENA-OUOG01005311-OUOG01005311.1-marine-metagenome-genome-assembly--contig:-NODE-5311-length-10496-cov-3.070928_pt1 | contig 10496 bp, 21 predicted proteins | sample MGYA00248635_ERZ508505 | MGnify/ENA primary metagenome ERZ508505 (study PRJEB26176, sample SAMN06267871) | marine metagenome | isolation source: Saanich Inlet, British Columbia, Canada | place: Pacific...
TGATCCCATTACACCACCTGACTTTAAACCAACATTTCAAAGATCGTTTATTGCTTTAGCAACAATTACAGTATAAATATAAGCAATTCTGGTGACAAATAAAAATAGAATGACAACTTTTTTGCAAAAGTTTAATCTGTTAATTATTTAGGCTGAATAAGAACATCGTCTCCCTTAGATGTAACTTTATAATTAGAAGGTAGTAACTTCTTTACATAAGCCATATAAAGTTTAGCACGTCTTGCATCTCCGCTAAAATTCTTTCCTGCTGAATATTCAATGGCAGTTGTTGGGTTTTTATCGATAAAGTCTTTTAGAATCTGAACGATAGTAGACATTATACGAAGTGGTGTACCTTCACCGGTAACTAGTGGGTTACCATCATCACCGCCATCAAAAGCATCTGATGGTGCAAACTCAAATAGATAAAGTAATTTTCCTTTTTTACCATCAATAACCGAGTAGTAGAATTCAGCATCATACTCTATTCCATTGTCTGTGGTGAATTTATAGAAGTAAGAATGTCCTTCTCCTATTTTCATCTTACTCTTTGGAAGAGCTTTCCATTTGTATGGTTTAGCAGATGCGTCACCAATTTCATTGATAGCGTAAAAATTTTCTAATAGAAATTGTTCGTACGTGTGTATCTTCTTCATATATTTATATATCTACTCTAAAAATGGTTAAAATTAAAACATTTATTGGTGATTTTCATTTCTCTTTGGTGTTAAAGGTTTGTTCTAATTCTTCTAATTGTTTTTCTAATCTTTCAATGCTACCCCAAATAATACCTGCATCCGGGTCGATTGCTTTGATCTGATCAACCAATTCTTTTTGTCGACCCGTACTATAAAATCTGTTTTCGATAGCACTTGCTAATTCTTGTAGGTGTTCTGTTGCATGAATACTGATTCGTAAATCATAATTAGACCATTTAGTTTTCCAATCAACAAAGGCAATACCTTTAGTGAGCTTTCGTTCTAAATTGTGTAATCTTCTATTACGAACTCTAACAATACTTCTATCACTACCAAATACGTGTAAGAAACGTAAGAACCATCTCGGACACCATTTTGGTTTTGCTTCATAATCTAATGCTAATACCAAAGGATAGAGTGCTTTAAAGTAAACACTATCCTCATTCCAAACTGAAGTTCCTAAATAACCATACTTCTCAGCAAAATCTTTAGGAAAGAAGATATATCGTAAATCACCCCATTCCAAACTACGAGTATGAATCATACCCTTCTTACGACCCTTCCAAAATAAGAATGAGTATTTCAGACTAGTTAGTCGTTGTTTAAATGTTGGTGGTGTATAGAATTTATTATTACGTTTCATATTAATTATATAAAAGTTATCTCATTAGTTTCAGGATCCCAATCTATAGTTAATGGTTGATTCACTTGATCATATCTTTCATTAAGAACCGCAGCATTAATGAAATGTGTACCATTATGGAACTTATAACCATAGCTTCCGTGGATGTGTCCAAAAACATGAATCTTTGGTGGTTGTTCATCAACCTTTTCTCTTAATAATGCGCAACCTAAATGAGGTTCATTATATGGAGGTCCACTAACATCTAAATGGTCTTGTGGAGGTCCATGTGTAATAAGAATATCCGTGTCTTTTGGAATTGCTTCCCATTTTGACATTAATCCCGGTCCACCCTTTGGTAAGTTGAAAGCCCAATTGTAGAACTCCGGCTGCCAAGGACTTCCATATATTTTAACAGATTTATCAGTATCTAAACTATATAGACCGAACATTTGATCCTCTAAGTAAATAAGGTTAGGAAACTGATCTAATATGTCTTTGACCTGATCTGGTTTATTTTCAAAAGCTCTATCATGGTTACCAGCAATAAATACTTTCTTATCATATTTATGTTGGCCGTCGAACCATTTACAGAAGTCCTCTATTTCGTATTGATCATAACCACTATTCATTAAGTCACCTGCATGGATTAGGAGGTCTCCACCTGGCAAAAAACCCTCTAGTTGCCAATGTTTTGTGTGAGTGTCTGATATAAATGTTATTTTCATAAATTGATTTTTGGTGGACCTTGCAGGGCTCGAACCTGCGACCTACGCATTATGAGTGCGGTGCTCTAACCAACTGAGCTAAAAGTCCTAATCTTATCTTTGACTTAAAGACAAGTTTTATATGTTACTTGTGTGATTTAGTTTCATACTAAGTGACTTATTCTTTATTTCTATACTCTGAAGAAGATTTCATGTTCATATATAACTCTACAGTATCATCCAATGTGTCCTCGTCCATTTCATGAAGAAAGTTAATATCGATTGGCATTTTATATGATTTGGAAATTTCTTCTATTTTAAGAATCTTAGCTGCTCTTGTATTTAAGTTTTTAAGAAGTTCTTGTTCGAATGCTGTTAGATTTTTTTCGTTGTTTGACATGGGTTTGATTATTTATTTTTGTATGATTTTATAGTTTTACGGTAATTTGATACTGCACGTGATAAACGATTTAGACGTTCTTGAGGATCATTGATCATCATACGAACTGTAGTTTCATAAATGTTACCATTGTATTCAGACTTGTAATAGCCTTTACGCTGTGGATTCAATTGGTAAATAGTCTCGGACATTTTACCAGTCCAATAAGAACGAGTTTTGTAAGAGCGACGAATGTAACCACTTTCATAACTTAGATAATCACAGTTGGTGATTGGGTCATGATAACAAATTGTACCGTTGTCGGCTTGACGTTGCGATGTTACTTCGACACATTTAAGAGTTTCTAGTTTGTTCATTTTTATTTTGCTTTGTTGATTATTACTCTACTAATATACCACAAAAAAGTGACATAAAAAAATTATTCGAATATTATTTTCATTTTATTTTTACTTGCTCGACCAGAGTCAATAGTCTCTTGAACTACTTGAGCAAAATTAGGTGTGATGATTGGAAAGTCATACTCTCCACCGAGAATACGTCTGACCTCAGCGTATCTAATCTTGGCACTGTCATGTGAGCGACCCAAAGTCTCAGCAATATTTTTAAAGAGTATAGACTCATCTTGACGAGTATAGTTGTCAAGATACATTTTCATCCACGTTCTGGCCTCTTCAATAGACCAATCTTGATTTTGATTTTTCATTATGCAGGAATTAATTCGTTCTTTTTTGATTTAATATGTTTACAGTCACCACGATGGAACATCTTGGCAGGACAAGTACAATCCCAACGACTATCTTTCTCGCTCACTGTGTAAAATTTACCAGGTTTCGAGGCTTCAACTTGCCATGATCTGTTTTCAGTTTTAGTGATTATTGGAGTAGCCTTTGGTTTTACTACTTTAGCACTTGGATGAAACTTAATCTGATCCCTAGTAGTCCCATTTGGTACAGGGTGCCAACCGGGGCATACATATGTGCCTGAATTAGTCTTTACAAGTCCAAAGACTTCTCCATATTGATCACTTGGTGGAAATGTGTATATTTTCATATTTTAAAGATTATCGCGTACTGAATTTTGCATCATCATTTGACTAGTAGGTGCGATTCCAAAACTAACCCAATTTTCTTTATTATTGAATTGAGCTCGACAGTGATCCATGATTGAATCATCAAATTCCAAATGATTACCAGCAACGTCAGTTACTGGGTGCCATACGGTTTGCCATCCTTCATCGATGAAAGTTACCCAAGCCATTTCTTTGTTTAAATCTAATTTCATTGTTATTGATTTTAAATGAGGTATTAACCTCCATTAGTATACTACTAATATACCAAAAAAAGCCCACATAAAAAAATGTGGGCTTAACTATTTTCTAAAAAGTTACGAACAATTTTAAAGTTTTGATTTAAACTCTTTTAAGAAAAGACACCTTTCATACTCTTCCTGTTTTTCGAAATATTTAATCATTTCATCTATTTCGTCAATGGTAGGTTTTTCTCCAGGTTCAATAAAGAATACAGGTAACATATCTTCCGGAAAATCTTCACCGTCTTTAACAACGAAGAATGTAATATAAGTTAATAACTGTTCTAGTGTTGCAGCACCAGAAAGAAGTTGATATGTGTTTTCTATGGATTGACCGTACATTTTCATTTTATTTAGTCCAAACTAATTGATTATCAACATATATAGTTTTGATGCGACTATTTTTCTTTAGTATCGCATTGATGTATGCCTTTGGGTTTTTAACCTTGTCATATGCTTTGGTACTTCCATCATCTTCATTAATAATTACTACCGAACCACCTGGAACTAAACTTAGTGAGTTGGTTCTATATGTGTCACTTACGAAATATCCCATATTATTAAATTACACGCCATTTTCTAGCTGAAGATATAATAGCTTCTTCATTGGATAGGCTAGGTGTTTCTCTAATCATGTCCATTGCATCAAACATTATTTGTTGCCTTAATCCTCGATCTGCCGCCAACCGTAGAACATCGCCCATGTTATTTGGATCAAATTGAGGAAGTGTTCCATCCTCTTCCATTTCTCTTATTTTACTTAAAATGTTTCCCATAATTATTATATTGATAATTAGTTCAATGTTTCACGTATTTAAAGATATTTAAACCCAATGGACAATCTTCTCTTTCGGGATGCCATTGAACCGCTATAATTTTTTTATCTTCATCTTCGAATGCTTCTGGAATGTAGCCACCGTCAAATGATATAAACGTAATTTTAAAGTTTTCTGCCACACTGGAACACCATTGGTGATGTCTCGAATTAACCTCAAACATTACATCGTCTAAATCTTTAACAAAGTGAAATTGAGAGAGTTTTTTAGAATGATCATCATCTCCTGAAAATTCATCAGATTTATGATAATCAACCAATGTATCATCAAGATCTTTAACAGTTCCTCCGAAATATTGGTTTAATATTTGCATACCTCTACATATACCGATAATAGGTTGATTTGAATCTAGTGCTAATTTAATCCAATTAAATTCTCTACTGTCTCTTTTAGGATCTTTACCAATATCAGCACCGCCACATAATAAAAGTGGAGCATCTAATTTTTTAAATCGCATATCTAGCATAACCGGTTCAAATCCTTTGGATTTAAGCCAATCTATGTATGTAATTTTTTCTAAAGTGCCCTTAGGTGGTGCTACAAATAATTTCAAATCAACAGTTTACCAATTTTTCTTATAATCACTATCATCTACCCATGAAAATAATCTAGTTTCTTCAACATCGTGTAGTATGATAGTTTTATCGGTCACTTTATCATCATAGAAGTACTCATAACCAAAAAGTGCAACGTCTGTTTCCATTTTTTCAATAATCTTATTGTTAAATGTTTTACAACCGTGTGCCCAGTATATGGTGTCGTATACACTCAAACATTCGTTGATAATTCTGCCATTAGGTATTGAACCATAAATTGTACAATCAATCAAAGTATTATGTTCTTGTGTAGGTTTCATCCCAGCAAAGAACTCGTGTTGTGGAGATAATTGTGCTAAAACTTCATCAAATGATCTAATAGGTTTAGCATCTAAATCACAATAAATTCCTCCAAAATCTCTAAGTAATAGAAGTCTAACTCTATCCGCAATAAAAGCCCATTTATAAACTTCGGGTTCTTTTACATAATTCTGTAAATATTCATCGTCTTTATATAGATCATTAAATATATCATCATGTTTCCATAATTTATATTCCCAATCTGGATGCATTGCCTGCATTTCTTGACCAAATCTAACACACCAATCAGGTGGTTCATTATATCCTATCCAAATTTGGTGAATTTTCTTAGGTATTTCCATGTGATATTTAATTTATTATATTATATATTATGATTAAAAATCTCTTTTTTCATCATAGATTGCTTTTATTACAGGAAATCTTAAAGAATGTGTACCATTCATATTAGTAGTTTCTTCAAAATATTGAATAGTTACTTGTTTGCCTATGATTTGATCTGGATTGTTAAAATAAAAACGTCTCTGTTCTTGATTAAACCCACTACCAACCTGAACTCTATTCCCTTTATGCTCAATAATAATATTTTTTAACATGTTTTCTGAAACCTCTGCTCCATCAACAATAACACGTTGAACATCATTTTCTACATCTACAACAATATACTCTTCATCGTAAAATGTTTTAACCTTTAGAATATCATCAGATCTTTTACCCTTATATGTTGTATTTTTTCGTAACATTAATCCTTCCCAATTATTGGTTTTTGAAATTTCTAACATGTGGGCAAATGCATCATCGTCACAATCAAATTGATCAAGTATACCAATATACTCTTGACTTTTTATTAAAGGAAACAACTCAGTTAATCTTTCGTCCAATGTTGTATCACTAGTTTTATTTTGAAAATCTTCTAATGTTAAAAAATCAAACATCCAATAAAATGGACTTTCAATAGTATGATCCTTACGTTTAATTTCTTTAATTATATTTTGAAAATCTTCATTTCCATGTTCATCGAGCATACAAATTTCACCATCAATGACCATGTTTTTAACTCCAAGCGCTTTAATTTCAGGCTTTAAGTTATCTAATGTTAAAAATTCCTTTCCAGTACGTGAGAAGAACTTAACCTCTCCGTTTTCATCAATAATACAAATACATCGACAACCATCTAATTTTCTACTGACTCTCCAACCATCTGACCACTTAATTTTCTTCTTTGTTTTTTCATCATATGTTTTAGCCAAAGCAACATCAAATGTTGGAATAAGACCTGGAATGACCTTATTAATCATCGAAGCAGTTGAACGGGTCTTTAAGTTTCTATCGATAATATTCCAAATAAGATCTGCATACATTGGGTTATCTGAGACATATCGGTTAACCGCTTTAATAGCATCATGACCTGTAAGTATTCTATCATTTAAATAGTCTAACAACAAGAAAAGATCCTCAAACTGATGATATGGACTAATAAGATCTGAATTCTTTTTACAGTTCTTAGAAGTAACGCCGTATTGTTTATATGTGTCGTATGTATAAACTAATGCTTTTTTAACTGAATCATACTGAGCGTACGTCTTTAATACCTCAAGCTTGTCCGTGTTTGAATTAGTTGAGTTTGATTGTTCAACGAAATCATAAATTAATTGTAGATCTTTCATATTATGCAAATTTAGTTCTTAATTCTAAAATTTCTTCACGAGATTCAAAACCAATAATGTGGTAAACTTCATTACCTTCACCAAAGTTTGGTATTACAAAATCTGCTTCGATTAGTTCGTCCCAAATCTGAGATAACCAATAGTTTTCAAAGCATTCAGCATTCTTTAACATATCAGTCTTCATATCTTCTAAGTCATAACCTTCACCATATCCATAAGGATTGATAATCTTAGCTAGTTTATTAGCAGTTGTTATGTCTTGTACAGAGTTGATTGCAAACTTAGTCTCTTTAATCATATACTCTCTAACCTTATCATTGTAGTCATACATTTCTTTTGACCAAGGTTTAGTAATTTCGATTCCGTGCTTATAAATTTTTGGTATTGCCATATTATTTTTTATTTTTTGATTAATTATTTTCAACACGATCATGAACTGATATAGGAGCATCTGATGGGAATCTTGAATCTGATGTGTAGATAAAATTACCACCAGCCATAGAGTGTCTTCCACTTTTAAATAATCCTGCAGGAACTGCGTAATTAGATTGTTTTCCAAATACTGTTCTTTCAACGAGTATCAACTCATCATCTGGAATTAAGTCAGTTTGTAAGTTTTGTCCATGGTGAAGAATAATGCTATCTTCTCTAGAAGTTAAACCATTGTTTGTACAATCACCTAGTGAATTTCTTAGTACGAATGTTAAAATTGTGTTCATTTGCTTTTAATTAGTGAGGTATTAACCTCCATTAGTATACTACTAATATACCACAAATAATTGACATAAAAAAATCTGGGACTAATTATTTTCTAATTATTTTAATGCCACATGATTCATAAACTTCTTCCCAACCGCCTGGGCGTTTTGATTTAAAACCGCCTGCGTTTAATGCGTTATCTTCATGACGCATCAACCAACAAACTCCACTGTAATTTTCTACAACTTTATTAACCTCTTGCTCAGATTTACATGCAATCAAAGATTCAAAATATTCTGCAAGTGGTGTAGTATGCTCCCACAAAAGAAGTGATTTGCCATTTTCATCTTGACCTAAAATATTTCTTTTAGTCCATAACAATTCAAATGGATCAATACCTAAAGGTTGGCATGCGTTCATTACAGCTTCAGACACCATAGTGACTTTCTGATCCGTCATTTTCTTAAGTGTATCTTTTAATGCTTCTTTAAGTTTCTTTTTGATAAAAGGATCCATCTCATCATTATGTTGCTTTACATAAAGATAAACTATTGGTAAAAATGCTTTAGTGTGTGGTGTCATATTTTTATTTTAAAGAGGTAATCTAATTATTACTTGTTCGAAGTGGTTATGTAGAGACATACCGCTGTATTGTCCTTTAATTTTCCAACTGTCTGTTTGTGCACTTGGTCCTAATTCAAAAAGATCTACGGCTTTATCGTGGTCGTACATACATAATTCATTAGTTTTACGATCAATATATGCGATCCAAAGATTTCTATCTTTATATTTTTTATTAAGAGTAGCTCTAGATCCTTTAAGTTGAATATTTATATTTTTACCAGTTGTAATATGATATGCAATCATATCTGCTCCGTGTTTATCAGCCGTAATAAGATTACAAGAAAAACCATACTCTACTAATACAGATGCTGTTTTAGCAAAATTATAAACTTCTTGCTCTTTACCTCCTAGTGTGTTATAATCTACTCTTGTTTTAAATAATTCTTCCATGTTTTCTTTTAATTATACTACTAATATAACAAAAAAAGCCCACATAAAAAAATGTGGGCTTAACTATTTTCTAAAAAGTTACGAACAATTTATTTTAAATCTCCAAACTTATCTTTAATTGCATCTTCTTTCGAAGTGTCTACTGGTGTTCTATCTACAACGATAGTTTTACCTTTACTTGTCTTTACAATTTTTTTACTATTAGCTCTCATTGAACCCCATTTGTAAGATATAAATCCAACTACTAATACTGCTAATACAATAATTCCTTCTTCCATAATTCCTTCTTTTTTTATATTGAGACCCTTAGGCCTTTTTTAAATCTTTATCGTGGCCTCCATCTCTGACCTCTTTTGCAACATCTGCATCTGCATCACCCCATGTACCTTCGCCTTTAGTTAAAAATGAATTAACTCGTGCATATCCCCATTGATGTATACCAGCTCCCGGTCTATGTCCTGTTTTCCACGCAGCCATACCTCTTCTCATTACTATTCTTAAAAATTGGATAGGAACTCCTGTTTCTTCAGACTTTTTCTTTAATGCCTTTTCTACCTTTTCATCATCAATTGGACCACTGTCGCCTTCAGCCTCTTCTTCATTGACTAGTGCTTCGTTCTTTTCATCATCACCGTAAAGTTCATGATATGATTTTACATGTTTAGAAGTTTTAACCTCACCTCTTTCTCTAGCTTCCTTATCTCCAGGTAATTCTTTATAAGCCTCTGGATCATCATCGTCCATTTCAGCTTGTTTTTTCATTTTCTCTTCTTTATCCTCTTTCTCTTTATCACTTAGACCTCGCATATACGGATCTGGTCCTGGTTTTGCTTTACCTTCATTGATAAATTGATTAAATTCTATAATATATTTCATATCTTATATATTAGACTAAATCGTCTGAGTTTATTAACGTGTATGTGAATGAGTTACCCCATATTTTAGCTGCCTTATTAATAATTTCCATAAAAGTTTTAAATTCACTATTATTAGCCATTACTTGACAACCAGCTGACCATTTATCAACTTGAACTGATTCTCCGCCAATCCTTGAAGTAGCTCTATGGATATTAATACCATAAATACCTTCATGTACATTTTCCTCTATCATGTCATATACATCATCTTTGTTTCCGTCACGATATACCTTTAAAGCTTTGGCTTGTTTCAATGCTTCATATTTACCTTGATGTAATCCAATTTTATGAGATCCTCTATATTGTCCTTCCTTTAGAATGGCAACACCATTTTTATTTAATAATTCTGATTCCGTCCAATGAGAACCTGGATCCGTAGTAGCTTTAAAACAATGAAACTGCCAATCACCAGATTCATCTCTATAAGAAAGTGTAATACAATCATCAAACTTATTAGTAACTTCACCGTGTGTGTTTGAATTTCTAACTCCTACAATATTTACATCATAATTTTTAGAATCAAACCACTTATAACCTTTATTAATTATTGCGGCTTCTATTTGTTCTCTTGTGTAACGGCTCATATTAAGTACATTTATTTTTTATTTTATTATATAACTCTTCAGCATATCCTGCTGGGTCTTCAATATGTTGAGCAGTAGATTCCATTTTACCTATTAAACAATTTTTAAAATGTTTACCACTTTTACCTTTTAGTAAAGTTTCTATTGCACATGCTTTCATCCAAGTTCTTGGATCATTACCTTGAACTGA
>ENA-OUOG01005318-OUOG01005318.1-marine-metagenome-genome-assembly--contig:-NODE-5318-length-10489-cov-5.870246_pt1 | contig 10489 bp, 7 predicted proteins | sample MGYA00248635_ERZ508505 | MGnify/ENA primary metagenome ERZ508505 (study PRJEB26176, sample SAMN06267871) | marine metagenome | isolation source: Saanich Inlet, British Columbia, Canada | place: Pacific...
CTGCAGCGCGAAGTGAACGCGTGCATGGAGAAGGCGGCGGAGGCGATGCTCGGCGGTTTCGCGGGCGACGCGCGCGGGGACATCGCCGCGGCGCTTTCCGGCGGCGCGAAGACGGTGGCCATCGAGCCGGACAGCGACGACGACAGCGACGAGGATGAGACGCGAGACGCGCCGACCGAGGCGGCGATGGAGGCGGCGCCTCCCGCAAAAGAAGCGGCGCCGACATCGCCGGAGTCGCGCGCGCCGGCTTCGCCGAATCCTCCGCGCGCGCGTAAGATTGCCATCGTCGAGGAGGACTCATCGGACGACGAGGAAGACGAGACACGCGTCATACCGTCATCATCGGCCGCTGTGGCCGTGCCGATGGACGAAACAAAACCGGAACCGTCTTCGTCGTCTGTGGCGAAAGAGCACCCGAGTTTTCCGAAGGATGCCCCTTCCGAACCGACCTCCGTCTCCGCCGCGTCGGCGCACAAGGATCGCGGAAACGCGCTTTTCCGCGTCGGCGACTTCGCCGGCGCCGAGGCGGCGTACTCCGCGGCTGTGGCGGCGGACCCGAGCGCGGCTGCGTTCTACGCCAACCGCGCGGCCGCGCGTCTGAAGCTCGGCGCGCACGACGATGCGCTGCAAGACGCGGACGCCGCGCTCGCGCTGGACCCGGCGCACGCGCGCGCCAGGCACAGGCGCGCCGCCGCCCTCGCGAAGCTCGGTCCTTCGCGCGCCGCCGAGGCGGCGAAGGAATACGCGCGCGTCGCCGCCGCGCACCCCGGCCACGCCGGCGTCGCCGCCGAGGCTGAGGCTGCCGCGGAGGCGGCGAGACGCTTTCGTGCCGAGGAGGACTCGAAGAGCTCCGGACCCGCTGAATCGTCCGTTTCGGAGACGAGAAAACAAAAGAAACCGACGAGGACAATTCCGCGCGCGCCGCGCACGGCGACGGAGCTCGAGCGCGGGTGCGTCTCGTTACGCGACGACCCGGATTCGTTACTCGCGTTCTTGTCCTCCGTGGACGACGAAGCGCTTCCTACATTGCTCAAGCACAGCGTGAGCGCGAAGATTCTCGGCGCGTACTGCGTCGCGTTCGAGCGCGCGGGAGTTTCGGGCGACGGCGAAAAAAACGCCGAGGCGAAAAAAAAGATCGCGGCGACGCTCGCGGCGCTCGCGCGCTCGCCGCGGTTCGCGCTCGCCGCGGCGTCGCTCGCCGCGGCGGACAAGGCAGCCATCGCGCGCGTCTTCGACGCGCTGGGTGAGGCGTGCGCGAGCGAGACGCGGGACGCGTGGCGATAGCGATAGAGGCGGCTTCTTGATGCGCGCGTTTTTTGATTCAGGTTGCTTTTTACAAGGCGACTGACGTTCCGTTCCGTTCCGCTCGTCCGCGCGCTTCTTCTCGCGACGCCACCCTCGCTTCGGTCGCGCTTCGGTCGCCTTTCGCCGTATCCGCCTCTATCGCCTCCCACAACTCTCCTACCCGAGCATGAACACCAGGACGCGCAGACCCCACTCCGCGAACCGCACGGGCAACAGCAGGATGTTGAGCGGGAACGGTAACGAGAACCCGCTCCAGAACTGCGACCAGAACCCGACGAGCCCGAAGACGACGATGCACGCGTTGAAAAACTTTCCGGTTTCGTCGACGGCGGTCTTCTTGAGGTACCCGCGTCGCACAAAGTACGACAGCGTGCCTCTGGCGAAGAGCTGCGCGCCTCTGGATGAGGAGTGAAACGCGCTGATGGTCATCTGCAGCGACCACGCGAGCGTGACACCCGCGAGTTTGCACCCGTGCTTCACCGTCGGCCCGACCCACTTCTTGTAGTCGGCGGGCGTGAGCTCGAGGAGCACGGGCTCAAAGTGCGTGGAGACGATGTTGTGCGCGATCGAGCCCACGGTGACGCCCAGCGTGACGCACTGCGCGAACTTGACGCGCAGCGTCGCGACCACCGCCATCAGACCGGTGTTGATCGCGGTGAGCGCGTCGGCGACGAGCTCGGGGTCCACCGCCTTGGCGACGACGCCGAGTTTACGCACGACGAGCTCTTTTTTACCGATCTGCTTGACGTCGGCGATGCCGTCGCCGTCCTCGTCCAGCTCGTCGTCCTTGGCGGACGCGGCGCGCGCGGTCTTGTACGACGCCACCAGCTTCGAGATGGCGCGCTTGGTGTCCTCGAACCCGACCAGGCGGTACGCCTCGACGGCGGCGCAGAGCGTGAAGAAGTTCCCGCCGAAGAACACGAGCACGAAGCCCGCGAGCGCGGGAAACATCTCCTCGGGGTGGTACGGCTGGAGCTTCTCCCAGACGTACTGCAGGTACGCCCAGAGCGCCACCACGTACGGCTCCGCTAAACCGAACGCGGTGGTCACCATCACCAGCGCGGGCGCCGCCTTGTCCAGGTAGGGGCGGATCGCGCCCGCCATCTTGACGGAGAGCGCGTTGATGACGACGGGCGACGTCTTCGGCGACGTCTTCGCCTCGTCGGCGTCGCCGGCGGGCTTGGAGGACACGGGGACGGGATCGCTCATCGCGCGATCCGGAAGGAAGCGAACGCGCGAGGCCGTGCGACGCGTGCGACGCGAGGCGAGCGCGCTCGTGTTGTGGCCGCGGCGGTACGCGCGAAGCGCGAATTGGCGCGAAACAGGTGTTTGTTCGTTTTTCCAACGGACTTCTGAAATGCGCAGACAGTCGAAACGCATTTCCCATCGTGTGAGACGTTCGTGACACTCGGAGATTCCGGCTCGCGCACCGCCTCGCGCGCACGCGCGCGCCGCGGGGGCACGCGCGCCGCGTCGAATGCGGCTTCGCGATCGGGGCACTTCCGGTCGTCGCGAGGATGCGCTGCGACCCCACGTCCCGCGCGCGTCTGCACCGAGCGGCGCCGTTTCCGTCGCGACCGATCCCGCGCGATCCCGCCCTCCACCGCCCTCGACGCTCACCCCGAGGGAGCTCGTTCGAGCCGCATGGCACGCCTTCCCCGGGTTCCTGACCGTGTTCCTCGTGGTCACCGCGTTCCCCGACGAGCGCCACCGCACGTGGCGCGCCGTCCCCGTGGCGCAAACGCTGGCGTTCCCGCTCGCCGCGTGCTGGGCGGTGGAGCTGTGGAGACTCAACCGGGTCCGCCGCGCGAAGGATCCAAACGCCGGAAGAGCGAACGTCGTCGCGCGCGCGGCGGAGGGTTTCTTCGCGAAGGCGCTGAGAGAAAACGAGCGCGACAAGGTCCACGGCACGGCGTGGTACCTGCTGGGTGCGTTTATCTCGCTGTTGTTGTACCCGTGCGACGTCGCGGCGTTGTCCGTCTGCGCGCTGGCGTTTTGCGACCCGGCGGCGAGCCTCGTCGGACGAAGCGTTTTGTTCCGCGCGGCGCGCTTTAATCGCCGCTTCGCAAACGGCAAATCTGTTCTCGGTTTCGTCGCGTGTTTTTCAGTGGGGGTCTTGACCACCTGGTTGTTGTTTCGGCCGGTCACGGGCGTGTTTTCGGTCGATGACGCCGACGCGTCCGCGTCGTTCGTGATTCTTTTCGGCGTCGTCGTCGGCGTCGTCGTCGCCGTCGTCGAGTTCCTCGGGTCGAAGACGTTCGTCGACGACAACGCGCTCATTCCAGTGCTGGTCGGCGCGGTGGCGTGGCCGGCGAGAGGCGCGCTGTTAGGGTGGGAGTGACCACCGCCGTTTCGTGTTCGCGCACAGGGTGAGGTATCGTGCCCGAGCGCTGAGACTTCGCGTTTAGATAAGATAGTACTAGCCGTCCCCGGAACGAAAGTCGCGACGCGGAGCGGCGGACGACGCCTCCCTTTTGCTCCGGCGGTCACGGGAGCGTCTTCCGCATCAAGTATCTCCTGTCCAGGTAAAACCACGGGTCCTCGGAGACGATGGCGTACCCCAGCCCCTCGTACAGCGCGCGCGCGCCCGGGTTGTCGATGTTGACGTGCAGCCACATCTCGTCGAAGCCCCAAAGTTTCGTGAGCCGCTCGGAGTACCGGATGATCGCCGTCGCGACTCCCGACCGACGCGCCTCCGGCGCAACTGCGACGTTCGCCAGGTACGAGCGGTACGGCTTCGAGGACGGAAACGGAGGCGGGAGCGCGCTGTCCGGGACGCACACCTGTAACGTCGCGCTCGCGATGAGCTCGCGCTTTTTGCCATCCTTCGTCGGAGGGAGGGACGGAGACGTTTCCGAGTCGCCGAGCGGCGCGCCGTCGACGCGAAGAAACTTTCCTTTCGGCTTTTTCGCCTCCCCGTTTTTTTCACCCGAGCTCCGCGCGGACACCAGCCCGGTGCTCACCCCCCCCTCTACGGCGCCGTCCGCGACGAGCTGGATCCACTGCCTGGCGCGCGCGCGCTTGATCTCCTCGGGCGACCGCGGGGTCCGCGCGAGCTCATCCCGCGCCGCCTCGATCTCGTCAGAGATTCGTTCGCGCATCTCCGTGAGCTGCTCGACAGTCAACGCGTCCACCGACGTGCGCGTCCGCTGCAACGTCTGCAGTTCCCTCGCCGTGGCTCGGGCTTTCACGCGCCCGAACTCGGCGTGCGCCTGGTTCGCCGCGCGGCGCTTCTCGCGCATGTTCCGCGTGATGACGCTGGTCAGGTCCTTGATCATCGCCGTCTCGTAGCGGCTCTCGAGGAAGTCGCCCACCTGGAGCACGATCGGGTCGTTCTCCAGCTCGTCCGGAAGAGGCACCGCCACCTCCTTGAACACCGCCGCGCAAAGCGTGCATATCCGGGGGATCTCGGCCTCGCCGCGGAGCACGCGGACGCGCACGTCCGTCGCGCCGGGGGGAGGCGCGTCGTCCTTCGCGTCCCTCGCGATGCTACGCGCGGCGTCGTCGGTGGGCACCGAGCGCGTCCGGATGCCCGACGGCGATCGCGAAGGCGAGAGAGGCGCCGAACGCCACCGCCGGGGGGTCGCGCCGGACGATGTCGGCCCTCGGGAAGAAGGCGCGGCGCGCGCGCGCGCCACTGGCATCGGGATGGGTCGCGAGAGCGCGGGCGACGACATCGCGACGAGGCCGCGCGCGTCGGGGTGTCTCGTGCACCTTCGGGAACGAAACCTTCTCGGATCTATCCATACGCGTCGTTCGAGCGAAACCTCTCGGAAAGACGGAAACGCTGCCACGTCTGCTCGCGTCCGCGCGGGAGGCCACTTCTCGACGCGCCGAGGTGCGCAGCATCGCGCAGGTCCTAGAGGAGAGACGCGAGAGGCGCTCGTCATGCCCGGGATGCCCGCAGGTGTCATGCGTCTCGCCGGCGCGGCCACGCCCGCGGGTATCTCCGCGCGGCGAGCCAAGTGTTCGATGCCACGCGTCGTCTCGTCGTGCCGAGTTGGCGAGACCCACACGCGAGGTCGAGGTCGCGCGACCGCGGGTCTTGGGTCACGCGCCGCGTGCGGGGGCGCGCGCGGCGCGCTCTTGGGACACGCCAGACACGCCTCTCCTGTCGCGCGCTCGCGCCGCGCCGTTCGCGTCGCCGCCGCGGAGGACCCCGCGGACGACGGCACCCGAACCGACGTCGACGGGGACGTTGTCTCTTCCGCGCCGGACGCGCCCCCGCCCCCCGGCGCGGAGGTCGACCTGGGCGCGGTCTTCGGGCGGTTCAAGCAGGTCGCGACGCCGTTCTGGACGGACCCGAAGTCCAGCCCGAACGCGCGCTGGCTGCTCGCGGGCGTGGTCGGCCTGACGCTTGGCACCACCGCCATCAGCGTCGGCTTCAACTTCCTCGGCCGCGACTTTTACAACTCCATCGCGGAGAAGCAGCCGGAGGAGTTCGACCGCCTTTTGAAGACGTACATCGCGGTCATCGCGGGCGCGATTCCCGTCTTCGTGATGCGCGACTACTACCAGAGCGTCCTCGTGTTGAAGTGGCGCGCGTGGATGACCGAGGCGTACGTCGCCAAGTACCTCGACAGGAGGAACTTCTACCACATCCAAACCGGATCCATCATCGACAACCCCGATCAGCGCATCGTGGACGACATCGCAACCTTCACGAGCGTGTCGTTAGGTTTGGGGTTCACGATATTAAACGCCGGCATCGACTTGGTATCGTTCTCGGGGATCTTGTTAGGGATTTACAAGCCCCTCGTCGGGGTCTTGTTCGTGTATTCGCTGGGCGGCACGATCGTGAGCGCTAAGCTCGGCCAACCTTTGGTCGGGCTCAACTTTTTCCAGGAAGCTCGCGAGGCGGATTTCCGGTACGGTCTCGTGCGCGTCCGCGAGAACGCGGAGAGCATCGCGTTTTACCAGGGCGAAGCCGCGGAGCGGAGCGCTTTGGTCGTGCGTTTAAAGAGCGCGGTGGACAACTTCGGCGAGCTCCTGAAGGCGACGCGGTCGGTGGACTTCTTCACTTCCTTCTACCGGTACATGGTCACGTTCCTCCCGGCGGCGGTCGTGGCGCCGCTGTACTTCCGCGGCGAGATCGAGTTCGGGGTGATCAACCAGAGCAGCAGCGCGTTCTCGCACATCCTGGGCGACGTCAGTTTGGTGGTGTACCAGATCGAGCGCCTCGCGTCCTTCTCCGCGGTCACGGACCGACTGGGGCAGATGACCGAGGTGCTCGAGAAGCCCGCGTCGGGGCTCGTGTACGGCGACGACGAGAACGAAACCGAAAACGGTCCGTCGCGAATCGCGCGCGGGCCCGTCGCGCGGCGCGACTGGCGCGCCGCCGCGGGCGAGGCGCTCGTCTCCGCCGCGAGCGCGCTGAGCTTACATCCGGCAGGCGGCGTCTCGAGAAAGAACGGCGAAAAGGAGGAGACATCGCCGCCTCGTCTGTTCGTGCGGGACCTCACCGTGCGCGCGCCCGGCCGCGCGGCGCGCGAGCGGCCGCCTCTGGTGGAGGCCCTTGACCTGATTCTGAGGCCCGGCGGCTCGCTGCTGGTGATGGGCCCCTCGGGCGCGGGCAAAACATCGCTGCTGCGCGCGGTCGCCGGGCTCTGGGAGCAGGGAAGGGGCGAGGTGCGCTGGACCGTCGAGGACGACGTCTTTGATCGCGTTGGGGAACGCGACGGGGACGGCGGAACGGCGAACGCGGCGACGAACGCGGGGCCTTCCGGGTCTTCCTCCGAATCGGCTCCGAACGCCTCGACCGAGACCTCCGGGCTGTACTTCCTCCCCCAGCGCCCGTACCTGGTGCTCGGCACGCTGCGGCAGCAGCTCCTGTACCCGACCTGGGTCAAGAACGAGCCGTCGGAGGAGGGAGACGGAACCGCCGTCGACGAATCGGCGGACGACTGGCGATGCGGCGTCGTCGGGTGTCCTGTAAAGCCGAGCGACGCGACGCTCGTTCAGACTTTAGAGCAGGTAAACCTCGGGTATTTGCTCACGCGCACCGAGAACGCGTCGCTAGACGCCACGGGGGACTGGTCCTCCATCTTGTCGCTCGGAGAACAGCAGAGGCTGGCGTTCGCCAGAGTGCTGCTCGCGAAACCTCCGGTGGCGATTCTGGACGAAGCCACCTCCGCGCTGGACGCGGAGAACGAGTCTCAGATGTACGCGCTGCTGCGGCGCCTTCCCGACACCGCGTTCGTCTCCGTCGGGCACAGAACGTCGCTTCTGGGCTATCACGACGACGTTTTAAGGCTCGAGGGCCGGGAAGGCGCGTGGCGCATCGTCGGCGCGGAGGCGTACAGGAAAGAAACGACGGCGCTGGAAGAGGCTTGAATGAAAGACATTTTTTGTAATACATACGGATTCTTTTTTCGTCTCGCGACGAAGGTCTCACCTTCGGTTGCGCAGCCGCTCAAACTCGCGCGCGTCGATCGGCGCGTCCTCCGGCGCGCCCGAGAATCGGTCGCCCAGCCCCCGGAACCAGTCTCGAGCGTTCACGCGGCTGGACGACGAATCGCCGCCGCGCCGCCGCGATCCGTCGTAGTACTCGTCGTAGTACTCGTCTTCGGAGTCGCGTTCGCCGTACACGCCGGAGGCGCGCGGAACCCTCCGCCGACCCTCGGTCCCGTCGACGCGACGATACGCTCCGTAGGTGTCGTCGCGTCGATACGACGGACCGCTCGGATTCCGAGTCGTGAAGTCGTCGTCGAACGCGCGACGATCGTCAAACGCCGCGGCGCGGAGAAAGCGCGTTTCGTCGAAGGACTCGTCGTCGTACCCGCGTCCTTGCGTGACGCGAATGTCCTCGTTGAGCCACTCGTCGACGCCTCGCGCGGCGCGCGTCAGGGGCGTGAACAGCCAGTCCAGCGCGGCATCCGCCGAGAGTTTCTCCCGGCGTCCGTCGAAGGCGTCTCCTCGGGCGTAGCGCGAAGACTCCGACGACGACGCCGCCGCGCCGCCGCGCACGTTCCGCCGCGGACCCGGATCCCAATACTCCGTCGGGTCCGCGACCCTCCGTTCCCTCGCGTCCCGCCTTCGCCTCACCTTTCCGCCGTACGCCTCGTCCGCCGCGCGGCTCAGCGTTCGGTACGCGTCCAGCTTCAAACGTCTCTTGTCAGGCGTTCGTCCGCTCGTCCTCGCCTTCTCGCGCGCGCGAAGGCGCGCCGCCGACTCGCGCCGCGCGTGCTCCTCCTCCGCCGCGGCGTCCCACGCGTCCCATCGCTTCTTCTTCGCCTCGACGCGAGAGGCGTACGCCTCGCGCCAGCGCCGGTCCTCGCGTTCGTCCATAGACGCGTCGAGGCTGCCGTATCGCGCATCAGAGCCGTACACGTTCGAGCCGTACGCGTCGGACGCGTCGGACGCGCTTCGCGGCGCGCGTCGTCGGCGGTCGGGAGGCACGTCGCGGATGTCGCCGCCGCCGGCACGGCACGTCACGCCAACGCGGGGGGCGGAGGCGAAGCCTCGCGTTTGCGTTCGAGTTGGAGGCACACGCGATGCCGATGTTCGCGTGCCGGCGAGCGCGGGCGCGGCCGATGCCGCGGCGAGCGCGTGCATGGTCCGGAGCGCGTGTCGAAGTGGATAGATTTTAGGCGCGTCGCGAGGTCAATTCAGAACAACGATTCCGACGAGCCGAAGCGCGTTTCCGGGTGAAAGGGCCAGACATCGTCGCGCACGCGGTGAACGACGCCCGTCTCCGCCATGGGTGATATTCCCCCGTGCGCCACGATATATGTCAACAATCTCAACGAGAAGATCAAGAAGGATGGTGCGTCTCGCGATCGCGCGCCCGACGCGCGGACGGCGTTCCCGCCCGTTTTTCGCCAACATCTCGTCGCGGACGAACCCTAGTCCGCGCGACGGTCGGGGACGCGCGAGGCCTTCCCCGCGCCCCCGGTTTCGGACGCGCGCGCGTGCGCCTAGACCCACGGGGCGTCGCGACCCGCCACGCTACCGGAACGCCCGCGGAGGTCACCGCCCGTTTCGATCCTTCCCCCTCTAACCGCGCGTCCCTTCCCTCCCCGCTCCAGAGCTGAGAAAGTCGCTGAGCGCGGCGTTCGCGCAGTTCGGCAAGGTGATCGACATAAACTGCGCGAAGACGTACAAGCTGCGGGGCCAAGCCTGGGTGGTTTTCGACACCGTCACCGCCGCGACGAACGCGGTGAAACGAATGAACGACTTTCCGTTTTACGATAAACCCATGCGCGTCGCCTACGCGCGGACGAAATCCGACGCCACCGCGAAGGCGGAGGGCACGTTCGACCCAAACGCGCGGGATCCCGCGGTGCGGCAGAAGCGCAAGGCGGAGTCCCAGGCCTTGGAAAAGCAGAGCCAAGGAGCTTCGAAGAGGGCGAACGGCGACAGAAAAGAAGGCGCCGGAGGTCTGGCGGAGGGCGCCGTCGGAGAGGCGACGACGCCGCCCAACGCGATTCTCTTCGTGCAGGGGTTGCCGGGTACGCGTCTTCGCGAAATCTTCGCGAAATCTTCGCTCCCGAGCCGCGCGTTACCTTTTTTTCGTACCGCGTCCGGCGCCGACTTCGCGCCGTTCCCGACGTCGCCGTCCGATGATTACCTCGACTCAACCGATAAAACTGTCGGACGCGCGCGGGTGACGAGAAACCCGAGGAGTGAGGATGGCGCGACGCGACGGTGGCGACGACTCTCTTTTTTTTTTCGCGACGCGACATATGACTTTTTCTCTCTTCCCTTCCGGGAGCTCTTCGGGAGCGATCGATCTCGGAGACGACTGACCTTTACCCGTACGCGACGCGCGCTTCTTTTTTTCTTTTCGTTTCGCAGAGGCGACGACGGCTTCGATGCTCTCGATGCTGTTCCAGCAGTTCCCCGGGTTCGTGGAGGTGCGCATGGTCGACGCGAAGCCGGGCATCGCCTTCGTCGAGTTCGACTCGGAGACGCGCAGCGCCGTCGCGCTCTCCGGGTTGCAGGGATTCAAAATCAACCCCACGCACAGCATGACGCTCTCGTACGCGAAGAAGTGACGATTGGAGTCGCGTTTGGTTTCGCGGAAGTGTATCAAGGTTCGCCGCGCGTGCCTTTTAGTCCTAGGGCATTGCACACGTCGCGGCGCGAGGGGCGGAGAGCGTCGCGCGAACGGTGACGTTTTTTTTTTCGCGCCGTACAACGCGCGCGTCAAAAGGACGTCTGTAGATTACCATTTCTTCACGCG
>ENA-OUOG01005320-OUOG01005320.1-marine-metagenome-genome-assembly--contig:-NODE-5320-length-10486-cov-4.498415_pt1 | contig 10486 bp, 12 predicted proteins | sample MGYA00248635_ERZ508505 | MGnify/ENA primary metagenome ERZ508505 (study PRJEB26176, sample SAMN06267871) | marine metagenome | isolation source: Saanich Inlet, British Columbia, Canada | place: Pacific...
GAAAGGTGCCATAAGTCCCAATACTATAAATCTATATTTGACGATAAGAAACTTAGCTATCTATTTCTAGGTGTTGAAGAAAATAAAACACATGCTGAAGAATTGCGTAACTTGTACACTAATCGAATGCTTAATTTTCCAACGATAACCATTGGATCAAAAAAACTAAGAAATCCCTCAGAGAAAGATTTGAACAAGTGGCTGCATAAATTATTATGAATATTAAACTAAAACATAACTTTACAAACCAACTTCCTGCAGATCCTATTACAGAGAATACGCGACGTCAGGTTAAAGAAGCCTGTTTTAGTTTTGTAAAACCAAAACAAACGTCTAACCCTAGATTACTGCATGTCTCAAAAGAAATGGCAGAACAGTTAGGGTTTTCAAAAACTGATGTACAATCTAAAGAATTCTTAAATATCACAACCGGGAATACTGTTTTAAAGGATACTGCACCTTATGCCATGTGCTATGGAGGACACCAGTTTGGTAATTGGGCCGGTCAACTTGGAGATGGTCGTGCAATAAACTTATTTGATATTGCGCACAATAATAAGCAATGGACTATTCAGCTAAAAGGTGCTGGAGAAACACCTTACTCGAGACAAGGTGATGGTTTGGCTGTTTTACGTTCTTCAATTCGAGAGTATCTGTGTAGCGAAGCCATGCATCATTTAGGAATTCCAACAACGCGTGCATTAACTCTAGCATTAACTGGCGATAATGTGCTACGAGATATGCTCTATGATGGCAATCAGGCTTACGAAAAAGGAGCTATTGTTTCTCGTGTTTCGCCATCGTTTTTACGTTTTGGCAACTATGAAATTTTTGCGGCACGAGGTGACCATAAAAATTTAAAAATACTCGTCGATTATACTATAAAACAGTATTTTAGGCATTTAGGTAAACCCTCCAAGGAATCCTACATCCAACTTTTTAACGAGGTCATGGAGCGTACACTTGATATGATTATTCATTGGCAGCGTGTTGGTTTTGTGCATGGTGTGATGAACACGGACAACATGTCTATTCTTGGTTTAACAATTGATTATGGGCCATATGGCTGGTTAGAAGGATTCGACTTTGGTTGGACACCAAACACAACAGATGCTCAAAATAAGCGTTATCGTTTTGCCAATCAACCCAATATTGGACTTTGGAATTTGTATAAACTCGCCAATGCTTTTTATCCGCTTATTGAAGATGGCAAGCCCTTAGAAAATATCCTTGAGAATTACAAAACAGGTTTTGAAAAAAACTCATTGGTAATGATGACATCTAAACTAGGCCTTTCTGAAAGTGATGAAAAAGACCAACAATTAATTGAGACTTTAGAAGATGTACTTCATCTTTCTGAAACCGATATGACCCTATTTTTTAGAAACTTAAGTAATTTCAAAAAAGATGGCTCAAAAAATGGCATTACACTTATAAAAGATGCTTTTTATAAACCTGGAGAAATTAAAGGTAACATTGAGCAACAATGGCAAGATTGGTTTGACCGTTATCAGTTTAGATTAGAAAAGGAGAGCATCACAGATACTAGTCGAAAAGAAAAAATGAATGCCGTAAACCCAAAATTTGTGCTCAGAAATTATATGGCCCAATTAGCAATTGATGATGCTAATAAAGGAGACTACAAAAGTATTGATGAGTTATTCAATCTTTTAAAACACCCTTATGCAGAACAACCTGAAAACGAAAAATGGTTTGCCAAACGCCCAGAATGGGCAAGACATAAAGTAGGTTGTTCTATGTTATCTTGCAGTTCTTAAATTCTATTTATGATGAGACTTTATTTTATTGGAATTTCAATTTTAGTTGTGGCGATATTAGCCAATGGTATTATTATGAAATTAGGTGTAAAATCCTGGTATGATTTTATAGAATTACTATCCAAACATGGTACTTTAGCATTTAACAAAATAAATGCCCTTGATTATTTATGGCTTTTTTTAGCTTATCCAATGACCTTAGGATTTGGTTATTGGATTGGTGATAAATTATACAAAACACTTTTTATTTAGATGGAAAAAACAGTTTCAGAAGCGATTGCTTACCGACGTTCAACACGGGTATATAAAGACACCCCAATTGACACTCAAAAAGTAAAACAATGTCTTATAAATGCATCCTTAGCTCCTACAAGTAGTAATCTTCAACTATGGGAGTTTTATCATATTACGGACGATGAAAAACTAAAAAAGGTTGCAGAAGCCTGTTTTAACCAAAGCGCCGCAAAAACAGCAAAGCAGTTAGTTGTTGTCGTTGCAAGAAAAGACTTATGGCGAAAACGAGCAAAAGCTAATATTGATTTTTTAAATAAAGTTTATGATAAAGAAGGCCTTAGTGTACGTGATTTGAAACGTAAAAAAATGGCTACCAATTATTACAAAAAATTAATCCCAACCATATACACTGATTTTCTCGGGGTTCTAGGATATCTCAAATTTATTGTGTTTCAAATCATTGGGCTGTTTAAACCTATATACAGGCAAACCCGCCTCAGCGATATGCGTATTGTAGCACATAAAAGTGCAGGCTTGGCGGCTCAAAATTTTATGACGAGTATGGCAGCTGTAGGTTACGATACTTGCCCAATGGAAGGTAGTGACACTTTGCGGGTAAAGAACATATTGAACTTACCAAGAGGTGCAGAAATAAACATGGTTATTAGTTGCGGTATAAGAGATGACAAAGGTATTTATGGACCCCGTTTTAGAGTACCTTTTGATAGTGTTTATTTTGAGGTATAGTTCCTAATGAAAAATACTTTCTTTAGTTTCAGCTTTGAAATTTTCTAACCCTATCTTCAACCATTCGAAGTATGCATTGGCATTAGACTCATAAGCATTTGTAACATTCAACAACTCCATATTGTGATTTAAAATTACGTAGTAAGGTTGCGAGTTGTTTTCAAAATTCACAGTTTGTAACGTTGCCCATTTATCACCAATAGTTTCAACACGTTTTTTAGTGCCATTCGATCTTAAAAAATCAAACTGTTCGTCTTGAAGTAATTCTTTTTTATCATCAACATAGAGGGAAATGATGACGTATTCTTTACTTAATATATCATAAACATCAGATGTACTCCATACCTGCTCTTCCATCTTACGGCAGTTAACACAAGCCCAACCCGTAAAGTCTAATAATATGGGTTTGTTCTCAGCTTTTGCTTTTACTAAACCTTCTTCCCAGTCTTTGCTACAGTTTAAATCTAAGGGACATTCTGTGCTCTTTTCATATAAACTATAAAACATTGGTGGTGGAAAACCACTTAGTAACTTTAAATTAGCATGTTTTGTATTGGTTAACCCTGGTATTAAATAGATAACAAAAGCTATAGCTAAGATACCCGTCGTAATCCTACCCTTACCTAATTTTTGCAACGCCCCATCATGTGGAAATTTAATTTTTCCGAATAAATACAGAATTAATCCGATACCGATAATTATCCAAAGTCCAATAAAGACTTCGCGTTTAAGTAAACCCCAATGTTCTACCAAATCTGCATTAGATAAGAATTTAAGTGCTAATGCCAATTCTATAAATCCCAATACCACTTTTACTGTATTTAACCAACCACCAGATTTTGGAAGTGAGTTTAACCATTTTGGAAACATGGCAAAAAGCGTAAATGGTAAAGCTAATGCTAAACCAAAACCACTCATTCCCATTGTAAGTTGGGTCGCTCCGCCATCAGCTGTTAAAGAACTTCCTAATAATGTGCCTAAGATTGGACCGGTACAAGAAAATGAGACAATAGCCAAAGTCAGAGCCATAAAAAACACACCGATAAAACCTCCTATTTTGTTGGCTTTACTGTCCATTGCAGCGCTCCAAGATTGCGGTAAGGTCAATTCAAAATAGCCAAAAAACGAAAATGCGAAGGCTATAAATATGATAAAGAAGATAACATTTAAAGTGACGTTTGTAGAAATATTATTTAAAATTCCTGGATCTAGCGAATCTAGTAAATGAAAAGGAATACTTAACAGGACATAAATTAAAAAGATAAAAAATCCATAAAGAATAGAATTGAATAATCCTTTCTTAGAATCTCCAGAGCTTTTGGTAAAAAAGGATACCGTTAGCGGAATCATAGGAAAAACACATGGTGTTAACAAGGCTATTAAACCACCTAAAAAGCCGAGTATAAATATGGAAATATTACTCTTTTCTTCAATATTTTGTTTCTCGTACTTGTCCCATCCAGTAATATTTAATTTAAGTTTTTCTGAAAGAGTTTTACTTCGTGTATCAATATTTATAACATCATTTTCTACTTCGCTGCCATCGAGATTCATTTTAAATGTATAATCTCCAGGAATACATTTTTTATCATCACATGTTTGATATTCAACAAAAACCTCCACTAGATTTAAATCCTCATTTAACAAAGAAATCCGTTGTTTAAAAACTGCTTGAGTTTTAAATTTAACTACATTTTCTTGAAATATTTTATCATAAATCGCCTCTACTATAGGTTCTGAAGTTTTACCGATTAACGAATAAGCCTTGCCTTCATCCTCAAAAACAAAGAAAGTTTGTGGAGCAAAACCCTCTTCCTCAATTTTAAATTGAGAATAGATGTACCATCCTTCATCAATATCGGCTGTAAAAATTAAATCGTACTCGGTTGCAGAGATTTTATCAACTGTAGAGTTCCACTTAACGGGTTCTAAAATTTGAGAAAAGCTATTTAATGAGAATACAAATGAAAATACTATAAATAATAGACGTTTATGAATTGCCATAGATAATGTATTGAAATACAAATTTAATTCTTGTAATGTATTACCTTGTTAAAGTTCGTCTAATTTATAAAAACCTTAAGACATGAAGCAAAAAAAACCGAACTAGCGTCCGGTTAACGTATTTACGATTTTTTCTCAATGGAAAGAATTTTTGAATGTTCCCATTTAGAAATGCCTCCTTCAAGCTCGTATATTTTTTCGAAGCCCGCTTTTTTTAATTTCTCGACACACTTAGCACTACGCCCACCAGATTTACAATAGAGTAAAACGGGCTTTGACTTGTCTAGCTTTATAATATCTTCATCAAACGTTGGCGACCTAAAATCTATATTTTGTGCATTAGATATGCGTTTTTCTTCAAATTCCTCCGGTGTGCGAACATCTACCAATTGTACATCTTCGAGGTCTAAAATGCTCTTCATCTCAGTGGCAGTGACTAATTTTACATCTTGAGAATCTGCTTTTTTATCAACGCAACTTAAATTTAAAGCTACAAACGCACTTAGAATTAGAACTATAAATGATTTTTTCATGATTGATTATTTTATTTGATTGATATCTTATCTCCTTTCCAATTGCTAAATCCTCCTAGAAGATTATATGCGTTAGAAAAACCTAATTGATTCATAATGACACATGCCTGTGCACTTCTACCTCCTGCTTTGCAATACACATAATAGTTTTTTGATGTGTCGAGTTGCTGTACCTCATCAATAAAACCTTGACCTTTAAAAATATCGATGTGTATTGCATTAGGAATTACTCCTAATTCTTCAACTTCTTCTAATGTTCTAACATCTAAAACTACTGAATTATTGTCTTCAGATAGCATTTTTGTCCAATCTTCCTGTTGTAAATCAGCCATTTACTTCTATATGTTTAAACAAAATTAACATTTATTTATGATATAGACGTAAAAAAATCCGAAGTGTTACGCTTCGGATTCAAGATTTAACAATTTAATTTACTTTTATTTACTTGGTCTTAATAGAACAGCCTATTGCCCGTGTTGTTTTTTGAGCAACTTCTTTGCCTGCTAGTAATGCATCTACAGCATTTTCTGCATATTTTGTTTTCACTAAAGATGCGTCTTGATAGTTGTCATCTATGGCACCTATGTACTGAACAATATTTCCTTTGTCTGACTTTTCTAAAATATAAACATGAGGTGTTTTAGTAGCGCCGTATTGAGGATAAATTTTCTGACCTTTATCCATTAAATAAGGAAATGTAAAGCCTTTGGCCTTTGCCCTAGCCTGCATAGCTTGCATATTATCTCCTGGTTTTACATCCGTATCATTAGGCATTATAGCAATAACTGGATATCCTTTACTCGCATATTTTTTATCTAATGCTACAATTCTGTCTTCATAAGCAACGGCGTATGGACATGTATTACAAGTAAAAATAACGATGAATCCTTTTGCAGATTTGTAATCTGATAGCGATACCATTTTGCCATCTATGTTTTCTAAAGAAAAGTCTGTAGCTACATCTCCAACTTTGTAACCGCTATCTGTTGTAACTGTAAAAGCTGTTAAGCCAATAAAGCAGACAAAGGCTGCTAATAATTTTAGTGTCTTCATTATTTATTAATTTAAAAATTGTTGTACTTCAGTTTCTAATTCTTCGTAGGTAAATGACTTTTCGTAAAACTTCCGTTTATCGCCTTTATATATTATCGTGGCAGGAATTGCCCCAGACCATGTACTATCTATAGCCGGAATCCATCTGTTTTGGTCAACGTCGTCCAAGCACACTACTCTAGATTTTAAATCTTTTTTCTTCAAAAACGGTTTCAGGCTTTTATCATATTGTCTCGGAAAATCTAGACTTACCAGAAGCATTTCGACGTTTTTCTCTTCATATTCTGCATTAATTTTTTCAAAATAAGGCAATTCCTTCACACATGGCGCACACCAAGTGGCCCAAAAGTTAACCACATGCACTTTACCATCTTGTTTGTTTAGTAGTGGCTTTAGACCATCATAATCATACACCTCTAAATCTAAAGAAAGTATAGTTTTTTCCTTATTAATTTTTTTCTCAACCTTTTTGGGCGAGTCTTTACAAGAAAAGGACATTAATACTATGAGTAGTAACAATTGTTTCATTTCATAAAATTAGTGATGCTTTTATTGAGTTGAGAAGTTTTAACAAAAAATTAAACTTAGAGATAAAAATTAATTATACATTTGTATATACAATTATTGTATATGAAAGAGTTAGAGGTCATACTTAAATCAAACGCTAAATTATCTGATGCAAAGGCAACAGTAATTAGTGTCTTTCACGCTAGCAGTATCATTAAAGATGCATTGCTATTGCAATTAAAACCTTTTGACTTGTCTATAGAACAGTATAATGTGTTACGAATCTTGAGAGGTCAAAAAGGAAACCCCATAAATCTGCAGGACATCCAAAAACGCATGATTAATAAAATGAGTAATACAACACGTCTTGTAGACAAACTGATAAAAAAGGACTTTGTAAAACGTATTACTTGTAGAAAAAATAGACGGAAAGTAGAAATATCAATAACCAAAACAGGCCTAGAAATATTAAATAAGTTAGACCCTATTATTGACGACACAGAACATGATATAACATCATCTTTAAATTCTGAAGAATTAAAACACTTAAATACCCTTTTATTAAAACTCAAAAATTAAAATTAAACAACAATGAAAAATTTAAAAACTCTTGCAGCAGTAATTCTAGCTGTATCATTTTTTTCTTTTACCGTATTAAAAGAAAAACAAGTTAATATCGAAGAAAGTTCTATCGCATGGACAGGTAAAAAAGTAACTGGTCAGCACAATGGCACTATAAGCCTTGAAAGTGGCGTTTTAAAATTCGTTGGAAATACCTTAACTGGTGGTAACTTTGTAATCGACATGACATCAATTACTGTAACCGATTTAGAAGGTAAAGGAAAAGCAGGTTTGGAAGGACATCTAAAGTCTAATGATTTCTTTGGTGTAGAAAAGCACAACAAAGCAACATATACTATTACAGATGCAAACAAGACAAATGGCAACACCTATAACGTTACGGGAGATTTAACTCTAAAAAATATTACAAACCCAATCAGCTTTACAATGACTGTAGACGGAAATACTGCAACTGCAAAAGTAGTTGTAGACAGATCTAAATTTGATGTAAGATATGGTTCCCCTAGCTTTTTTAATGATTTAAAAGATAAAGCAATTTATGACGATTTTGAATTAGATGTAACATTATCATTCTAGAGTGTTAAAAATCTAAAAATTAATTTGAATTAAAACATTTGATTTCTATATTTGACATTAATTAAGTGTTAATGAAAATAACAAAAACATGGTGGTGGAATTTTGCAAACGAAACGTTCGTGAAATAGTCCATTGTGTTAATTAAAATACTAAAAAAGGCTTGTCATTCACGACAAGCCTTTTTTCTTTTAAACTGATGAAAACATATAATTTACAGACTTACTACAAGAAAATTTTAACAGACACCATAACACCCGTGTCTGTTTACTATAAGATTAGAGATAAATTTCCAAATAGTATACTCTTAGAAAGTGGTGACTATCATAGAAATCATAAGAACTTCTCTTATATATGCTTTAACCCTATAGCCTCTATTAAAGTTGAAGATGAAATTATTTTTCAAAGTTTCCCTGATGGAAACTCTACTGAGATAACTATAACTGATTCTGTAAATGTTGTAGAAGAAATTCAGCAGTTTACAAAACGCTTCAGCACCAATTCTGAAGAAAATTTCAAATTTATTAATAATGGAATTTTCGGTTTTACGGCTTATGATGCGGTTAAATATTTTGAAGATGTCTCCATTTCTAAAAAAGACAACTCCGTGGAAATCCCAGATTTGTATTATGCGGTTTATAAAAATATAATCGCTATCAACCATTTTAAAAATGAAGCGTACATATTTGCCCATTGCCCTGATGGTGTCGAAAACAATATTGAAGCGATAGACAAACTCATAAATGTTCAGAATTTTGCGTCATTTAACTTTAATACTAAGAGCGACATTACATCAAATCTTACAGATGATGAATTTTTAGAGCATGTAGATTTAGCAAAAAAGCACTGCGCAAGAGGTGATGTATTTCAGTTAGTATTATCACGACGGTTTACTCAAAAGTTTTCGGGAGACGAGTTTAATGTGTATCGTGCATTAAGGAGTATTAACCCCTCTCCTTATCTATTTTATTTTGATTATGGAAATTTTAAAATATTTGGAAGTTCACCAGAAGCACAACTTATTGTAGATGATGGTTTAGCAGAAATTCATCCAATTGCAGGAACCTTTAAAAGAACTGGAGATGACGACAAAGATGCTGTTCTTGCAGAAGAATTAATAAATGACGAAAAAGAAAATGCTGAACACGTCATGCTTGTTGATTTAGCCAGAAATGATTTAAGTCGAAACGGAAATAACGTAAAAGTAGAGACTTACAGAGAAGTTCAATTTTTCTCTCATGTTATTCATTTAGTAAGTAAAGTTACAGGACAAAAACATAATAAAACTTCAACAATGCAAGTCGTTGCAGACACTTTTCCTGCTGGTACATTAAGTGGTGCACCAAAGTACAAAGCTATGCAACTCATAGAAAAATATGAAAAAACTAATCGTGGATACTACGGTGGTGCTATAGGTTTTATGGATTTTGAGGGCAATTTTAATCACGCTATCATGATTAGAACATTTTTAAGCAAAGATTATAAACTTAACTGGCAAGCTGGTGCTGGATTGGTGTCTAGGTCTAATCCTGAAAGCGAAAAACAAGAAGTATACAACAAGTTAGGTGCATTAAACAAAGCCATTGAACTTGCAAAAGACATTTAATATGAAAAAAGTTTTAGTCATAGATAATTACGACAGTTTTACTTATAATCTGGTTCATTATTTAGAAGATTTAAATTGTGACGTTACCGTAAAACGAAACGACAAATTAACCATAGAAGAAGTTGATGATTTTAATAAAATTGTACTCTCTCCGGGACCAGGAATTCCAGATGAGGCTGGGTTACTAAAAGCCATTATTAAAAAATACTCACCGACAAAAAGTATACTTGGTGTTTGTTTAGGACAACAAGCTATTGGTGAAGTTTTTGGTGGCACATTAGAAAATTTAGATACTGTTTTTCATGGTGTTGCAACTAAAGTTACAATATCTGTTAATGACGAAAACTTATTCGATGGCTTAGGTAAAACTTTTGAAGTCGGCCGTTACCACTCGTGGGTTGTGAATGCCAACTTACCAGATAGTATAGAAGCCACTTCATACGATGAGAATGGACAAGTAATGTCGCTTCGCCACAAAGTATATGACGTAAAAGGCGTGCAATATCATCCCGAATCTGTTTTAACCCCAAATGGAAAACAAATTTTAGAAAATTGGGTGAATAGCTAACAAGAATATGAACAACGTTTTAAACAGACTTATAGCTCACGAAACATTATCTACTGAAGAAGCCAAGAAGATTATAGTTAACATATCTAACGATATGTATAACCAAAGTCAGATTGCTTGCTTTCTATCGGTATACATGATGCGAAGTATTACTATCGAAGAACTTAAAGGATTTAGAGATGCGCTTTTAGAACTGTGCGTTCCAATAGACTTAAGTGATTTTAATGCAATAGATATTGTTGGTACTGGTGGTGATGGTAAAAACACTTTTAACATCTCGACATTATCTTCTTTTATTACA
>ENA-OUOG01005322-OUOG01005322.1-marine-metagenome-genome-assembly--contig:-NODE-5322-length-10483-cov-13.391985_pt1 | contig 10483 bp, 10 predicted proteins | sample MGYA00248635_ERZ508505 | MGnify/ENA primary metagenome ERZ508505 (study PRJEB26176, sample SAMN06267871) | marine metagenome | isolation source: Saanich Inlet, British Columbia, Canada | place: Pacific...
GGGGTTGTCTCGCCCCAGGACTCGAAAGCGACCTGCGCGGCCTTGTAGGCCTGGTCCACATCCGCTGCCGTCGAGATGGGCGAGTGGGCGTATACCTCTTCTGTGGCCGGGTCAATGAGCTCGAGGGCGTCCTTGCCCTTGGCCTCGACATAGGTTCCGTTGACAAAGTTTTTCAATGTGCGAGTAGTCATGGAGTTACCCTAACCCAGAGTGAACCCGGAGGTCCAGGGGCACAATTACTCACCATTTCGTTGCAAAATTGACAAAACGCAATGTTTTCAATTGCCTTTTGAGAAAAATAGTGCGAAAATCACATCATGCCGAAATCACCGTCGAAGCGGGCAGTAGCTCTCGATGATTCCTCGAAGGAAATCATTAGCCTGCTGCAACGCGACGGGCGCAAGTCGTATGCGGAAATTGGCAAGTCTGTTGGACTCAGCGAGGCCGCCGTGCGCCAGCGCGTTGCCAAGCTGACAGATTCCGGCATCATGCAGATTGTCGCCGTGACAGATCCCAGCCAGCTGGGTTTCCACCGGCAGGCCATGATCGGCATTCGAGTCACCGGTGATGCACGAAGCATCGCCAACAAGCTCAAGGCCATCGACCAGGTGGACTACCTCGTGCTCACCACCGGACGATTCGACATCCTTGCGGAAATTGTCTGCGCGGACGATCACGAACTTCGAGAAATACTGCACGGCTCCATCCGCACCATCGACGGTGTGGCAGATACAGAAACCTTTACCTACCTATCACTAGAAAAAGAACACTACGACTGGGGAACACGATGACGATTATCGACAAACTACAGAAGAAGCTGAAGCCCGCTAAGCCCAAGACTGCGAAGCGGACACGAAAAGCCGAGACCCTGCAAGACAAGGCCAGGGATCACCTTTGGATGCACTTCACACGTCAGGGACCCATCTCCGGCGGTGTCGATGTTCCCCTCATCGTCAAAGGCAATGGCCACCACATCTGGGACGATAAAGGCAAGCGCTACATCGACGGACTTGCAGGCCTGTTCGTTGTTAACGCCGGTCACGGCCGGGCTCGCCTCGCGGAGGCCGCCAAAGCGCAGGCCGAAGAGCTTGCGTTCTTCCCGCTGTGGTCCTACGCCCATCCCGCAGCCATCGAGTTGGCCGACAAGCTTGCCGATTACGCCCCGGGAGATTTGAACAAAGTCTTCTTCACCACCGGCGGCGGCGAAGCTGTCGAAAGTGCGTTCAAATTGGCCAAGCAGTATTGGAAGCTCATGGGCAAGCCCATGAAGCACAAGGTCATCTCCCGTTACGTGGCCTACCACGGCACCCCCCAGGGAGCACTGGCTATCACCGGTATCCCCTCGATGAAGGCCATGTTCGAGCCACTCACTCCCGGTGGTTTCCGAGTTCCCAACACCAACTACTACCGCGCTGAAGAAATGGGCTTTCCTGGCGGCACCGAGGAAGAATTTGGCCTGTGGGCAGCGAATCGAATCGAGGAAATGATCGAATTCGAGGGTCCCGACACTGTTGCCGCAGTGTTCCTGGAGCCTGTCCAGAACTCGGGTGGGTGTTTCCCACCCCCTCCCGGATACTTTCAACGGGTGCGAGAAATCTGCGATAAGCACGATGTGTTGCTGGTCAGCGATGAGGTCATCTGTGCTTTTGGGCGCATTGGCGAGATGTTTGCCTGCAACGCCTTCGACTATGTTCCCGACATCATTACCTGCGCCAAGGGAATGACCAGCGGATACTCGCCCATCGGAGCGATGATCACCAGCGATCGTTTGTTTGAGCCCTTTAGTAAGGGCGATACGACGTTTTATCACGGCTACACGTTTGGCGGCCATCCCGTCTCGGCAGCTGTGGCGCTCGAGAACATCAAGATCTTCGAAGAAGAGGGAATCAACGAGCACGTTCGCACCAACTCTCCGAAGTTCCGTGCGGCACTCGAGCGACTTCTCGATATTCCCATCGTCGGGGACGTTCGAGGTGCTGGCTATTTCTTTGGAATCGAGTTGGTGAAGAACAAAGAAACCAAGGAAACGTTCTCGGACGAAGAGTCCGAGAAGTTGCTCCGCGGCTTCCTATCCAAGGCTCTCTTTGAAGCAGGACTGTATTGCCGCGCTGACGATCGAGGCGACCCCGTGATTCAGCTTGCCCCGCCGCTGACGATCGGACCCGCGGAGTTTGATGAAATCGAGGCCATTCTCCGCGATGTTCTCACCAGGGCGTCGAAGCTGATCTAGTCCTTGTCGCGATGCCCTGGGAGCGAGACGTCAGAAACGTAGGGCATCCGCGACTTGGCCACGACCACGAGGTCAGTCACCAAGCTGCCCAGCACAGACGCCACAATCGTGAGAAACAACACGGTTCGGTCCAGCCATTCTTGATCGCCGAGCCAGAACACACCCGCTAAAAACACAACAAATTTGACGAGCCAGGTGCCAAGGACCGCTCCAAAAAAACCCGGCGACAGGACATCGCCCTTGCCTAACCTAAAGCCCCAGATAATGCTCAGCGGGGTAAGGCCCAACAGGGCAAAACCAAGACCAGCACCTACGAGGGCCCCCAGCATTCCGGGGAGCTCTGACACCAGCGCTCCCGCCGTTGACGCGACAATCGCGATGATGGAGGTCACGGCAATTCCGACCAGCAGTGCTCGTTTGGCAACCTGGGACACGGTCATGATGGGGATCCTTCCTCAACAGCTAAGGGGTCGTGCGGAGCTCGGTTATCTGGTGACAGGGTGACGACGGTGGAGCCGACCAAACCAACGACGATGATTCCCACCGCGATGTACCAAGCCACAAACAGAAACATGAGCGTGCCAATGGCCAACACTGCGGTCCAGGAATAGAGAATCAAGACCGCTTGTTGGTGGCTGTGGCCCATATCCAACAACCGGTGGTGCAAGTGCGCGCGATCTGCGTCAAAAGGCGACATCCCTCGACGCAACCTCCGGCCCACGGCCAACGAAAAGTCGACCAGCGGAACAATCAACACGGCCAGGGGCAAAATCACGGGCAAAAAAGCTGGCAACAACTGGGTGGGGCTGATCGCTCCGGGGTCAATCTGGCCAGTCACCGAAATTGCGCTGACCGACATGATCAGACCAACCAGCAGCGCCCCCGAATCTCCCAGGAACAACTTCGCTGGATGCCAGTTCACAGGGAGGAATCCCAGAAGGGCGCCCGCCAATAACACGGTGAGCAGAGTCGCCAGACCAAAGTAGGGGGCTCCTGCCTCGCCGAGCGAGAGAACCAACGCATAGAGAAAGAACACACCGTTAGAAATCAGCGCCACTCCCGCAGCCAGACCATCGAGGCCATCGATGAAGTTCACCGCGTTCATCACAAGGACCACGGCCAACACCGTCAGCACAAGAGAGAGCGTCGGCGAGAACAACGTGATGCCACCGATCGGAAGTGACACAATCTGCACCCCCTGCCACGCGACCACACCGGCGGCGATGAACTGTCCCGACAGTTTCGTCAACCAGTCCAGGTCAATCAGGTCGTCGACCACGCCGAGAGCGACGACGATAAATCCTGCCGCGAGCACGGCAATGATGGGCTGGGGATTCGCGAAGACATCCTCGAAGAGCGGAAGCTGGCTGGCCACGAGCGCGGCGAGCACCATTCCGACGTACACGGCAATGCCGCCCAGCCGAGGCGTTGGCTCCTGGTGGACGTCCCGAGGTCGAATTTCTCGGTGCCAGCTGTATCGAATGCCCAGACGCCACAGCGCAAGAGCGAGCAAGAAACTGACCGCGATGGCGGCGGCGGCAACTAAGAGGTAGGACATCACGGCTGCCACGTCCCGCCCGCTACGGCCTGAATGTCTTCCCACGGGACAACCCCATGGCGAACAACGCGCCACGGTTTCCCGGCATCCAGACCGCTGGCATCCACAATTGTGCTTCCCGGGTTACCGGGGGCATCACGATACCCCTCACCCACAGCTCCAGCGTCGATGTAGATCGCAAGCGCATCACCAAACTGCTCGTAGGCCTCCTCGATGGTGACCGAGGAATGCTGGCCGGTGAGGTTCGCGCTGGACACGGCGAGAGGGCCGGAGGCTCTCAAGAGCTCGAGAGCAACAGGGTGGTCGGGCATTCGAATGGCAACGGTACCGTCGGTATCGCCGAGATCCCACTCAACATCGGGAGAGGCGTGCACAATGACAGTCACGCCACCGGGCCAAAATTCTGTCATCACCGCTTCGGCACTCGGAGGAACCACACGGGCAAGCTTCATCGCGTCGTCGGGTGACCCGACCAGAACGGGAGGCGGCATGTGACGGCCGCGGCCTTTGTGTGCCAGCAGTCCCGCAACCGCCTCCGGCGAGAAAGCGTCGCAGGCAATCCCGTAGACCGTGTCGGTGGGCATGATGATGCTTTGACCGGAACGAAGGGCCGTGAGGGCGGCAGGAAGTCCATCGGCCCAGGCTTCTGGGTTCGACGAATCAATGATGAGGGAGCCCACGCGCTCAGTCTAGTTCGGGAGCCTGCCCGTGCCTGGGGCTTAGGCTTGAGTCATCATGCTGTTTATCTTCGACATGGACAACGTCCTCTATGACTATCACTGGCGCAAGCGAATGGAGTCCCTCACAGAACTCACCGGGCACGATTTCCACGACCTTCGCTCTCGATGGTGGCATGACGATGGCGAATGGAAAGCAGAAGCCGGGGACCCCGACACTGGGGACGAGTATCTCCGCAGAGCCAATGAAGCATTCGGGTCCTCTATTGCGAGGCAAACCTGGGTCGATATTCGAAAAGCAGCGATGGAGTTCCGGCCCGAAGTCGCTGACGCCGTGTCGTTCGCATCTCAGTTCGGCCAGGTCACACTCCTGACAAACAACGGAATGCTCATCGGAGAGCACCTCACGGAGGTCGCTCCTGAACTGGTCCCGCTATTTGGAGAACACATGTTCGCCACTGCACATTACGGCGCTCGGAAACCCGATCCCACAGTTTTCTCACGAGTACTTGAACGCTATGGGGCGACAAGTGATGAGACGTTCTTTGTTGATGATCACCCGGACAATATTCGCGGCGCAGAGGAAATCGGCATTACCTCGAAGTGGTTCTCTCCCGCAGACACCGGCACCAGCGTCAAAGAGGCAATTACAGATTTCGTGGAATCGCGTTCCTAGACTGCATATCCCTGCGTGAAGCGATCGCGTCCCACGAGGTCTTGTTCTGTGGACACAGTCCTGAATCCGTGCTCGAGGAGAACGTCTCTCACCGCCGCGCCCTGAAGGTTCGAATGCTCCAGCATCACCGCGCCGCCTGAGCGCAGGCCAAATGCAGCCGCTGAGGCAATCTCTCGGATCACATCAAGCCCATCGAGTCCGCCATAGAGCGCCATCGAAGGATCAAACTTCTGAACCTCGAGGTCATTGGGGATTTCTGCGTCCGGAACGTACGGGGGATTTGAGACAATCAGGTCGATGCTCTGGGGGGCGAGGGCGCTGGCCCACGATGCCACGGAACCCGCCTGGATGCTCACATCAGGTGCCAAGTGCGCGACGTTCTGGGTCAAATAGGGCAGGGCATCATCCGAGAGTTCGAGAGCGTGAACCTGGGCGTGAGGAACCGCGCGCGCCAGAGCGATTGCGAGGACACCTGACCCAGAACACAGATCGACGATTCGAAGACCCTCATCTCCGACGGCGGTGGCCATAGCGGCCTGGATTGCTCGCTCCGCCAACGACTCTGTTTCTGGGCGGGGAACAAAAACGCCCGGCCCTACTCGCACCTCAAAAGCCATAAAGGGCGCAACACCCATCAGATGCTGAAGGGGCTCTCGCGCTTCGCGTCGTGCCACGAGGGATTCCACTGTTGTGCGCTGCTCGGGACTGAGCTCAAAACCTTGGTGAATCTTCGCCAGCAGCTCTCCTCGAGACATCCCCACAACGTGGGCGAGAAGAAGCTCTGCGTCTACCGCCGGGGACGGCACGCCAGCTCGCTCGAGGCGAGCGGTGATGTCCGCTAAGGGAGCACCACCTGTCATGCAGAGTCGCCCAGTGCGGCAAGCCGTTCTGCCTCGTCGGCTTCGATGCACGATGTAATCACGGGGTCGAGCGCCCCATTCATCACCTGGTCCAGGTTGTATGACTTGTACCCGGTGCGGTGGTCCGCGATGCGGTTCTCGGGAAAGTTGTAGGTGCGAATTCTCTCGGACCGATCCATACCGCGAATTTGGCTCTTGCGGGCATCCGATTGCGCAGCGGCAATCTCCTCTTGCTGGCGCGCCAGTATCCGAGCACGCAACACACGCATCGCCGCCTCGCGGTTTTGAATTTGGCTCTTCTCGTTCTGCATCGAGACCACGATTCCCGTGGGGAGGTGAGTAATTCGAACGGCGGAGTCCGTAGTGTTCACTGACTGACCGCCGGGGCCACTGGAGCGAAACACGTCGATTTTCAGATCATTTTGACTGATGTCGATTTCTTCGGGCTCATCGACCTCGGGAAACACCAGCACGCCCGTTGTCGACGTGTGTATACGACCCTGAGATTCCGTGACCGGAACACGCTGAACGCGGTGGACACCACCCTCATATTTCATGCTCGCCCACACGCCCTCGGCCGGGTCTGTCGCAGAGGACTTGATCGCGACCTGAACGTTCTTGAACCCGCCCATATCGCTTTCAGTCTTATCGAGAACCTCTGTTTTCCAGCCTCGAGATTCCGCGTAGTGCAGATACATTCTCAAAAGGTCAGCAGCGAACAGTGCGGATTCTTCGCCGCCCTCTCCACCTTTGATTTCCATGATCACATCTCGACCATCATCGGGGTCTCGTGGGATTAACAAGGACCGGAGAGTCTCCGTGATATCCACCAGTGCCTGCTCCATAGCGGGCACTTCTGCCGCCAAGGATTCATCCTCGCTGGCAAACTCTTTCGCGGCGGCGAGATCGTCGGTAAGACCCGTCATTTTCTCGTGGGCCGCAATGATTTTTGATAGCTCAGCAAAACGCCTATTCAACTTTTTCGATAGGCCTGCATCAGCGTGGACTGCGGGGTCGCCAAGCTTTTCTTGGAGCTCGGCGTACTCCGCAATCAACGCATCAACAGAATCAAACACAGTGTTCGAGCGCCTTCCTAGAACTTCTTCGGCATCGCCACGAGGAACTCAACATTAGACGCCGAGGAGGTCATCCCCTCGAGCACCGTGCGAAGCCCAGTGGAAGCATCACCCGTGCTGAGACCCTGTCGAATCTCCGCAATCGCGCGGCTTTCTTCGGCAGCCAACAGCTGGTCATCTTTGCGCGTCCCAGAATTGCGGATGTCCACAGCGGGGAACAGGCGCGACGCTGCGGCGTCGTGACTCAAACGCAATTCCATGGTGGCCGTTCCCGCGATTTCATTGGCAACCACGTCGTCCAGGCTCATGCCCGTTTCGACAACAAGGGTTCCGATGATGGTCAGCGAACCGCCACCTTCAACGTTGCGTGCGGCACCGAATAGCTTCTTGGTGGGGTACACCCACGCTGAATCGGCACTGCCACCGCGGCTGGCGCCACCAATACTCTGCTGGTAGGCACGAGCAAGACGGGTCAGCGAGTCGACAAACACGACAACATCGTGGCCGAGTTCAACAAGGCGCTTTGCTCGTTCGATGGCGAGCTCGGCGATGGTGGTGTGGTCGTCAGACGAGCGGTCAAAGGTCGAGGTGATGACCTCTCCCTTGGCTCCGCGCTGCATTTCCGTAATCGCCTCGGGCTGCTCGTCGACGAGGACCACCATGAGGTGTGCATCGGGAGCATTCTGCGCCACGGCTGCGGCCATCGCGCTGACCATGTGCGACTTGCCAGACCCTGCGGGTCCCACAATTACGCCACGCTGTCCTTTACCCACGGGGGCAAACACGTCTGCCATCCGGCCGGCCAATTCGTCCTTGGAGGTTTCCAGGCGAAGGCGCTCTGTGGGGTACACGGCAGTGAGTGCCTGGAAGTCCACACGACTTGCTGCCTCCTCCACGCTCTGACCATTGATCGTGTCCACGCTGACAAGCGCGTTGTACTTCTGGCGGCCCTGGTTCTCGCCCTCGCGAGGCTGGCGGATCGACCCGATGACAGCGTCACCCTTGCGCAGGTTGTACTTCTTGACCTGGCCCAGTGACACGTATACATCTGTCGGCCCAGGCAAGTAACCCTGGGTGCGCACGAAGGCATAGTTGTCGAGGACATCGAGGATTCCACCAATCGGAATCAGGACATCGTCATCAGAAACTTCTGGTTCTCCATCCTCGCCAAAACCACCGCGTCCGCGACGACGGTCACGTCCTCGCCCGCGGCCGCGGCCACGGCCATAGCCGCCACCGTCGCCGTTATCGTCAGAACCTTCGCCCTCGTCGGATGATTCCGTCGACTCCGACTCTTTCGCTCCAGTGTCACTCTTCTCTGCAGCGGGACGGCGACGGCGAGGACGATCCCCCGCTGGCTTTTCTCCGTTTGCTGGGGCTTCCGAGGTCTGCTCGGCAGGCTTCGCAGCGCTTGAGTCTGCAGAAGTTGTGTCTGCACCCTTGTCGCCAAGGTCCGTTGAGACGACTCGACGCGGGGCGCGCTTCTTGGGGGCGGCAGCAGGCTTTTCGGTTGCCTCAGGGGTTGATTCTTGATTCTCTGAATCCACGTTTTCTCCTTTGTATACGCCGCGAGTGCGGCATCAGATTTGCCATCATCGGCTTCACGCTGTGCGGTCCGATGGAGCTTCAGCTCCCTCTGTCACGATGGACCCTCACGCCGTTGAACGAACGTGGCGTTGAAGTGATGGGGCGATCCGGAGCGCTAACTGGGGTCAGTCGGCGAGCGCCGGAACTTCTTCTACTGTAGCACCTCGCTCGTCGACAGTCAGCATGTGGCTGGTCCACTTGCCTCCCTGATGGGCGTCGACGAGCGCTGCAATATCGAGTCGCTGGCCAGGATCGGGGCACAAGACCAATACCGAGGGCCCAGCCCCAGACACGACGGCGGCATACCCCTTCGCCCGCAGCTTCTGCAGCAGTGCATCCGTATCTTTCATCGCGCTGGCGCGGTAGTTCTGGTGAAGGCGATCCTCTGTGGCTTCAAAGAGGAGCTCGGGGCTCTGAATCAACGCAGCAATCAAGAGGGCAGACCTGGACAGGTTGAAAATTGCGTCCTTATGGGGAACCGTTTCGGGCTGAAGACTGCGCGCCAACTGCGTCGACATGCTGGCATCATCCGGGACTGCCACGACGAGAGAAACTCCCCGGTGAACACTGAGCTTCTTGTGCTTGGGGCCCTCGTCTGTCATCCAGGCGATGGTGAGTCCACCAAACAACGAGGGTGCAATGTTGTCGGGGTGCCCCTCCATATCGGTGGCCAGTGCCAGCAGCTCGGAAGCCGTGAACTCCGCAATTCCTTCGAGTAAACCCTGGGCTGCCATCACACCGGAGACGATCGCGGCTCCCGAGGAGCCCAGGCCTCGGCCGTGGGGAATCACATTGTGGGCAACGAGATGCAGCCCGGGCATTGCGATCTTCTTCGACGCGAAAGCGTGAGCCATCGAACGGGCAATCAGGTTGGTTTCATCTGTGGGGACTTCTCCCTCACCAACCCCCACGACCTCGACCGTGACCCCCGGGGTCTCGACGACTGTGGCAGTCAGGTGATCATGAATAGTCAGCGCCATACCCAGGGTGTCAAAACCGGGACCGAGGTTTGCTGTTGTTGCGGGGACCTCGACAACGACGCTGCGGCCCAGGGGTGGAGTCTTGCTCATGCGCCAGCCTTCAATCCCAGAACGTCGGCAATGTGTCCCACATCAACGGGAACTTTCGTGGGCTCAGCCTCTGAACCATCCGCGTTCTTCAACGCCCACTGGGGATCTTTCAATCCGTGACCGGTGACGGTCAAGACCGCAGTGGCACCCTTTTCCAAAGCGCCAGCTTCAGCCCGTTCGAGTAGGCCTGCGACGCTGATCGCTGAGGAGGGTTCAACAAAGATGCCGACTTCTTTAGCCAAAATCTTGTGCGCCGCAAGAATTCCGGCGTCGTCAATGGCGCCAAAGTAGCCGTTGCTGTCTTCTCTCGCGGCAAGCGCCAGGTCCCAGGAGGCCGGGTTACCGATTCGAATCGCCGTCGCGATGGTGTCGGGGTTTTTCACGCGCTCCCCCGTGATGAATGGCGCGGAACCTGCCGCTTGGAAACCAAACATGCGCGGCAATACCGACACTCGACCGCGGGAAGCTTCTTCCTTATATCCGCGGTGGTATGCCGTGTAGTTTCCGGCGTTGCCCACGGGCAGGAAGTGATACTCGGGTGCTCGTCGGAGGACGTCCATGACCTCGAAGGCCGCAGTCTTTTGTCCCTCAATCCGGTCGTTATTGACCGAATTCACCAGGTGGACGGGGTAGTTCTCCGCGAGGTCACGCGCGATATCGAGACAGTCGTCGAAGTTTCCAGCCACCTGCAACACGTGGGCGTTGTGGATGACGGCTTGGCTGAGTTTGCCCATGGAAATCTTTCCATC
>ENA-OUOG01005323-OUOG01005323.1-marine-metagenome-genome-assembly--contig:-NODE-5323-length-10483-cov-2.606958_pt1 | contig 10483 bp, 9 predicted proteins | sample MGYA00248635_ERZ508505 | MGnify/ENA primary metagenome ERZ508505 (study PRJEB26176, sample SAMN06267871) | marine metagenome | isolation source: Saanich Inlet, British Columbia, Canada | place: Pacific...
GACATTAAAGACTTGCTGGAGCTTTATCTTTAAATAATTTATAATCTAAACTATCAACTAATGCTTTAAATGAAGCATCAATTATATTTGCTGAAACACCAATAGTGAACCAGTTCTTACCTTTTGAGTCAGTGCTCTCAATTGAAACTCTAGTGATGGCTTCTGTACCTGTATTTAAAATTCTAACCTTATAATCTACTAATTTAAGATCTTTCAAATAAGATGAGTATTTATTTAATCTCTCAACATTTTGTCTAATAGCATTATCCAATGCATTAACTGGACCATTTCCTTCACCAGTACAAACAATTTTTTTTCCATCAACCTCTAGTTCTGCTTTTGCAGATGAAATAATTTTTCCAGAAGAATCTTTTTTAACTGAAACATCGTATTCTTTAATTGAGATATATGTTGGTATTTTACTGATAATTCTTCTAGCTAGTAATTCAAACGATGCATCTGCCCCATCGTAACTATAGCCAATAAATTCTCTGTCTTTTACTTCATCTAATAATTTTTTAATCTTAGGATCGCTTTCCTCTATTTCAATACCAATAGATCTTAATCTTGAGATGATATTAGATTTTCCTGATTGATCTGAAATTACAATATTTCTAGAATTACCAACTTCTTCTGGATCGATATGTTCATAAGTCTTTGGATCTTTTTGAACTGCTGATACGTGAAGGCCACCCTTGTGAGAAAAAGCAGCAGCACCAACATAAGGTAAATGTTTATTAGGTTTTCTATTTAATATTTCATCTAATAATCTAGAACATTGAGTTAAATTTTTGATATTATTGGGCTTAATTTGTAATTGAAATTTTTCATTAAAATCATTTTTTAAAAAGAATGTTGGAATTAATGACATTAAGTTGGCATTACCACATCGTTCACCTAAGCCATTAATTGTTCCCTGAATTTGTCTTACACCAGCCCAAACTGCAGCTAAAGAATTAGCAACTGCATTACCTGTATCATTATGAGCATGAATGCCTAAATTTTTTCCAGGTATAGTTTTTGTAACTTCTGTTACTATTTTGCTAATTTCATGAGGTAACGTTCCTCCATTAGTATCACATAAAACAATCCATCTTGTTCCCGCATCATACGCAGCTTTAAGACAAGACAATGCATAACTAGGGTTAGCTTTGTAACCATCAAAAAAATGTTCTGCATCAAACATAAACTCTTTATTTTCCTTAACAAAATGTTTTGCAGTCTCGCTAATATTTTCTAAATTTTCTTCATTACTAATACCAAGAGCAATATCAACATGAAAATCCCAAGTTTTACCAACAATGCAAATTGCTGGTGTGTTAGCATTTAATAGAGCAGATAAACCTGGATCATTATCAGCACTTCGACCAGTTCTTTTGGTCATGCCAAATGAAGTTAATTTTGCATTTTTAAATGAATGTTTTTTTTGAAAAAACTCAGTATCAGTAGGATTTGCTCCAGGCCATCCTCCTTCTATATAATCAACACCTAAAGCATCTAAGGCTTTGGCTATTTTAATCTTATCATCTACAGAAAAATCTACCCCTTGAGTTTGGGCACCATCTCTTAATGTTGTATCAAATATAAAAAGTTGTTCTTTGCTCATTTAAATTTCCAAACTGTTTTACCATCTTTGTCTTCTATTAAAACCCCTTTGTCTAAAAGCTCATCTCTAATTAAATCTGCCCGTTTATAATCCTTGTCTTCTCTTGCTTTATTACGAAGTTCAATTTTTTTTAAAATATCAGCTTCAGTTATTGATAATTTTTTCTTCGGGGTAGCAGCAGTAAGTAAAGAAGGGCACGAAAGCCTTGTTGTTTTTCCTAATGCAATTATGCGGTAATGCGATCCATAGGCATTTTACTCGTAGTAAGTGTTCTTTTCAGTAGCATGCTAACTGCTCAAGCAGATCAACGCTCGAATCAATTATTTGAACAAGTTTCTGTGTACCGTTCCTGGTGGGACTTAAAACAGTACGACCTTGAACTCTTCATTGACCCAGAGAATCATTTTATATCTGGAAGTAATCGAATAACATTCACCGCTATTGATACTCAAAACCTGCTGCAACTCGATTTACAGCAGCCCATGCGTATCGATTCTATCACCGATATCAACGGAGCAGCCCTCCGTTTTGAAAAACAAGAAATCTCCTATCTTATCGAGACTCCAAAATTGACTAAAGGATCAGTCGGTGAGCTAATCGTTTATTTTTCAGGCAATCCTAAAACCGCCCAAAATGCACCTTGGGACGGAGGCGTGGTCTGGAGTAGCGATCAAAATGGGACGCCACTGATTGCAACGGCAAATCAAGGTATCGGTTCAAGCATTTGGTGGCCCAATAAAGATCACGCCTATGACGAGCCAGAAAATGGAGCCACTGTGACCCTAAATGTACCCAAAGGACTCACCGCAGTGAGTAACGGTAGACTCACTCTTTATAATCAATCTGAGCATTCAAACACCTTTGTGTGGGAGGTCAAAAACCCTATTAATAATTATGCTATCAGCTTTAACATAGCAGCATATGCCTATTTCAATTCGAGCTATAACGGACTAAGCGGAACACTTGACCTCGATTATTATGTGCTACCCGAAAATTTAGGTAAAGCCCAAGAGCAGTTTAAGCAAGTTCCACTCTTACTAGAAGCTTTTGAATATTGGTTCGGACCTTATCCATTTTATGAAGACGGATTTAAACTCATCGAAGTGCCGTATTTAGGAATGGAACATCAGAGCGCTGTAACCTATGGTAATGAGTATCGCAATGGCTATCGCGGAACCGATCTTTCGGGCACCGGTCATGGATTACTTTTCGATTTTATAATCATACACGAGGCCGGACATGAATGGTTTGCGAACAGTCTTACAGCTAATGACAATGCCTACTTATGGCTCCAGGAAGGTTTTACTGCCTACAGTGAATCGCTTTATTTAGAGTATCATTATTCGAAAAAGGAAGCCTTCGAATACCTTATTGGAACACGAAAGCGAATTGAAAACAAGCGGCCTATGGTGGGCCCAAAAGGTGTGCGTTATGATCCGCCGGGAGATATCTATTATAAGGGTGCAAACGTGCTGCACACCCTTAGAATGCTGGTAGATGATGATACTAAATGGCGTAGCTTACTTAGAGCTATTCAGAAAGAATTTTATCATTCTGTTGTGAGTAGTGAAGCCGTAGAGCAATTCATTGCCAAAGAACTCAACCTTGATTTAACGCTATTTTTCGAGCAGTACCTGCGGCAGTCAGAACTCCCAAAACTCGAACTACAGCAAGAGGGTAAGCAATTACGGTTCAAATTTGAAGAAGTAGTAGATCGGTTTGAAATGCCCGTAAGACTCTTTATCGGAAAAGAACCTATGTGGATTCGCCCAACCACCGAGTGGAAAACCATTAGCATTGAAAGAAATAAATCGATAGAAGTCGACCAAAACTTTTTAGTAAACGCAACGCTTAGCTACAAATTTCAATAACTTAGAACACCAATCTTTTATTATGAAATCACTTTTCACTCTTGTTTTTGCGCTTCTTGGGTCAGTTGTTATAGCTCAAGATTTTTCTATGGAACTGGCGAAAGATCTAAAACCCCGCAACATCGGACCTGGAGGTATGAGCGGACGTGTAACAGCCATAGATGCGGTCTATGAAAACCCTGATATTATCTATGCTGGAACTGCCTCAGGCGGTTTGTGGAAGTCTACTTCAGGAGGCATTAAGTGGGATCCGATCTTCGATAATGAAAAAACAGCTTCTATTGGAGCTGTTGCCATTACCCAGTCTAATCCAGACGTAATTTGGGTAGGTACCGGAGAAGGTAACCCTCGTAATAGTTTGAACGGTGGATACGGTGTATATAAATCAATCGATGGCGGCAAGTCATGGAAGTCGATGGGCCTAGAGAACACCCGACATATTCACCGAATCCTTATTGATCCTACTGATGCAAATACTGTGTATGTTGGGGCAATTGGCTCACCATGGGGAGCGCACAAAGAGCGAGGTGTGTTCAAAACCACCGACGGGGGTAAGACTTGGTCGCATGTATTAAAAACCAATCTTTTATCAGGAACTGCAGACCTTGTAATGGACCCAAAGAATCCAAATAAGTTAATCGCAGCAATGTGGGAACACAAAAGGGATCCTTGGTTTTTCAAATCAGGTGGACCAGGCAGTGGCTTGTATTTAAGCTATGACGGAGGTGAGAATTGGAAAAAACTAGGCGTTGATAATGGTCTTCCAGATTCTGAACTTGGCCGTATAGGTCTTGCAATATCGCCTTCTAACCCAAACCGGGTTTATGCCCTTGTAGAGGCTAAAAAGAATGCCCTATATCGGTCAGATGATGGAGGTGAGCATTTTGAGAAAGTGAATGACAAGTCTGAAATAGGTGATCGTCCGTTTTACTATTCAGATATTCGAGTAGATCCAACCAACGAAAATCGACTCTTTTCAGTTTTTACCTATGTCAACGTTTCAGAAGACGGCGGAAAAAGCTTCAAAGAACTCATGCCTGCCTACGGAGTAGCTAATGGCGTGCATCCCGATCACCATGCGCTTTGGATACATCCAACCGATTCAAGTTTTATAATAAACGGAAATGATGGTGGCCTCAATATTAGTCGAGATGGTGGTAAGTCGTGGCGTTTTGTAGAGAATATCCCGGTTGCTCAATTCTACCATATCGCAGTAGATAACGAGTTCCCCTATAACGTATATGGTGGTATGCAAGACAACGGTTCTTGGCGTGGGCCTGCCTATATTTGGAAAGCCCAGGGAATCAGAAACAGTTACTGGCAAGAAATTTCTTTTGGTGATGGATTCGACGTGGTTCCGGATCGCGAAGACTCAAGGTATGGTTACTCGATGAGCCAACAAGGTAATGTTGTACGCTACGATTACCTAACCGGAGATAATTATGGGGTACGCCCTACCCCTGCGGATGAAACTACCGAACTCCGATTCAATTGGAATTCAGGAATTGGTCACGATCCTTTCGACAACAGCACTTTATATTTTGGAAGTCAGTTTGTGCATAAAAGCACAGATAAAGGACTAACCTGGCAGGTTATTTCACCTGATCTTACTACCAACGATCCAGAAAAGCAAAAACAAAGTGAAAGCGGTGGTCTTACCATGGACGCTACCGGTGCAGAAAATCACTGTACCATACTAGTCATTGAACCCTCTAAAGTTGAACAAAACATGCTCTGGGTGGGTACCGATGACGGGCGCGTACACTACACCAAAGACGGTGGAGCAAACTGGATCGACGTTTCTAAAAATATCAAAGGACTGCCTACAGGTAGCTGGATTGCTCAAATTAAAGCCTCTGAAACCAATCCCGGAGAGGCATTACTAGTAGCCAATGATTATCGCCGATTTAATTACACTCCGTATGCGTATCGCACGCGCAACTACGGAAAGAGTTGGGAGCGTATCGTAGACGAAAATGACGTCCAAAGCTATGCGTTATCTATTATTCAACATCCGAAATCTCCAAACCTGCTTTTCTTAGGAACTGACGATGGTCTTTACCTCTCAACCGATGGTGCAACGTCATGGATGAAGTACACGAATGGATTTCCGACTGTTTCTACAAAAGACTTAGTTATTCATCCAAGAGAGAACGACCTTGTCATTGGTACATTCGGAAGAGCCGCCTGGGTACTCGATGATCTAGCCCCACTAGAAGCTATGGCTAATAACCCATCGATTTTAAACAACGAAATTGCTGTCTTTGACGCACCCACTGCGTATCATGCGGCATATCAACAGCCAACTGGATCTCGCTTTGGTGCGGATGCCCTTTACAATGGAAGCAATAGAGAATCTGGGGGACGAATAACCGTGTATATCAAAGAAGGTGCTGAAGCAACGAAAAAAAATGACAGTATAAGTCTTGTTATCAATAGAGAAGGTGAATCGATTCGAACACTTAAGTTTCCTAGGCCTAAAATGGCAGGTTTCACAAGAATTAACTGGAGACTTGATGAAAAAGGTGTTGATCGACCATCCAAATCGGTTCGTAAAAGCACAAGAGAACCTTCCGGAGCACCTGCGCTTCCCGGTACCTATGAGCTAGCTGTTAGTCTTGGCGAGACAACTGATACAGCTACAATCACCGTCGCTCTAGATCCACGTCTATCTCACACATTAGCGGATTTTATGTCTAGCTACACCGCCCAAAAAGACATTGAATCACTAACAAAAAACCTAGCGATTGCCACCAACCATTTGGCTCAAGCAAAGAGTGAGCTAGATAAATTAAGCAAAGAACTTCCAACATTAGAAATTGAAGGAAAAGATGCTGTCGAATCGAAAGTGAAAGAGCAGCTCAAATCGATTGAAAACATTCAAAATTCGATTTTCGGAACGGTCGACAAGCGCCAAGGAATTACTCGAAATCCAGAAATGACAACGCTTACTCGTATAAGTAATGCTTCACGTTATGTAAGAACCCGTGTAAGCGGCATCACCGCTACCGAAAAGCAATTAATGGAGTTCGCAGAAAAGGCAGTTTCTGACAGTGTTAAAGAGATTGAATCCTACCTACTGACGTATCAGCAATTCGTTGAGGAGTTACATTCGGTTTCAAACCCGCTGTTAAAACCCATAAAGTAATCGACCAATGATAATTCTGATTACCCACTAGCCTATGAACCCCTCTGCAAAAGGATGGGTAAGAAAACTACTGGCCACACTTTCAGAGAAGCCATACTGGAGCAGTTTTGAATCTTTAGAAGATGAACTTATTCAGTGTGGCTTTATCTCTGGAAATCATCAAAGATGTTTAATTCCGCTTCCCTTAGTTGCCCTTCCCTCAGAGGAAGAAATTGCTAAGGTAAATCTACTGATTGGGCATCATGCCATTTATCACCTATTTAGCTCTACTGAAGATTTTGAACATACCCTTTTAGCCTTCTACGATCAACTAAATCTCAGATCGACAAAAAAAGAAAAAAGGGACCAAATAGAGCAGTTTATTCAACTTCGAATCCATCCAAAAGGCGTACAGCTGAAAAACCTTATACAGGCTAAGCCATCGAATGCATCTATTTACCTAGACCTGCTTCTATTTTACGACTATTGCAATCTCATTAGCTCGACATCGCTCGCCTCTATCCATGAGAATGAACTAGTGAAAAGATTTGAGCCACAACGAATCGAAAAAGAAAGACCCGTTAATTATTATCGGGCACTAAACCATTCTACGACAAGACTGATATACCGCAATAAGGATAGAATCAAAAAAGAAATTCAAAACAATAAACGATTCGTGGAGCTGCTCAACAAATACACTGTACAAAAATTAAACGCTGAAGAAAAGAGAGAACTCCGCAAAATCGCCTTAGAAGTCTTTAAGTCGATACCTTCAATAGCTATCTTTATGCTCCCGGGCGGATCAGTTTTATTACCAATAGCCATACGCTTATTACCTAAACTAATGCCGTCTTCGTTTGACGATAACCGAATCGAATAATGTACATTCCTCGCCACTTTGCTGCTAAAGATTCTAAATCGATCGAGTTACGATTCGGAAAAGCGCCATTTGGAACCTACATTGAGTTTATCGATAATGAAATAAAGGTAGCGCACATCCCATTGCTGCTTGATTTAGATAAACAGCTTGCTAGCGGTCACTTAGCGCTCAACAATCCCCTAGCCCAGTCGTGGATCAACCATGCAGCACCGGCAAAAGGTCTCTTTGTCGTGCAAGGAGCAGCAGCCTATATTTCATCTTCTTGGTACCAAACCGAAGAAGTGCCCACCTATAATTATATCGCTTATCATATAAACGGAACTCGCACCCTTAGCTCTGCTGAACAAACAGATCTTGATTTGAAAGCGCTCGTTGATTATTTTGAATCGCAGCAACCTAATGGTCGCTTATATACGAGTTATTCGGCAGAGACGCTCGCGCAATCAAAAGGAGTTTTAGGATTTCAATTTGAAATTGAATCTATTGAAGGAATCGAAAAACTCTCGCAAAACCGAAAAGAAGATCAGGCTGTGATTATTGAACAGCTAGAAAATAGATGTCCCTATTCTCAGGCAATTGCCCAGGAGATGAAAAAACTGAATTCATGACCATCACCCAACTACATTACCTTATCGCTGTGGCTGAGTATCAAAATTTTACGCTAGCTGCAGAAAAATCATTTGTAACACAACCCACCCTCAGTATGCAAATCTCGAAACTAGAGGAAGAGTTAGGTGTGCGAATTTTCGACCGAGGCACAAAGCCCATTAGACTAACCGAGGTGGGCTTAAAAATTGTTGAACAAGCCCGAAGAGTGGTAAACGAAGCGGAACGTATGCAAGATATTGTTGCTATCGAAAAAGGATTTATCGGGGGGCCCTTTAGATTAGGGATTATTGCAACTGTAATGCCTACACTGCTTCCGATGTTTTTGGGTGCGTTTATACGAAAATATCCAAAAGTGTTTCTTATTAAATGATAGGTCGACCACCAAGAAATTATTAGTGGCCTACGAGAAGGAAAGCTCGATGCCGCAATCGCCGCAACGCCGCTAGAGCTTGAAGATATTATTGAGAGACCATTGTACTACGAACCTTTCGTGGGTTATATTCCATCTGAGCATCCCTTAGCTAGCAAACAAGAGTTAGTCGCTGACGATCTAGACTTACAGGAGGTTCTCTTACTACAAGATGGGCACTGCTTTAGAGATAACATTCTCAATCTTTGCGGCATGAATGCACAGGATACTCCTAGAAAATTTACAATAGAAAGCGGAAGTTTCGAGACGCTTGTACAACTAGCAGACGAACGTATGGGAATGACCCTTCTTCCTTATCTGCATACCCTCGCATTAAACGAAAATCAAAAAAAAGGGCTCAAGCATTTTGAAAAGCCAGAGCCAGCAAGGGAGATTAGTTTGATTTATCCAAAAAGTGAACTAAAAATTCAGATTACCCAAGCACTAAAAGAAGTTATTAGTAGCGTTATTCGTGGGGCAATAAGTTTCCACGATGTTCGGATTGTATCACCTAAACAAAAAGTCCGTTAGGGCTAAAAAAGTTTAGTGCGGGTTGAAGTTCAGGCTTATCACTCGTGTACGTCTTTAACCAATTATAGAGTTCAACCCATTCATTTGGGAGCAGGTATTTAGCTGATTTCCGTACTTCTTTTGTAAACAATTCTGAATTAAAGCTCACTTTTTGAAGAACCGATAAGGTATAACTTAAACCTATTTTCGCCATTAGTGTCGGATTTTAAAACCTATCTAATTTACTATTGAACCGAAAATAAAACTCTCAAAGAATCGTTAAATCCTTATGACTTTTCTTTAATCGACCACTCGAATTTGAATTCTGAAACAATCGTACCTGAGGCATCTTTGCCTGTGGCGTTCATCCAAAATCGTACTCCTTCATGTGTGCTTAAGGCTTTAGCAAAAGACTGAGCGACAAGATCTTGTTGGTCACAGCTAAACTCAATGGTTCCCTTAGCCTTTTTTAAAAACATTGCCTGATTTTGGGTAACTAACATACTGAATGGCTTACCCGATTTGCGTATTTGGTCCATGACAATTACCCCTGTTGATAATTCGGCAGCCATTCCTTGAATCGCCCAAAACATAGACTTAAACGGATTTTTGGTGAACCAATTTAGTCGAACCCTTACCGTTGCACCCTTGCTATCAAAATGGGTCAGCCTAACTCCCGAAAAATAAGCGCTTGGAAGTTTAAACAGTAAGAACCAATTAAATTTTTGCGGTCTCAAGTTAATCGATTTCCGCTAGGTAGCGCTCAGCGTCCAATGCTGCCATACATCCCGTTCCAGCAGCGGTAATTGCTTGTCTATACTCTTTGTCTTGTGAATCTCCACAAGCGAATACCCCTGGTAGATTTGTTTTGGTTGTTTTTCCATGAGTTTTAATGTAACCCACTTCGTCCATTTCTAGCTGTCCCTTGAAAATATCGGTGTTCGGCTTGTGACCAATGGCAATAAATAAACCTGTTATAGCAATGTCATCAACAACACCAGTAGCTGTATTTTTCATTCGAAGCCCTTCTACTACCGAATCACCTAGAACCTCTTCAACTTCTGTGTTGTAGCGAATTTCAATATTTGAAATGTTCGACACCCGATGCTGCATTGCCTTTGAGGCACGCATCTCACCTTTTCGCACGAGCATGGTTACTTTCGAACAGATCTTTGAGAGGTAAGAAGCTTCTTCCGCCGCAGTATCTCCACCACCAACGATGGCTACTTCTTGTCCTTTATAGAAAAATCCGTCGCATACTGCACAGGCAGAAACTCCACCACCTCTAAGCCGTTGCTCACTAGGTATACCCAGGTATTTTGCAGAAGCACCAGTAGCGATGATTACGGCTTGGGTTTCTATATGCTTAGAGCCATCTACAACCGCTTTATGCCAACCCCCTATTTCAGTGCTAAGTACGATTTCAGTTACCATTCCTATCCGAACCTCAGTTCCAAAACGTTCTGCTTGA
>ENA-OUOG01005325-OUOG01005325.1-marine-metagenome-genome-assembly--contig:-NODE-5325-length-10474-cov-11.852265_pt1 | contig 10474 bp, 6 predicted proteins | sample MGYA00248635_ERZ508505 | MGnify/ENA primary metagenome ERZ508505 (study PRJEB26176, sample SAMN06267871) | marine metagenome | isolation source: Saanich Inlet, British Columbia, Canada | place: Pacific...
AGCACGCCCGTGAGCCCGGAGCCAATCTGGGTCGCAAGGCGAATACGCTGGGCTTCACCTCCTGAAAGGGAACCAGCATTGCGGGACATACTGAGGTAACTCAGACCTACTTCGAGGAGGAAATCGAGGCGAGCCTGAATCTCACGCAGAATCGGCGCCGCAATCGATTCGTCTCGTTCAGAAAGTTCGAGCGAGGACATGAACGCGTGTGCTTCCGTCAGGCTCATATCGGCGAGATCCGAGATGGATAACCCTCCCACGAGCACGGCGAGGATTTCCGGACGAAGCCGCTTGCCCTTGCAGGACCCGCACTGGACCTCCCGCAGATAGTCCGCGAATCGCTGTTTGCTCCATTCGCTGTCTGTCTCGTGATATTTGCGCTCGATGTAGGGAATCACGCCTTCAAATCCGGAGGAGTATTTGACGTCCCTGCCAAAGCGGTTGCGATACCGAACGACGAGCTCGAAGTTGTTTCCCCGGAGCACCGCGAGCTGAATCTCCTCCGGGAGATCCGACCATGGGGTGTCGAGGGAGAAATCAAGCTCGTCTGCGAGACTCCGCAACAAATTGCGGAAATACCCGTAGAGACCCTTACCCGATTGTGTCCAGGGCCTAATCGCTCCGCCCTCAATGCTCAGTTCAGGATCTCCGATGACCATGAGCGGGTCGACGGCTTGGGTGAAGCCCAGGCCCGAGCAGTCGGGGCACGCGCCAAAGGGTGAGTTGAACGAGAACGTGCGCGGTTCCACTTCGGTCAACCCGACGGTGCACCCATTAGGGCAGCTGAGCTTCTCGCTGTAGGTGACCTCGGTGCCCGCATCCACTCCGTTGATGATGACTACCCCGTCGGCAAGCTTCAGCGCTGTCTCCAGGGAGTCTGTCAAGCGCCCGAGGATGTCCTCCCCCAGGACGAGCCGGTCAATCACTACGTCGATGTCGTGTTTCTTGGTCTTTGCGAGCTGTGGTGGGTCCTGAAGATTGACGACCTCACCATCGACCCGCGCCCTCGCATATCCCTGTGAGTTCAGCGATCGAAGGAGGTCAACGAACTCCCCTTTTCGACCAGCGACTACCGGGGCAAGTATCTGGAATCGCCAGCCCGCTTCGCCCTTGAGTATCGAATCAGCAATGGACTGAACGCTCTGGCGCTTGATTGCCTCGCCACACTCGACGCAGTGGGGCACGCCGGTTCGCGCCCAGAGAAGCCTCAGATAGTCGTATATCTCGGTAATGGTTCCGACAGTGGAGCGTGGGTTGCGGTTGGTCGACTTTTGGTCGATAGAAACGGCGGGACTGAGACCCTCAATAACATCCACGTCGGGGCGGTCCACTTGGCCCAGAAACTGCCGCGCATAGGCGGAGAGTGACTCAACATAGCGGCGCTGACCCTCGGCAAAAATTGTGTCGAAAGCCAGCGATGATTTACCCGACCCTGACAGTCCGGTGAAGACCACGAGGGAGTCTCGGGGCACCACAACATCGACGTTTTTGAGGTTGTGAACCCTCGCCCCCTTGACGTGTACGACAGAGTCGGATCGCGGGGTTTCGATAGGCACGCTGTCCAGTGTAGGCAGTCAATACTGAGCCACGACTCAGGACTTCGCGCCCACCATTTCTCGCAGCTCTCGTTTGAGTTCCAACAGCTCATCCCGGATCTTTCCCGCCAACTCGAACTTGAGCTCGCCCGAGGCCTGCATCATTTGATCAGTCAGCGTCGCGATAAGACCGGAGAGCTCTTCAGGCCCTGCTTTGATCGTCTCAGACCGGACGAAGCCCTCTCCCGCGCTGCCCGGTGCATTTCGGACCAACTCATCGGAGTCGGCCTTCTCCCGGGCCAATACGGAGGTAATGTCGGCGATCTTCTTTCGCAGCGGGGTGGGGTCAATTCCGTGCTCCGCGTTGTAGGCAAGTTGCTTCTCTCGACGGCGCTCAGTCTCACCAATGGCGTGCGCCATCGACTTCGTGACCCTGGAGGCATACATATGAACTTCTCCGGACACGTTCCGGGCAGCCCGGCCGATGGTCTGAATGAGTGAGGTTCCTGACCGCAAGAAACCCTCCTTGTCGGCGTCGAGGATCGCCACCAGCGAGACCTCGGGAAGGTCAAGTCCTTCCCGAAGCAGGTTGATACCGACGAGAACGTCATACACGCCTGCCCGCAGCTCGGTGAGCAATTCCACTCGTCGCAGGGTGTCCACGTCCGAATGCAAATAGCGAACCTTGACGCCCGCGTCATCCAGATAGTCGGTGAGGTCCTCAGACATCTTTTTGGTCAGTGTCGTAACCAGAACCCTCTCGTTGCGCTCTACCCGAAGACGAATAGATTCGAGCAGATCATCAATCTGTCCCTCAACAGGTTTGATCACAATCTGGGGATCGACAAGGCCGGTCGGTCGGATGATTTGCTCGACTACTCCATCGGAAACGCCCAGCTCGTAGGAACCAGGTGTCGCCGACAAATACAGCTTTTGGCCGGTCCGCGTCAGGAACTCGTCAAATCGCAGAGGTCTGTTGTCCATCGCGCTGGGCAGACGGAACCCGTGCTCCACCAGTGTTCGCTTGCGCGATGCATCACCTTCATACATTCCACCGATTTGGGGCACCGTGACGTGGGACTCATCGATTACCGTGAGGAAATCCTCGGGAAAATAATCCAGCAAACAACTGGGCGCTTCTCCCGGTGCTCGACCGTCAATATGGCGGGAGTAGTTCTCAATGCCGGAGCAGAATCCCAGCTGTTCCATCATTTCGAGGTCGTAGGTGGTGCGCATACGAATTCGTTGAGCCTCCAGAAGTTTCCCCTGGGCTTCTAACTCGGCGACCCTGATCTCCAACTCCGCTCGGATAGCCTCGACAGCGCGCTTCATCGTCTCCGGAGACGCCGCGTAGTGGGTTGCCGGAAAAACGCTGATGGTCTCCTCACTGGAAAGGGTGTCTCCAGTAATGGGGTGGAGGTAGCTCAGGGTCTCAATCTCGTCGCCAAACATCTCAATCCGGATTGCCAACTCCTCATAGACCGGAATAATTTCGATGGTGTCCCCGCGGACCCGGAACGTTCCCCGTTCGAAGGCGATGTCATTGCGCTCGTACTGCATCTGAACAAACGCTTTCACCAGCTCTTCGCGGGAAATACGCTGCCCGGTTTGCAGGGCGACCATCGCCTCAAAGTAGTCCTCGGGCGCGCCCAGGCCGTAGATACACGACACAGTGGAGACCACGACCACGTCTCGGCGGCTCAGGAGTGAATTCGTCGTGGAGTGACGGAGCCTTTCAACTTCGGCGTTGACCGAACTATCTTTTTCGATGAACGTGTCCGTCTGAGGGACGTATGCCTCAGGTTGGTAGTAGTCGTAGTACGAGACGAAATACTCCACGGCGTTGTGGGGCAACATATCCCGTAACTCGTTGGCTAGTTGCGCCGCGAGAGTCTTGTTATGGGCGAGCACGAGTGCAGGCCGTTGGAGGCGCTCGATAAGCCAGGCCGTCGTCGCTGATTTTCCTGTACCCGTGGCACCCAGGAGCACGACATCAGATTCCCCCGCCCTAATCCGTGCTTCGAGCTGATCGAGTGCCTTGGGTTGGTCACCACTGGGTGTGTACTCAGAGACCACCTCGAAGGGTCTGAGTGCTCGTGTTGGCTCCACTCTTCGAGCTTAGGCCTCGTCCACAGGAAAGCGCTTAGAGAGCTCCCTGAGCCGGTCCGGCCAGAGGGCTATCAACTGCTCCGCGAGTTCCCCTGCCGCTCGTTCCGTCGTCTCCACGGTCCCCGAGGCGTCTACCAGGGAATCGGCCATCGCGCGTCGTTCGTCGTCGCTGGCCTGGGAAAGGACCCGGGCAGCTGCATCGTCCGCACTCATTCCGCGAAACTCAACCAATCGGCTGGTGCGTTGGGCAGCCGGGGCATCCACCACGACAACTGCGGCAAACTCGTCCGCTTGGCGAGCCTCCGCGAGGAGTGGAACTGCGTACACAATCGCGGTGGAGGGGTGTGAGCGTTCCGCTGCAGCAACAGCGGCGGCATAGAGTTCGCGAACACGGGGGTGAACGATGGCATTCAGGTCTGCCCGTGCAGTGTCATCGTGGAACACGATGCCACCCAGGGCAGCTCGATCGAGATTTCCCTCGCTATCGAGCACACCATCGCCGAAACGAGCGATAACGGCGTCGAACCCCGGTGTTCCGGGAGCAACAGCCTCACGAGCCAAAATATCAGCGTCAATCACGAGTACACCGTGGCGGGCGAGTACATTGCTGACCGTGGATTTCCCCGCCGCAACACCACCGGTCAAGGCAACAACAGTCATGGGGTCACCCTAGCGAAAAGAAAAACGCGGGCCCACCATCGGCAGGCCCGCGTTATCCATAGAGTTTTACTCGTCAGAACCGACAAGCTTGTCGCGCAATGCGGTCAAAGCTTCATCATCGGCGAGGGTTCCGGCCTGCTCTTCAACGACAGGCGCACTGGTGGGGGTATCGCCCTCATCCTCGGCTCGTTCGATGGGCTCGATAACAATCGAGGCCATGTGAGCGACCTGTGCCTTGTGCGACTCCCAACGGGCCTGAGCGTCGGCGTACTGGCCTTCCCATACCTTGCGCTGGTCGTCGAAGCCTTCGAGCCACTCGCCGGTCTCGACGTTGAAGCCTTCGGGGTAGGCGTAGTTGCCCTTCGCGTCATACTCCGTGGGCATGCCATAGAGAGCGGGGTCAAACTCGGTGCCTTCGGGGTCGACTCCCTCGTTGGCCTGCTTGATTGACAACGAGATGCGACGGCGTTCGAGATCGATATCAATGATCTTGACGAAGACCTGGTCGCTCGTCGAGACAACCTGCTCGGCGAGCTCGATGTGCTTGTCGGAGAGCTCAGAGATGTGAACGAGACCTTCGATTCCATCTGCGACACGCACAAACGCTCCGAAGGGAACGAGCTTCGTGACCGCACCGGGGGCGATTTGACCAATCGCGTGGGTGCGGGCGAATACCTGCCATGGGTCTTCTTGGGTGGCCTTGAGAGACAGTGAGACGCGCTCACGGTCCATGTCAACCTCGAGAACCTCGACGGTGACCTCCTGGCCCACTTCCACGACCTCGCTGGCGTGTTCGATGTGCTTCCAGCTGAGCTCCGAAACGTGCACGAGACCATCGACCCCACCGAGGTCGACGAAGGCACCGAAGTTGACGATGGAGGACACAACACCCTTGCGAACCTGACCCTTGGTGAGGTTCTCTAGGAAGGAGGAGCGGTTTTCGCTCTGGCTCGCCTCGAGGAGGGCACGACGCGAGAGAACGACGTTGTTGCGGTTCTTGTCGAGCTCCAGAATCTTGGCCTCGACTTCTTGACCCAAGTAGGGGGTGAGGTCCCGAACGCGGCGCAGTTCGATCAGCGACGCGGGAAGGAATCCACGCAGTCCGATGTCTACGATCAGACCACCCTTGACAACCTCAATGACCATTCCGGTGACGACTCCGTCGTCTTCCTTGATCTTCTCGACGTCGCCCCACGCACGCTCGTACTGAGCACGCTTCTTGGAGAGAATCAGTCGGCCTTCTTTGTCTTCCTTCTGCAGCACGAGCGCCTCGACGGCGTCTCCGACGCTGACAACCTCGCTGGGGTCAATGTCGTGCTTGATGGAGAGCTCACGGGAGGGGATAACGCCCTCGGTTTTGTACCCAACGTCGAGGAGAACCTCGTCGCGGTCAATTTTTACGACGGTACCCTCGATGAGGTCTCCATCGTTGAAGAACTTGAGTGTTTTCTCGACTTCTGCCAAGAAATCATCGGCGCTGCCGATGTCGTTGATTGCGATTTGCTTCGGACCAGCGGTCGTCTTAGATGTCATAGAGATACGGACAATGGTTTTCTACTCGGGCGCCCCGCACTGTGCGGTTTGCGTTCGGACATAACGAATCGCCCGGATGGACGACCCCCCAGTGTACCCAGGCAGGTCTCCAAAGCACAAACGCTAGTGGGCAGCCTCATCCCAATTGTTGCCCCACCCGAGTTGGACGTCGAGGGGCACGAGGAGGTCGGCAGCCCCACCCATTCGGGCCACCACGATCTCCTCGATGCGCTCTCTTTCGCCCGGGAAAACCTCGAAGACGAGCTCGTCGTGAACTTGAAGCACCATGCGCGAATCCAGTTGTGAGGAGGCAATATCGCGGGCAATATCGCGCATCGCAATCTTGATGATGTCCGCCGCGGTGCCCTGAATGGGAGCGTTCAACGCCTGACGTTCAGCGGCTTCACGCACAATGCGGTTGGGCGAGGCGAGGTCGGGAAAAGGCCTGCGACGGCCAAACAGCGTTTCGGTGAAGCCGTCAGATTTCGCCTTCTCCACAACGGTGCGCAGATAGTCTCTGACGTTGCCAAACCGCCGGAAATACTCGGACATCAAGTCCTTGGCCTCACTCGGACTGATCGCGAGCTGCTGAGCAAGGCCGTAGGCGGAGAGACCATAGGCAAGGCCGTAGCTCATGGCTTTGACTTTGGTCCGCATCACCGCCGTGACCTTGTCTGGCGACACATCGAAGATTCGAGCACCCACAAACCGGTGCAGGTCCTCGCCCTCCGCAAAAGCTTCAATGAGCCCCGCGTCCTTGGACAGGTGGGCCATAATCCGCATCTCGATTTGGGAATAGTCCGCGGTGAGCAGGCCCTCCGCAGTGGCCGTCGCGATAAACGTAGACCGGATTGTGTGACCAACGTCCGTGCGAATGGGGATGTTCTGCACGTTGGGCTCGGACGACGACAATCGCCCAGTGCTCGTTCCGGTCTGGTCGAAGCTGGTTCGAATGCGGCCATCCTCGCTGACCGAGGCGATGAGTCCCTCGACAATCTGGAGCAACTTCGTCGTGTCCCGGTGCGATAGCAGCGCGTCGAGGAAGGGGTGGGGGTTGCTCTGTTGGAGTTCCTGGAGTGCCTTTGCATCCGTGGTGTACCCCGTCTTGGTCGCGCGCGTGGTGGGCATACCAAGCTCGTCAAAGAGCACCGTCTGAAGTTGTTTGGGCGAGCCCAGGTTAACCTCGCGACCAATGGCTGCATACGCCGCAGCCTGATGTCCCGCACTCTCCGATGCGAGCTTCGCACCGATCGCCACGAGCGCTTCTCTATTGCTCTCAATACCGAGAAGCTCCATATCCGCAAGGACAGCGATGAGAGGAACTTCGATGTCGGTCAGGACTTTCACCGCATCTTCACTCAACCCCTCGATGAGCCTCCTCCACAACGCCAGACTCACCCACGCGTCTACACCGACTGCGAGGTTGGCTTCTTCGGGCACCAGCTGGTTTGGGTCGGGTGAGGGGACGTCAAGACCCAAGAACTCACGGCTGAGGTCGGCGAACGACCGGGGTTTACCCGAGGGCGCCAGCATCCAGGACGCGAGGATTGGATCCCCCGCCATTACCGGGCTTATCTGCAGGGAATGGAGCAATTTCACAGTGTCTTTGGCGTCTCGAGAGACCCAGGAAAAAGCTGGGTTGCGCAGGGCCCCAATCAGCGGGTCCTGGTCGGCACTCCCTCGAGTCCACGGCACTCTGATGGCCTCCTGTGCACTGGCGACTCCCACTTCGATGATGTCGGTTGCGGTGTGGCGCACCGATAGGCCCAATGCTTCGCCCTCATGCCGGGTAAGCCAGGCCTCAAGCTCTTCGTCTACGAGGGACGTTTCGGTGGGCAAATCCTGCACCGAAGGTGCCGTCGCTGGCGCGCTCTCCTCGATGGGGGCGTCTCCCGAGAGCCCGAGGACACGGCTGGTGAGGGATTTGAAGCCCAGTTTCCCGAAAACCTCGGTAACCGCTGCCTGGTTGATACTCCCCCGCTCAAGATCCGCCAGAGTTACCGGCAACTCGACATCGGTGAGAAGTCGATTGAGTTGCCGATTACGGAGGGCGCGGTCAGCCTGGTCCCGCAGGTTTCCACCGACCACCCCTGTGATGTCATCCGCGTGATCGAGGAGTTCCTGGAGAGACCCGTACTGGGTGATCCACTTCACCGCGGTCTTTTCGCCCACCTTGTCGATCCCAATGAGGTTGTCACTGCTTTCCCCCACGAGCGCTGCCACATCCGGATACTTTTCCGGGGGCACCCCGTAGCGCTCCAGCACAGCCTCAGGCGTGTAGCGCTTGAGTTCTGCAACGCCTCGGGCACTGGGGTACAAAACGGTAACCCGATCGTTGACGAGCTGGAACGTGTCGCGGTCACCAGAGACAACCAAGACGTCAAAACCCTGTTGGCTGCCGGTATAGGAGAGCGTTGCAAGGATGTCGTCAGCCTCGTAGTCCTCTTTGGTCAAGGTGACAACGCCCATGGCGGCCAGAGCCTCCTGAAGCAGAGGAACCTGACCGATGAACTCACTGGGTGTGTCACCCCGTGTCGCTTTGTACTCGGGGTATACCCGGGTGCGAAAGGAATACCGCGAAATGTCGAAGGCAACGGCAACGTGGGTGGGCGCCTCCTTCTTGAGCAGGCCCAGAAACATCGAGATAAAGCCATGGATTGCGTTGGTGTGCTGGCCAGTGGGAGAGATAAAGCTGTCGACGGGGAGCGCGTAGAAGGCTCGGAACGCCAGGGAGTGGCCGTCAATAACCATCAGGGTAGGCTTGGCACTCACAGGCACAGCCTACAAGCCCCTTCAGAACGTCAGGAGAGAGCGTGATCTCGTTTCCCGAAGGTATGGATCCTGAGCTGATTGCGCGCCTGATCGACACCGAAGGCGGTGAGCTGGCGCGAAAGATGGGTATCGATCTGCTCGAGTTGGGTGCAGAACGCTCCATCGCCCGAATGCCTGTAGAGGGAAATCGCCAAGTTGTCGGACTTTTGCACGGCGGCGCGCACGTTGTGCTCGCGGAATCGTTGGGATCGATGTCCTCAGCTATTCACGCTGGCCCCAACAGGATTGCCGTGGGGATCGAAATAAACGCGACTCACTCACGCTCCGTCACCGAAGGATGGGTCGAGGCGACCTGTGAGGCTCTGGTACTGGGTCGCACGCTCGCAACCCACCAAATAACCATCAGAGACGAACAGGGAAACAGGCTCTCCACAGTCCGGATGACGAACTACATCAAGGACAAAAAGCCCTAGATATCGGGGTTGTCCGACTTCTCCGCCAGCTGGTCGATAACAGTTTGCGCGACCTCTTTCATGGTGAGGCGGCGATCCATCGAAGCCTTCTGGATCCACCGGAACGCCTCGGGCTCGGTGAGCCCCATTGTGTTGTTCAGGATTCCTTTGGCGCGATCAAGGATTTTCCTGGTTTCCAGCCGCTCGGCCATATCCGCGACCTCTTCCTCCAGGGCCTGAATCTGGGCGTAACGGCCCAAGGCGATGTCGATCGCAGGAATGAGGTCGTTCGGAGTAAAGGGCTTGACGACGTAGGCGAGCGCACCCGCCTCGCTGGCCCGCTCAACGAGTTCGCGCTGAGAAAAGGCCGTGAGGAGCACCACGGGGGCAATTTTCTTCTTGGTGAGAATTTCGGCAGCCGAAATCCCGTCCATCAGGGGCATTTTGACATCCATCACAACCAGGTCGGGGCGAAGCTCCTCGGCCAGCGCGACGGCCTTTTCACCATCCGCCGCCTCGGCGATGACGTCAAACCCGTTATCCCGGAGCGTTTCGACGATGTCGATTCGAATCAATGACTCATCTTCGGCAACGATGACCCTCTTCGCTCCGCCGGATTCACTCCCGTTTTCACTCACACAACGAGCCTACGGTATGGTCATTACGCGCACTTGTGCGCGACAGGCCGGATTGGCGGAATGGCAGACGCGGAGCACTCAAAATGCTTTGTCCGAAAGGGCGTGTGGGTTCAAATCCCACATCCGGCACCACAGATTATGCAGTCGCAGCGACCGATTCGAGCGCTCCGACGACGTGCACGCGTAGGTCGTTGGTCGTCCCCATGGTTCCCGGAGGGGAACCGGAGATAACGACAACCTTGTCGCCTGCGACCGCGAGCCCATTCTCGAGCAACAGTCGGTCGACCTGAGGGTACATTTCGTCCGTGTGCTTCACCCGCGGTGTAGCGAAGGATTCAATCCCCCAGGTAAGGCTCATGCGGCGACGCACTTCTTCGGAAGGGGTGAATGCCAGCATGGGAATGTTGGAGCGCAGACGGGACATCCTCCGCGCGGAGTCCCCGGATTCGGTGAAGACACAGAGAAACTTCGCTTCAACAAACTCGGCAACTTCTGCAGCTGCGAGGGTAATCGCACCACCCTGAGTGCGAGGTTTGGTTCCCAGCGGCGGGATGCGGGAGAGCCCATGCTCCTCAGACGAGGCCAGGATGCGGGCCATAGTCGCCACCGTAATGGCGGGGTATTTGCCAACGCTTGTTTCACCGCTGAGCATGACCGCATCGGCACCATCAAGCACGGCGTTGGCAACATCGGAGGTTTCGGCACGCGTAGGAACGGGTGACTCAATCATGGATTCGAGCATCTGAGTAGCAACGATGACTGGCTTTGCCATCTT
>ENA-OUOG01005327-OUOG01005327.1-marine-metagenome-genome-assembly--contig:-NODE-5327-length-10473-cov-5.669296_pt1 | contig 10473 bp, 9 predicted proteins | sample MGYA00248635_ERZ508505 | MGnify/ENA primary metagenome ERZ508505 (study PRJEB26176, sample SAMN06267871) | marine metagenome | isolation source: Saanich Inlet, British Columbia, Canada | place: Pacific...
TCGCGCATGATGTTGCGGGTCTTTTGATAGCCCTCGCCCACGGGCGCTTTCACACGGATCCAAGACGGTTTCTTGGGCTGTGAATTATCCGCGCGATGCGCTTTCTCGGGGTGGCGTTCGTCGGGGATTTTCAGATCACGCATTGGGCAAGCTCCTCACTTAGGCCCTATCTAATCCGCTCGGGGCAAAAAGTAACCCTCACATTTTGCATCACAGCCCTGCGTGGGCGGAATTTCTGCCCCGTGCTACCTGCCGATCCCCCTAGTCCTGCACGGCAGGCACAAAGCCATAATGCGTCTGATAATGGGCCAGCAAACGCTGCAACCCGATCTTGAGCACGATTTTGCCCGAGCGCGCGGACCATCCGAGCCGCTTTTCAGCCGATTCCAGCCCTTCCAGAAAACAGCACACCCGCAGCACGACATCCGACAGGCCCGGTCCCAGATCATCCAGAGCATCCGAGACCCGTTTGCGCGCCTCGCGCGGGCCCTCAGCGATGCCACCATCACTGAGAAAACCACCCCGATCCGAGCCCGTCAGAAACCTGTCCCAATTCTGGGCCACACGCGGCCCCATCTGGGCGCGCTCAAAGTCCTCGCGCAGCTTTTCACCAGCTTGCACCAAACTCATGCCAAGGAAGGCTTTGCCATCTGGCCCTTTACGCCGCGCAAGGCTGGCCAGCGGGGACTCGGCCAAATTCACACGCATTTTCTGCGGCTTTCCCGCATCATCGGCGATGACCTTATCGCCCCAAATAGCGTGCTGCCCCGCAAAAGGCGTGGCGGCCTCGGCCATTTCCATCACAGAGTGGCGGCGTTTGCGATCCTCCTCGATCAGGGCCTTGAGGGCGGTTTTGCCAACAGATGTGATCCGATAGGTGGTCACCCTGCCCCTGCGCGCAGTCGCGATCCAATCCTTCAGGGCGAAGGCATGGGCAATATTGCGGTCCAGGACGGCAGTGCGGGTTTGGGAGCCATCTGGCGCGGGGCGCAGCACGACGGCTTTATCCATATCGGAGGCTACGACAAGCACCGCCTCTTTTTCACAAAGCCGCCGCAAGATTCTGCGGGCTTCACGGTTGATGGTCGGCTCGTCTGACACGAGGGTGGTCCTAATTGGCATGGTCATAATGAAAGAGTCCTGTCTGTATGCTGTTGTCTGGCTGACACTGGGTTTGCGCGGGTCCAGCGCGCTGAGCGCCTCATCGATCAAAGGATCGTCACGACGCGCCTCCATGTGGCGAATGCGGCGGGAAATGGTGGAGGGGTGACGCCCCCAGTCACGGGCAATCTGACGAACAGGTTTCCCAAGTGCGACATGGTCCAGATACTGGCGCGCTTGGTCAGGCAGCCATGATGGAAAGCTGGGATTATTCGGACTGTCAGGCCGGAGGGTCACGCGATTGTTCCTTTCGGTAAGCATGTGGATAACTCGGCCAGAGTTTCGCCTTATTGATTACTTAAAGGTTAATATTCGCAAAATTCGGGTGAATTGTTTTCAATTCGTTAACAATCGGCAGACCTGCGAACGCTCACTTAAATTTTGCGCAACGCCCACCTTTGCGGGGTCATCCTGACGCTCTCAGAAACTCTGGTTCGAGAGAGGTGTTCCATGAAAGAGCTGACAGCGGTTTTGCAAACAATCCGACGCCCGAAGCTATTGATCCGCGCGGCACGTCTGGCCGCAAATTCCCTTGCAAGACAGGATATAACACTGCCGCGCCTGCGCCGACCTGCGGCTGCATTGCTGGAGGAAGAAGCCCATCTGAACAGCGCGCGTTTGACGGGTTTGGTGGGCTATTCCGCGACCCGCCATATCGAGGTTCTGGCAGTTCTGATCTGCCAAGCCAATCGATCCCTCGCGCCAAATACGCGCGAAGGATTCAGTTAAAAATTGGTAAATGCATGCTCAGGCCGATAGGCGGCCCTGCTCCGGATCAAAAGGCCTAGATAAAGGCGTCAGGCATCTCGGATTTACGACGGGCAATATAGTCTTTCAGCCGCCCGTCGATTTCAGGGTCAAGGGCGGGTTGCACATAATCGCCCAACATCTTGTCCACCCGAGCCGCCGCCAATGCGATGGTATCGCGCGACCCATCATCGGCCCATGTCTCGAAGGGTTTATAGTCGAGCAGATCGCTCTTCCAGAAGGCCGATTTGAAATTGTTCTGGGTATGCTCGCAGCCCAAGAAATGCCCACCAGGCCCGACTTCGCGCAATGCATCCAGCGCTTGGGCGTTTTCATCATGCGGAATGCCCTTGGCCATACTGTGCAAAACACCAAGCTGGTCGGCATCCATTACGAATTTCTCGGGGCTGGCGGCCAAGCCGCCTTCCAACCAGCCGCAGGCATGCAGCATGAAGTTCACCCCGCCCAAGAGGCCTGCATTCAGGGAATTGGCGGTCTCATAGGCGGCTTGCGCATCGGGCAGTTTCGAGCCGTTGAACGAGCCCGCCGAGCGATAGGGCAGCCCCAAACGCCGCGCCAATTGGCCCGCGCCATAGGTGATCTGCGAGGCCTCGGGCGTGCCGAAAGTGGGCGCGCCGGAATTCATATCGATCGAGGCCACGAAGGCGCCAAAAATCACTGGCGCACCTTTGCGGATCAACTGGCTATAGGCCACGCCCGCCATCACTTCGGCCAAGACCTGCGTCAAGGTTCCGACCACGGAAACAGGTGCCATCGCCCCGCCCACAATGAAAGGCGAAATGATACAGGCCTGCCCTGCGGTGGCATATTCCTCCAAGGCGCCCATCATGGTGGCGTCAAAGGTCAGCGGTGAGTTGATATTGATCAGCGAGGTCATGACCGCGTTTTGATCGACGAAGTCATCCCCGAAGAGGATTTTACACATCTCGATCGAATCGCGCGCCCGCGATGGCTCGGTCACAGAGCCCATGAAGGGTTTGTCCGAGAGCGCCATATGCGCATAGAGCATGTCGAAATGGCGTTTGTTAACGGGTACATCCGTGGGCTCGCAGACCGTGCCCCCCGAATGATGCAGCCATTTGGACATATAGCCCAATTTCACGAATTTCTCGAAATCGGCCATGGTGGCATAGCGGCGACCGCCATGGATGTCCCAGACAAATGGCGGGCCATAGACAGGCGCCAGAACCAAGGATTTCCCGCCAATCTCGACATTGCGCTGCGGGTTGCGGGCATGTTGGGTGAAGCGCGAGGGGGCCGTGGCACAAAGAGAACGTGCCAGCCCACGGGGAAAGCGCACCCGCTCGCCCTGCACATCGGCGCCGGCGTCTTTCAGACGGGCCAGTGCTTGGGGGTTATCGGCAAAATTGACGCCGATCTCTTCCAAGACCAGTTCCGCGTTTTCCTCGATGACCTCGATGGCTTCATCAGACAGCAATTCGAGATTGGGGATCGTGCGCTCGATAAACTGCGCGGTCTCGAAGCTAACGGCCGAACGCTCAGCCCGCCGTGCGGCTCCTCCACCGCCTCGTGATCTCCGCCGTTCCGTCATCGCTGCCTCCGCAATATCTTCGAGAATCCGTGACCAAATATGTGGTCAAAACTGCATCATTGCGGCGCTTTTAACGCGCCTCTTGCAATCAACGCGGCTGATTTGCGGCGCATGTGGGGGGAAAGCGACATTCCCTCTCTTGCAAGGGGTCTGGCTTGGTCTTATTCCGAGTTCATGAGCATTGACCAAACCTCCCGTTCCCATGAGCGGCTGCTGATCATTGATTTCGGCAGCCAAGTCACACAATTGATCGCGCGGCGTCTGCGTGAGTTGAATGTCTATTGTGAAATCCATCCCTATCAAAACGTGACGGATGCTTTTCTCGATGCTTTCGATCCCAAGGCCGTGATCTTCTCGGGCGGGCCGGATTCAGTGATGCGCGAGGGTTCGCCGCGCCCGCCAAAATCGGTCTATTCACGCGGTCTGCCGATCCTTGGCATTTGCTACGGCCAGCAGGTCATGATGCATGATCTGGGCGGCAAGGTTGAAGCTGGCGAACATGCCACGGCCGAGTTCGGGCGCGCCTATGTCACGCCTACGCAAGGGCAGTCTGCCATTCTGAAGGGCTGGTTCGAGGATGGCTCGGGACGCGAGCAGGTTTGGATGAGCCATGGCGATCATGTCTCTGAAATCGCGCCAAAATTCGAGGTTCTGGGAACCTCTCCCGGTGCGCCATTTGCCATAACCGCCGATTTGGAGCGTAACTTCTACGCTGTCCAGTTCCACCCTGAGGTGCATCACACTCCCAATGGAAAAACGCTCTATGAGAACTTCGTCAAACTGGCAGGGTTCTCGGGCGATTGGACGATGGATGCTTACCGCGATCAAGCGATAGCCGCGATCCGCGAACAGGTCGGCGATGCCAAGGTCATCTGCGGCTTGTCTGGCGGGGTCGATAGCTCCGTGGCGGCCGCGCTGATCCATGAGGCCATCGGTGACCAGCTCACCTGTGTCTTTGTCGATCACGGGCTGCTGCGCCTGAATGAGGCCGAAGAGGTCGTGGCGATGTTCCGCGACAACATGAACCTGCGGGTCATCCATGCCGATGAGCGCGAGTTATTCCTTGGTGAACTGGACGGCGTCAGCGACCCCGAAACCAAGCGTAAGATCATCGGCAGGCTCTTCATCGATGTTTTCCAGAAATATGCCGATGAAATCGAGGATGCACGTTTCTTGGCGCAGGGCACGCTTTACCCCGATGTAATCGAATCCGTTTCCTTTTCGGGCGGCCCCTCGGTCACCATTAAATCGCACCATAATGTGGGTGGATTGCCCGAAAAGATGGGCCTCAAACTGGTCGAGCCGCTACGGGAATTGTTCAAAGACGAGGTGCGCGCCTTGGGCCGCGAGCTTGGCCTGCCCGACAGCTTCATCGGACGCCACCCCTTCCCCGGTCCGGGCCTCGCCATCCGCTGCCCCGGCGAGATCACGCGCGAAAAACTGGAAATTCTGCGCAAAGCGGATGCGGTCTATATCGACCAGATCCGCAAGCACGGTCTTTATGACGACATCTGGCAAGCCTTTGTCGCGATCCTGCCCGTGCGCACCGTGGGTGTCATGGGCGACGGGCGCACCTATGATTTCGCCTGCGCCTTGCGTGCCGTGACCAGTGTTGACGGGATGACGGCCGATTACTACCCGTTCAGCCATGAGTTCCTCGGCGAGACCGCCACACGGATCATCAATGAGGTGAAGGGCATCAATCGCGTGACCTATGACATCACCTCGAAACCTCCCGGAACGATTGAGTGGGAGTAAGGCGGCGATGGTCGTCAGGTTAACGGGCTATATTGATGTTCCGCTAGAGCGTCTGGAGGCAGTGCGTGCCGCCCTGCCCGAGCATACCCGCCTGACCCTTGCTGAGCAGGGATGTTTGAGCTTTGAGGTTGTCGAATGCGCCACCCCCGTGGGGCGCTTTGATGTGCGCGAAAGCTTTACCACTCCCCAAGCCTTCAAGGCCCATCAATTGCGCGGATCGAAAAGCGCTTGGGCCGTGGTCACGAAAGATATACCACGGCACTACTCGATTGAAGGTTTGGAAGAATGACACAAAAGCTCGTCTGGATTGATGTGGGCACACATCGTGCGCAGGAATACCGCTCCATTTTTTCAAGCGATCTGCGCATTGCCGCGCGCCTATGGCGGTTCAATCGGCGCGCAAAACGCAATGGCGAAACAGCGCTGTCACTCTCGGCCCTCAAGGCATTCTGGGCTACGCGTCGTGCTTTGACCGCGCGGCGCAAGGACGTCTTTGCTATCTTTGTCGAGGCCAACACCCGCCTTGTATCACGGCAGGTTTATTCCGAGGCGGATGCCTGTTTCTTTGTGGCCTTGGGTGCGCGCGATGACCCCGACTATCAGACGGGTCGGTTGTTCTTGGTCCATGGCGATGATCAGGGACAGGGAAGTTCGATTTATGAAAGCAAATCGAATATCGGCACCGAGAGCTTCGTGCCTTGTGTGGTTCTGAACCCCGCCAGTTTCGCCCGCGACCTAGAGGCCGTTCTATCCGATTACGGTTGGAACTATAAAATCATGTTGCGGATCAATTGCGAAGGCGCCGAGGATGAGGTGATCTATGCCATGCATGCGCAATTTGGCGACAAGCTTGCCCATATTTTCGGCTCGCTCAAGGATGTGCGCGATGTCAAAGGCGATGAAGCCTATGATGCGCTCATGTCATATATGGATGAAAAGTCTTTGCCTTTCAGATACTTCTCAAGCGAAGTTCACAGCTGGCCCGAAAGCCATGCCGCCATCCATCATCTGCTGAACGACTAGGTCCTAGCGGTAGGCGTTCAGGCGGCCATCTGCATCGACCACATAGAGCGTGCCGCCCACGATAATCGGATTTGTCGCCGCGCCCCCGCGGATATCAAGCGAGCCAAGCGCGCTGCCATCCTCGGGATTGAAGAAGCGAATCTCGCCATCACCTGAGGCCACGACCAAACGCCCGCCCGCCATGAGCGGGCCGAAATGTGTAAACACGGCCTTGCGGCGGCGTTCGCGCTCACGAACATAAAGCGGCAGCTCCACACCCCAGATGCGCGCGCCCGTGCTGGCGTCAACACGGATCAACTCGTTGCGATCGGATACGAAAAACAGGCTGTCGCCTGCAGGCAAAACAGGGGAATAGGCCCCATCTTGCGCCGTCCAGAGCCGCTCGCCGGAGGCGGCTTCCATTGCCGCGACACGGCCCGATTGATTGCCCGCATAGACAGTGCTGCCCACGACCACGGGGTCACCAGTGATGTCATTGAGATTGTTATAAGCCACGCCAAGACGCGAGCCTGCAACAGTTGTGCCCCAGACGCGCACGCCTGATTGGCGCAACGCCCCCACCAATTCACCAGACGCGAAAGGGAAGATGACCGAGCGGTCCGTGATCGCGGGGGCCGCAGCACCCGTCAGCACCGAACCCGCAGGCGATGCGGGGCTTTGCCAACGGATGCGCCCGTCATCCAACTCGATCGCCCAAGCTTGGCTGTCGCGACCAACGACATATACAACGCCGCCCGCAACCGTGGGGCTGGCCAGACCTGCGCCCAAACGCTGGCGCCAGATCACGGCACCATCTGCGGCATTTACCGCAATTAATTCGCCGTAGCCCGTGGAGGCGAGAACCATGCTTCCCTCAACCGCAAGGCCACCGCCCGACACACCGCCGCCCCGTTCAAACCCGGGGATCAGATCAGCGCGCCAAAGCAGCTCACCCGCAGGTGAGGTGGCCTGCAGCCCCGCATCGGAATCGAGTGTGAAGATACGGCCATCCGCCACAACGGGATCAGCCGTGATGCGCTGGCGGCGTGAATTGCCCTCGCCGATGGAGACCGAAAAGACTTGGGTGGCCGCATTGGAAAAGCCCAGATGCGGCACGGCATTGCGGATGTTGCTGCCACGTTGTGGCCAATCGCCAAGATTTTGGGCGGCTGCCAAAGTGATGGGGCGGCTTTGATTGATGGTGTCTGCATCCAGCGCGCTCAATGCGGCCTCGGCTGCATCCTCGACACTGTCGAGCGGCAATGTGTTTTGCAATGGCGTGCGCGTATCGAAGCGTTCCCCTTCGAGAATAACCTCACGTTCGCAGGCCGACAGGACCATCGTCACGCCAAGCCCCAATGTCACGATCCGAAAAACGCTCATAACCTGCCCTGCCCCTTTAGTTGCCACTTATTCTCCACTGTCTGGAGTGGTGGCATCCCCTGTCTCGCCGAGAGCATCCTCGGCTGTTTCTTCTTCTGTCTCAACCGGCGTGATATCCGGCACGATCAAAACGGGCTCGGCCTCGACGATGGGTTCATCAATCAAGCTCGCACCTGCTTCGAAAGCCACAATCAACTGAGCGGCGCGCTGTTGCAAGCCCGGTTGGGAGGCTGCATCGCGTTCCAATTCGCGCAGAATATCGGTGCCGCCCATGATATCGCCGCGTGAGATCAATGTGATCGCCTGCTGTTCGCGCGCCAAAACCGAATATGGACGGCCCGGCGCCGCGATGGCGGCCAGAATGGCATCCGCTTCGGCTTCATTGGCGGAAGGGGCCAAAAGATGGGCCTTGAGAAGGGCGAGATCGCGGTATCGGGGAAGCAAATCGGGCATATCGGCCAGAGTGCGCAGACGGGTCGCCGCCGCTTGCGGATCATCGGCTGCTGTTTCCTCGGCCGCGATGATCATTTCCAACAGCGCATCCGCGCCTTGGTTGTCGCTGGCAATTGCCTCCAATGCGGAAATGCGGGCTGCTGCATCTTCATTATCAAGCGCTGCAATCACGCTATCACCAAAGCTTTGCGCGGCCGCCTCTTGGCTGGCGGTGCGATATTCATTCCACGCCGCCGCCCCGACAATACCCGCAACAATCAAACCAGCGAGCCAGCCCCATTTTTTGAACAGTCCAAAAAGACGGTCACGGCGCACCTCTTCGGTGACTTCATCAATAAAACTATCGGTATTGGCCATTTTGCTCGGCTCGCTTCATCTGTGATCTTCCCGACCTGAAGGACGGTGTTGCAGTCTCTTACCGCGAAGGGCGCGTATTTGCCAAGTGGTGCCGCTTGTTTGAGCAAATATGGACCCTATTTTTATTTTCACATGACTTTGTGGTGACCAACTGAACTAAACGGTTCACTCTTGTCGAATGATGCGTTAGAAAACACCTAAACCTGAGTGATGCGGAAAGCTGGCCAGCCAAAGAGTTCCACATTTCCTCGGGCATTAAAAAATATCTAAGAGGTCGGTATGAAGATTTTCCCAGTGATCAGTGCGCTTCTGGTCTGTGTTGCCCTGTATTTCATCGTTCTGGATCGTGGCAGCCTTCTGGCGTTGGTTGGCGCATCCAATCAGGACGATGACGCGCAGATGGAAAACGAGGCGGTAGCTCAGTCAGATACGGACCTCGAGCAGCCGACCGAAACCGGAATTCGGGTTGTGGTTTTGCGCAGCACCGAATCCAATGCCGACACGGCGGTCGTTTTGCGCGGGCGCACAGAGGCGCTGCGTAATGTGCAGGTGATGTCCGAGACCTCGGGCCAGATCGTATCCGACCCCATCCGTGCAGGCGCGCGCGTCGAGGAAGGTCAGGTGCTATGCGAGATTGATCCAGGAACGCGGCGCATTGCGCTGCTTGAGGCAGAGGCAGGTCTGATCACAGCCCAATCCCGCGTCCCCGAAGCCGAGGCCCGCGTGGCCGAGGCCCAAGCGCAGCTTGTCGCAGCCGAGATCGACGCCAATGCGGCCTCGCGCTTGAGCGAGAGCGGCTTTGCCTCCGAAACCCGTGCCGCCAGTTCCGCCGCAGGTGCCTCTTCTGCGCAAGCGGCCATCCGTTCGGCCCAAGCGGGCGTCGAACAGGCCCTGAGCGGCATTCAATCAGCCGAGGCCGCCGTCCAACGCGCCCAAGAAGACCTTGAGCGGCTGACCATCACAGCGCCATTCTCGGGCTATCTCGAAACCGATACGGCCGAGCTTGGCAGTCTTATGCAACCCGGCGCGCTTTGCGCCTCCATCATCGAGCTGGACCGCGTGAAAATCGTGGGTTTCCTGCCCGAAACCTCGGTGGCGCGTGTTTCGGTCGGGGCCAGCGCGGGCGCGCGGTTGATCAATGGCCAAGAGGTCCAAGGTGTCGTGACCTTTGTCTCGCGCTCGGCTGATCCGCAAACCCGCACCTTCCGTGTGGAATTGGAAGTTCCCAATGATGATCTGCTGATCCGCGATGGGCAAACCGCAGATATCCTTATCCAGACCCCCGGCACGCCTGCCCATCTGGTGCCCTCTTCGGCGCTGACTTTGAATGATGATGGCACGCTCGGCCTGCGCATTGTCACACAGGGCAATATCGTGCGCTTCAATGAGGTCACATTCCTGCGCGATACCGTAGAAGGGGCCTTGGTCTCTGGCCTGCCCGCACAGGCCGATATTATCGTCATAGGGCAGGAATTTGTGACCGATGGTGTGCAAGTAATCCCGACATATCAGGAGACTGACCAATGATCGGTGTGATTGACTGGGCCGCCTCCCGCGCCCGAATGGTTCTGGCCTTTGTGGTCTTGTCACTGGCCGTAGGCACAGCCGCCTATATCGGCCTGCCCAAAGAGGGTGAGCCGGATATCGATATTCCGGGTCTGTTTGTCTCGGTCCCCTTCCCCGGCATTTCGGCCGAGGATTCTGAGCGGCAATTGGTCCGCCCGATGGAGGCCGAGTTCCAAGATCTGGATGGATTGGACGGGATCAATTCAACCGCCGCCGAAGGCTATGCGGGGGTTTTCCTCGAGTTTGAATTCGGCTGGGACAAGGGCGAGACCATCGCCGATGTGCGCGATGCGATGACGCGTGCCGAGACGCAATTCCCGAGCGGGGCCGAAAACTACTCCATCAATGAAATCAATTTCTCGGAATTCCCGATCATCGTGGTCTCACTGTCGGGCAATGCGCCCGAGCGCACCATGATCCGCTTGGCCACCGAGCTGCAGACCCGCCTTGAGGGCCTCTCGCCCATTCTGGAG
>ENA-OUOG01005328-OUOG01005328.1-marine-metagenome-genome-assembly--contig:-NODE-5328-length-10472-cov-6.745936_pt1 | contig 10472 bp, 6 predicted proteins | sample MGYA00248635_ERZ508505 | MGnify/ENA primary metagenome ERZ508505 (study PRJEB26176, sample SAMN06267871) | marine metagenome | isolation source: Saanich Inlet, British Columbia, Canada | place: Pacific...
TACACTTCGGTCGTTCAATTACAAGTACGCGTTCAATTCAACCTCCGATTCACGTCCCCCGAGTCCAGGTCGCCTATGCGGTAGTTGCTGTTGGTCTGCACGAAGACGTACACGGTCTGGTTTAAACCCCGCGCGAGCATCATGTCCAGGTCGAGATACGTGATTTCCAAATCGCCGTACTCCTTCGCCTTGCCCGCGCCGGGCATGCCGAACAAACCAAACAGCTTGGTTTGCTCAAACGACATGGACAGCCCGTACCCCTCGTTTGTCACCCGCAGCGCCGCGCGCTCAACCTTCACGGGCCAGGTGTACTGCCACTCGCTGCGGCTTTCCTCGACGTCGTGCGCCATGTACACCGGGCCGCTCTGCTTGGTGAGAGACAGTTTCTTGTCCATGCCCAGCAGTTGCCTCGAGTTGGTGAACACCGCGCTCCACCGCCCGCGCAGCAGCGACGACGTCGCCGGGCGTTTCGTCGGGTTCAGCGCTTCCAGCTCGAGCGTCGCCGCCTGCACGGCGGAGAGCTGCGCGGCGTCGCATTCGCGCCCGATGTTCGTCGCAACGACCGTCGCCAACAGAGAGGCTTTCGCGGCGGCGCGTTCCGCCTCGGCGCGTTTCTTCTGCGCCTCGGGCGAGGCGAGCCGCGAAACCGTCTGAAGCGCGGCGGCGAAGAAGCCGCCGATTTTCGCGAAGGAGGGCAACGCGGACGACGGCGAATTTCCGTCATCGTCCGGGAAGACAATCTCCGCCGAAACTCCGCTCGAAGCCGCGTTTCCGTTTTCGTTTTGGTTTTGGTTTCGCGCAGCTTCGTCTGCGGCCGCAGCCTCTTGGAAATCTGCCACCGCCGAACGCGCTCGCGCCCCCGCAGCCGCCGCCGCCGCCGCGACAGCCTGTCTCTGTTCGCTCTCCGCGGCGGTGACCCAGGTGTCCGCGTTGGAAACCTCCGCGGCGTCGCCCGCGTTCGCGTCGTCCCCCCAGCCTCCCGAGCGCGCGCGCGCCTCAGCCTCGGCCGCGCGCTTGTCCGCCACCTTGGCCTCCTCGAACGCCGCGGACTTGGAGGAGGCCACCTGCTTCGCCTTCTCGCGGATCGAGCCAATCTTCAAACGCTCCTCCTCCTCCGCCGAGGCGAGCGCGGCCTCCGTCTCGAGCAGCGACCCGCGCAGCTGCGCGAGCCTGGCGGTTGCCGCCTTGGACGCCTCGAGCAGCTCGGCGTTCGTGCGCTTCGCCTTCTCCATCTCCTGCACACGCTTCTTCTGCTCCTTCTCCTCGGCGGCGCGCTCGGCGGCGGCCACCGCCGCCGCGATGGAGCGCGTCTTGATCTGCGTGGGCGAATCAGCCTTCGCCGCCTTCGCCGAACCGGGTCCGCGTTCGGGAGGCTCCTCCGGGGGCATCTTGATTTCGCTCGCGGGGCGCAAACCCCGCGCCGCGAGCACGTACTTCTCGACGGCGTCCGCCACGCCGTCTTCGTCGTTTGAGCCTCCGACGACGCCCCGCGCGGCGGCCACAACGAGTTCCGCGCTGCCCTTCATCGCCACCGCCGTGCCCGCGAGCGCGAGCATCTCGGCGTCGTTCTCGCCGTCACCGAGCGCGAGCACGTTTTTCGGGTCGACGCCCATGCGGGCCAGCAGCCTGGCGACCGCTGCGCCCTTGGACGCGCCCATGGGCAGGAACTCCAGCATCCCGGGCACAGCCGTGGTGATGGCGCAGTCGTTCTCGAACATGAGCTCGGCGTCTTCGCGAAGCGCGGGCATGTCTTTTTCGTCGCAGAAGAGCAAAATCTTGTTGATCCCGATGCCCTCGTCGATGACGTTCGCGATCATGGGGCCCACCGCCTCGGGCGCGGGCTCGCCGTACTTGAGCACGAGGTCCGTGTTCTCGTCCCGCCGCGAGCACAGGATGCGCGAGCCGCAGAACGCCACCGCGCTCGCGCCCGCGCGCTCGGCGAACCGAATCACCGACTGCGCGACGACCGAGTCGAGCTCGATCGATTCCAGTACCGTCCCGTCCGCGTCGCACGTCAAGCAGCCCTGCACGAAGACCCCGGGCATGGGCGCGCCCGCGAGTTTCCCGAGCACGGCGTCCGCCCAAGGGCCGCGCGACTTGCCGGTCGCCAAAACCGTGGGGACGCCCGCGGCGGCGGCTCGCGCCAGCGCCGCCTCGACGCGCAGTGTCAGTTCCTGGTTGGAGTTGAGAAGCGTCCCGTCCACGTCCGTCACGATGAGCTTCACCTCATCCCTCCCGGGGGGCTTCCCGGACGCGGTCTCGCTGTCGCTCGAGCCGGCGGCGGCGTCGACGACCAGGGTCGACGCGTTAGCTCCCGCGGCCGCCGTCCCCGGGACGGAGCCGCCGGGGACGAGCGAATCCTCGTCGGCGGTCGCGGCGGCTTCCTTCGCGAGCACGGTCTTCCTCACGCCGCGCACGACCCGTCTGTTGCCCACGCGGCGGGCGCCCGCGCCTATGCCGGAGGGTATGCGGTCCTGCTTGCCCGCGGCCAGCCGCGTGGGCCGGGCGCGCGCGCGGCGCACGGGGACGTCCCCCACGGGCAGCCGCCGAAAATCGCGTCCCTTTTGCGCGGGGGGAAGTCGGCCAGAAATGACATTCGCCCCGGGGGCGCGCGCCAGGCTCATGGTGCGCGCTGCTCTCTCGGTCTTCTCTCGCGCGCAACGGCGTCTGGGTCGCAGACGGTGCGCACGAAGAAGGGGACGGGCACGCGCGGTCGGAGAACGGCGCGCGTGGGTGTCTGGGGCCGCTCGGACTCCCCGAGAGAACCCGAGGTTTTCGAAGCGCCGAATGACGTGGCTGGAGGAGGCTTGTATATTTTTGGCGCCATCGCCCGGTTGGCGTTTTCAACAGTTTCGTGACAGATCCGCGCACGAGCAAACAGTCTGACGGTGCGCCGGCGCGGATGAATTTGCCGCGCTTTTTCGTGAAATCGCAAAAAGGTTTCCAAACCTTTCGAGTAAGGTCGGCACGCAGATCTCACGCGCGCTTGGCCCCGCACGAGGCGCGTGCCTCGCGCGCCACGTAGAGGAGGCTCGTCGGTTCGAGAGCTCAAAACAGTGCACCATGGTGGTCGCGACGGTGTCCCCTCTCCCCCTCGGCTCGCGCGTCCCGCGCGCGAGGCCGCCTTCCCGCGAAGTCGGGTCCCGCGCGCCTCGAGGGGATGTCGAGGCGAAACCTCGGCGAGGCCCGTCGACGCGCGGCGGCCTTCTCGTCGCGCGCGCCGCCCCCCCCCGCGGCGACGACCCAGCGTCCGTGTTCGACGACCCGTTCTTCGCGGCGCCCCGCGGCGTTCCCAAAGCGTCGTCTCTGTTCGGGGACGACGCGGACGCGGTGTTCGGGCGCGCGTTTCGCGAGATGGACGCGAGCGTGGATGCGTTCCAGCGCCGCGTCGAGGAGAGCGCGGCGCGCGCCGAGCGCGAGGCGTCGCGGTCGGCGTCGGGCGCGCCGCGTGGGTACAGGCGTACAGGCACGTTCTCGCAGGAGCTGCCGGGAGGCGGCACGTCCCGAGGCTACTACAGCGAGTCGGTGGTGACGTTCGGCGGCGAAGGTCGGTTCGCACCGCCGAACGTCACAACCGGCGCGCTTGCGGGAGGCGTTGGGTTGTGGGTCGCCGTCCTGGCGGGCGTTTTGGTCGGCGCCTACGTCAAGCTCGCGCGCCGGTTCGCGGCCAACTTCCACCGCACGGTATACGGCCTGCACGAGAGGCTCCGACTGGTCGCCTTCTGGCCGGTGCTGTGGCTCGCGGACGCGCGAGGGTTCAGGGACCAGTTCGCGGCGGCGGTTCTTTGCGGCGACGCGGACGGGAAGAACGCGCGGGGACGCGTTTCGCCGCGAGACGGCGGCGGCGCCGGCGGAGGAGGCGACGCGTCCGGAGGGTCGGAGACGGACCCGGGGGCGGGGGCGGAGACGATCGATCGACCGCGGAGCGCCGGTGGCGAGTAGGCGGGGACCGATGGACGCGTGATGGAGGCGTACCACGGGGGGGATACCGCGTTTTCGTGTACCTACCGAACGACTACGAAAGCGCCCGGACTACGTTCGTTTCGCCTCCCGACTCGCGATTTCGCGATTCACTCCGACTCGCCGTCCCACCGCAGGTGGAACGACACCACCTGCGGTTGCATGAACGCCTGCGACACGGACATGGCGAACGGGTACACGGGGTGGAACACGTGCGTGATCGTGCGCTTCACGCGCGCGTGCGCGCCGGCGGCGACGGCGCGCGACGGCGGGAACGCGAACCGCGCGCCGCGCGCCGGCCGCGGCGGAGCCTCCCCCGCCGCCGGTGACTCTGACTCGCCGGCGGTAGGCCCCTCGACGCTCTCTGGTACGCTTTTCGATACGCCTTTTCCTTTCCGTTCGCGCGCCTTCACCCGCGCCTCGACCCGCCGCACGCGCCGCACCGCCGCCGAGAACCGCAGCGAGACGTCCGGCGCGGGCCGCGGCCGCTCGTCCGGCGCCGCCGCGCGCGCGTCGTAGCGGAACAGACGCGTGTCGAAGTACGGCGACGGCGACCAGTGCCCCTGCGAGCTCGGTCGCGCCGGCCACCGGAACCCGGGCTCGAGACCCGCCGGGTTGGGACCCGGGACCCGGCGCGACGAGACCCGCGAAGACGATGAAGATACCGCGCCGCCGACCGATCCGCCGCGCGGATCGACGACGTCCGAGGACGGGGCGCCTCCGCGCCGAGCCTCGGCGAACGCCGACTCGGGGCCGCCGACGCCGCCCGCTCCGGCGGCGAGTCTCTGCCAGGCGGAGCCCTCCGCCTGCGGCGGCGCGGGCTCGCCGGGAACGCCCCCCTCCGCGCCCGCGGCGGCGCGCTCGGCGCTCCACGCGGTCTGTGTGGTCTCCGGCGCAACCCCGAGCAGGCCCCCGCCCGCGCCCGCGGCGTCGCCCACGTGCTCGACGGTCCCCTCGACCCAGTCCATGACGGCGATGAGCACGGACTCGGGACATCGCTCCGACCCCGGGTGCACGCCCGCCTCGGCGCGCGACCGGCGCGTGCCCCAGGCGAGCACGTCCTCGGCTGTGCCGAAGCGGAGCAGCGCGCGCCGCTCATCCAGCAGCTGCACGTGCCACAGCACCATCCACTCCGCGTACGACCAGTACCGGCTGAAGAACGCGCTGGTGAACGCGCCGCGCCGCGGGGGGGTGAAGCTTCGCGTCCCCCCCCGCGTCTTTTCGGTCAGACGCTCGCGGCGTTTATACGCCAGGCGCTCCGCCTCAGTCGGCGGCGCCGAGACGGAGGGCACGAACGCGGACGCGGCGTCGCGTTTCACGCCGCGTCTTTTCGGTGATGGATGTACGTCCGCCGGGTCCGGGCCCGCGTCGGACGACATGTGCGCCTCCGCGTCGCGCGCCTCCCCCGCCGCCGCCTCGGCGTCGCGCCTCCTCGCCTCGAGGAGCACGCGCGTGATGAGTTTCTGCTTGATCCCCGCGTACATAAGCGACTCGGGGTCGCTCCAGCCGCGGAGTTCCGTCACACCATTTCGTCGCGTAGAGCCTCTTTCCGCGCCGGAGCTGTTGCCGCCGCGGGTTCGGGGTCGGGGTAAAGTGGTTCGGGTTTCCGAGGGAGTTTCCACAAGGTTCTCTTCCGCGGAGTCGCCGCCGGTCGAGAAGTCGTCGAACGGCTCGTCGTCGCCCGAGAAGAACCCGTCGCCGAGATAGTCTCGGCGCCTCGCGAGACGCCACTCGCGCTCGGCTTGGTCCTGCGCGGCGAGCGGCGCGTCGTCGTCCGGCGCGCACGCCGACCCCACGGGCGTGCGCGCGTCCGCGAACACCGCGATCGGGTCATCCTCACCTCCGTCGGCGGGATCGGAAAGAGAAGGGTCCCCTTCGGAAGAACCGGCGGCGACTTCGCGCGCGCGTTCGGGTTCGGTTTCGGTCGTCGATCGTAACGAAACGCGCAGCACGCGAAACGCCTGCCACCGCAGCGACAGCACCGACACCAGGCACGAGCTCTTCGTCTCCGCGAAGACGGACACGGCCGCCGCGCGTCGTAAACGCACGTAGTCATCGCGGTACACGCGCCGGTCGCACACGCGCCCGTCGCGCAGGCGAACCAGGTGAAGCGCCACCGTGTCCATGGTCGGCGAACCCGGGAGCGTCGTCGTCGCGTTGGGGCGACCGGCGCCGCGCCGCGCCGCCGTGTCCGCCTCAGCCTCGGCGCGCGCGCGCGCCACGGCGGCCGCGCCGCTCGCGCGCGCCGCCGCGGCCGAGGCGTCAGCCGAGGCTGAGGCCTCCGCGGACCCAGAAGGCGTCGTCTCGTACGCCGCGCCCCCGCCCCTTCCGCCGCCCCCGCCCCCGGGGGCGGCGGCCCCCGCGCGGGGGCCCCGCGCCGGAACTCCATCCGCCGTCCCCGCTTCGTTTGCGTTGGTCCGTTCGCGCGCGGCGGCGTCGCGCGGCGGCGCCTCCGCGGGCGTGGAGGAGGCCACCAGCAAGTACTCCCCTTCCAGGATGGTCACGGCGAAGTCTCGCGCGAGCAAATCGGCGTCCACCGTTAAAGGGCGCGTGTACAGCAGGTCGAAGTATTTGTCGCGCGTCGTCGCCGGCGCGCGGCGCGGCGGTTTGTTTTCGTCTCCGTCTGCGTCTCGGTCTCCTCCCCGGGCGTCGCGCGGCGTTCGCGGCCCCGCGGCTTCCGCGCGGCGAGGCGTTTCCGCCTCGCCGAAGCCCCTGAAGCGGTACACCACCAGGTCGTGCTGATTGCGGGAGAAGCAGATCAGGTACTTGCCGTCGTCCGTGAAGCGGTGCACGTGCACATCCTCAAACCCGGAGACGGCGTCCACCTTTTTGGTCGTTTTCGGTTTTTTCGTGCGCCGAGGAGACGTGGGGAGAATGAGCGAGCGAGGTCAGCGCGGCGCGGGGCGGGGCGCGCGGCGGCGGGTGACGGGAGAGACGCGCGCGCGCGGCCGTCTCCGAGGCGGGGGGGCGACGCGAAGCACCGCGAGCTCGCGCGCGGCGCGGCGGGGAAGTCGAGCCGGTGGGTCGCGTCGTGCTCGCGACGAGCGAAAAGTCGCGGTCGGCGGTGCGCGGACGCACCGTGTGATTCGGGAAGACGCTCTCGTAGAACGCGCGCGAGCGGTGGACGTGCGCGCCGGGGCGCGCGGACGCTCGCTCGCGCGCCCGAAGCTTCTCGTAGAGGTTCAACGTGGGGGGCTCGAAGCCCATAGCCCCCGACGACGGCAGCCTCTGCGCGCGCTGCTGTGGACGCGGTCGTGTCGACGTGGCTCCGAAATTACCGCAACTCGGTCGCGGTGCCGAATCTCGCGGATCGAGTCCGAGGCGAGGCTCCGGCGGGCGTCGCAATGCGGAAACGCTGAGGCGCTTTTTCTCGTCAAAAAAAGAAGGCCGCGGCTCGCCCCGCGCGCCACAGCTGAGCGCGCCCGAGCGCCGCGTCGCTCGCCGTCGCGCGGACGCGGTCTCTTCGGGTGTCTCGCCCGTGAGCGGAGCGCGTCGCCGCCGCGCGTTCGCCGCCCGCGCGACATGGACATCAACCGCGCGGTGGAGGATCTCCAGACGAGCGCCGCGGGGCTCGTGTCCCTGTCGAGCCTGGAGGGCCTCGGGTACGGCGTGGGGGACTCGCGGGGACTCGCCGGCCACGGCCTGGAGCTCGGCGATGCCGCCGCGAAGCGCGTGAAAGCCTTCGCGGCGCACTTCTCGAAGCGGCTCGAGGCCGCGGAGGCGTCCGTGCGGAGCAGCAGCGACGCGCTGCGCGGGGACGTGCTGAATTCGGTCATCATGGCGGAGGCGAACGCGACGAGCGACGTCCCGGCGTTATCTCGCGCGACGTCGGCGGCGACGAAAAACGCCGCCGAGAAACTCAAAGAGCTCCGCGCGAACGCCGCGGCGGCGCCGGCTCTGCGCCTCGAGATGCTCGAGCACTGCGCGGAGCGACGTCTGCGCATGGAGCGGGGATACCTCGCCGCGGACGCGCCGAAGGAGGAGCGGCGAGCGCGAGAGATGCGACGCGCGATCGAAGGAAAGCAACGCTGACGCTGATTGTCGCTTCGCTTCGTAGTGTTATTTGATTCGGTGGTTCACTCGTGACGGCGTATAGATACGGTAGGAGCGCGTCGTGTTATTGACTCTATAGTCAAACAAACAAACAGAGAGCCTAGCCGCACGGCCCGCATCGCGCGTTGTCCAAACCGCGAGGACTCTGTCCGGCGACGGAGTACTCCGCGTTTGGGTCGAGTCCGTCGAGCTCCATGTCCGGGTAGGTCCCGCCCGACAGCCGCGAGCTGTCTAACAGCCTGCGGAGCTGGTCGCTGGAGTGCGCCGGGATCCACCACCACCACCAAGACATGCCGAACACCTCCGTGAAGTTTTTGTTTGACCCGCGGTTGTACCGCCAAGGCAGCGTCTTCTTCTTCTCGTACATCTCGATGGTCGTCATGTTGCTCAAGTTAAGGTTGGCGTGCATGATGATGAACCCCAAAAGCGACGCCGCGAACGCGACATCCAGCACGAAGGTCACGAACACCGCCGCGACCACCCCCCCGTTGCGCGTCTCGCTAGCCTCCTCGTTGGACGCTATGTCGTCCAAAGGAGACCGCTCCGAGCCGTCCGCGTTGCGCCCGGACTCGCCGCCGCCGCCGCCGGCTTGCAGATCTTTGAAAAAGTCCACAAAGTTGGACAGGAGCACCACCGCGTCGAAGACGGTGGCGACGAAGGTGTACACGAGGAAGAGCAGGAAGAACTTGTAGTTGTACGCCCCGACGCAGTTCGCCACCCAGACGCAGTGGTGGTCCATCTTCAACACGCACCGCCCGCACACCGAGCAGTGGTGACACCGCTCGGGCTTCCACGCCGTGCACTTGCGGCAGAATCGACGAAGCTTCTCGCTGTTGGACTTGTGCGCGCCAGCCTCCTCCTCATCCTCGGGGGGGGGCGTCCAGCCGTCGGGCACGCGCCCGGGCTCGGTCAGCACGCACGCGAAGTAGCTCCAAAGCACCATCAGGATCAGCGCGTGGTACACCACGAGCACCCCGGTGGCGAACCGGCCCTCCGACGAGTCGGGCTCGGCGTTGGACGCCAGCGGGCCGTACACCAGGACCACCGTGGTGTAATACGTGAGGCCGATCAGGGACAACACGATGAGCACCATCACGCTCCCGAGCGCGCGAAGGAACATGCACGCCTTGCTGGCGAACACGTTCCACCACATCTCGCCCACCGCCATCGTGCCCGGTGGGATCTCCGCGCGGCCGTCGCCACCGCGCGCCACTCGCGAGTGGCTCCGCGCGGCGCAAATTCCGAGCATTTCGCGAACACAACACCCTCGTGGGTGTTGGTCAAAAACCGACGCGTGCCGCGCGCCATTCGGATTCGGAGGAGCCAAAACGTTTTCAGCGGGGCTTTCGTTGTCATTGTTCCGCGACCTCCGCTCCGCGCGGAGGTGGTCGAGCGCGACGGGGAGATGTCGGCGAAAAGGAAACGATCCCAAATGGAGACGCCGGGCCCCGTCGGCGCTTCCCTCACCGCAACCTCCATGGATCCGCGCTTCGGCGCCGGCGGCGTGGCTCTTCTCGCGGCGGCGCGCGAACGATGCGAGCTCCGCCCGAAGCGGTTTTTCGTCGCGTGGTCCGGCGCGCTGACGCTGGCGTGGCACGGGTTCCCCCCCGAGATCGAGGCGCTCAAGCGCGACATCGCGAGCGCGTTCCCGGCGCTCAAGCCCGAGAATCCGGGGTCGAGGTGGGCGAAGACCACGCTGGGGTGCCTGCGGGACACCAAGCGGCTCACCCCGGAGCAGCTCGAACGTCTCGGGAACATATGCAATAGGTTCTACTCCCAGCTCATCGTTATGCCGATGGTCTGCTGCCAATACCCCGACGACGACGGCGACGGTCCCCCTCCCACTACCCCCGGATGCGTCCCCGTGGACACGCTGAGCGTCATCACGTACGAGTGCCGCTCGCTCGAACGCGTGGTGTCCGAGCACGTCGTGCGGCTGCGGGACGCCGGGACGAACGGCGCGTCACCTCACGACGGTCGCGTCCGCGGCGGCGCGCGTGAAACTGGTTCGCGCCGCCGCCGCCGCGTCGACCCGCCTTCGGCGGCGGAGCGCGCCGTCGTCGACGAGGTGGTCGCGCAGTTCTCCGACCCCAAAGACGACGCGAAGCAGTACTTCTTCGACGCCGCGCGCGACGGCTCGCGCGAGTCGCACTACCGCGACACCAAACTCGGCGTGACCCTCGCGGCGCGCGTCGCCGGGTCGTTGCCGAGAGAGTTAAAAAAACTACTAAGCGAGTTCCGCCAACAAGTCGACGACGCGCTTCCGGACATGTACGCCTGGTTCGACGACGAGAGTCTGCACTGCACGGTGAGAGGGCTCGTGGACTAGCGAGCGAGAGAAAAGACAAACGTAGCACTACTGTAGTCTATGAATTCATAGTCTACGGTCGCGAGACTACCGCGCGTACCCGTGGCGTCGCGCCCGTCCTCGTCGAATCGTCGAAAAGAAACCGTCCCTC
>ENA-OUOG01005330-OUOG01005330.1-marine-metagenome-genome-assembly--contig:-NODE-5330-length-10469-cov-3.017802_pt1 | contig 10469 bp, 10 predicted proteins | sample MGYA00248635_ERZ508505 | MGnify/ENA primary metagenome ERZ508505 (study PRJEB26176, sample SAMN06267871) | marine metagenome | isolation source: Saanich Inlet, British Columbia, Canada | place: Pacific...
ATTTTTATTGGGTGCAAAAGTTTTTAAATCATTTGCTAATGAAAAATTATATTCTCCCTGTTGATTGATTATATCTAAAAATTTTAAAAAAGGCAACAGTGATTCATATGAAAGAAGAAAAAATAAAAATGAAAAAACAAAAAATTATACGACTTTTTTTCGATTTGGGCTTAATACGTTGGTTTTCAGTAGGTTAATGTGGTGTAGTGAATACGCGCTTAAATTCCAAATTTTTCGATGAATAAGTGTATTCTATAGATGAATAGTAAAAAAACATCGACGAAATTTTATTGGGCAATTATAGCTGTTGAGTTCATCTATATTTTACGGCAGTTTATCGGGTTTTTTTGTGGAAACGTCGAATAAGCGCATGAAATTATTTTTGAATGGTATGCATCCATAAAGCAACCCAATTGCCTCAGATGGCCTAAAAACGCCTCAAATGAAAAATTAGTGTATTTTATAACTTTTCAACAATTTTTTTTCAGCTGTTAATAACTTTTTTTTGGGTTTCGTGTCGGGCGTATCGTTTTTTTTCGCATGGGGTGAAATTTTATGTGATAACATGTTAAGGTACGTAACTCAACATTTGTATCATGTCGGTATCATGATGATATTGTGATGATATCATGTTAGTATCATCTCCAAGGGTAGGGGGGGCGATGGCATAGCCGCCCGTATATTCCAATCGGTGCTGGCCGAGCTTTCTCTTTTTGCACCAGAATATGAGGCGGGGGGGGTTAGATCACCCACAAACTCACCCAGAAGTCACCCAAAAAGTCACCCTTAAGTCACCCACTGGGTGAGGAGCATTGATCCAAGGTGACATTTAAATACCCAAGTCACCCACAAACTCACCCTTGTAAACGATTGATTTTTAACCGAGTGAGCACTGTAGGGTGAGAAGGTGAGATATATTACTTAAAAGTATTCTTTCTGTTTTTCGGGGGCAAAACGGCATAGGAAAAGTTTCAGCGATGCAAAGTCACAATGTCACCCTAGCTACGTTCGGAGGGCTGTCAGGTACTTTGTTAGATGGACTTAAGAAGAAAGGGAAGGTCAAAACCATGGATATCAAAGAAGAAGGGCCGTAACACACGAAACATGAAAACGGGGCATCTCATCAAACCATTTACCGGTGGTGGTGTTGGGTCCGAATTCTACCAGTCCCCTCAATGGAGGGCAACGAGTAAGGCTGTTCTGGATCGCGATGCTGTATGTCAGTGGTGTGCTGCAATGGGGGTCGTAAAGGTGGCTACTCAAGCCGACCACATTATACCAGTAGAGCGATGTTCTGAGAGCGGTGTCAGCCCTTACGATAAATCAAACATCGTGGCATCGTGCATGAGCTGCAACTCCAGAAGGGCATCATACGAAGCGAGAGGGGTTCGCATAGATACGTTTGATGGATGGGTCAAACACCTAAAGAAAATCAGCAATAACAAAAACTCTGGCCTATGAGTAATGAAGAAATAGATATGCTTGACAACCAGTTCTACCTTGGATCGAAACCAAAAAGAAAGAACAAAAGCCCAGAACACGATATACAGGTAAGGTTGATTGATCTACTAAAATCCATCGAACCCAAACCCCTTTATTCGGCCACTGTTGGTGGTGTAAGATTAGCTATGCACACGGCTAAAAAAATGAAGCAAGCGGGTTATTCAAAAGGTATACCTGATTTGCTTATATTTGAACCTAAAGGAATGTACGTTGGTTTAGCGATCGAGGTGAAAACACTAAAAGGCCGCCCATCGCCTGAACAACGCGCGTGGATCAGAGACTTAAATAGCAGAGGTTGGAGGGCTGAGATATGCAAGGGATATGAATCATGCGCCTCCTTGATTAAAGAGTATTTTGAAATTAAAGATTAAGAGATGTCTAAACTAGCAGCATCACATAAGGTTGTCTTCCAATTAGTCCGTGATTCAATGGATACTTTTGAGAGTGGCAATCAGTACGGTATCAATAGCGTTTCAGTCAGTATAGGTGACAGAGTGCAAGCAAACAAAGGCCCGGAAGTGATTATCAATCAATCCACTTTTGACGTAACCAACCTCTCCAGTGCGGACTATTCTGTCTTTGAATTTAACGTCAATTGTTACAGCAAGAACTATGTATTGGCGGCGCAATTAGCTGATATTATATACAACAACTGTCCTCCTAACGATCAAATCTACGTTGCGGAAAGCGTGAATTGGTACATTGAACCTTTGGATTTGTTCCTTGAGTTTAGTGATCGGGATGACTATCAGGCATCAGTCCTCATCAGGCTTAGAGACGCAGGTCAATAATGAAAGCTAAAGGAGGTAACAAGGCCACACTGCTTCAACAAATGAAGGAGAAGGTAAATACAGCAAAATCAGAGGTTGACAAGGTTGTAACGAAATCCAAAAACACACCTACCAGCTCATTAAAGCCTATAGTAACGCTTGACGAGGAAGGTGAAGGGATGTTCAAGATGGTCCTTAACTATTTAGACGACACTGGTTTACTGGAGTCTGTTGATGTTGTCACTATTACCATGCTTGCTAAAAACCTATCTATGTTCATTATGCTTTCACGCGAAATTCAGACGATTGACGATATCGTGCAGGTTTATGAGAACGGATCATCCAATGTGAGCGGTAAAATGACGGCATTATCTAAGGTTCAGGGCGAAGTGGCAAAACTCAGTGCCAAGTTAGGTCTGTCTCCCATGGACCGAGCTCGCATGATGGGGGCAGCCGTTAATGCTGCCAACGCGAACAGTAAATCTGCTGAGGGCGATGAGATAGACAAACTCATGTAAAATGGACACCACATGCCTAAATAGGATGTATGAATATGTCGAAGGGGTACTTGAAGGCGATATTGTCACCGGAAGATACCTCAAATTGGCATGCGATAGGTTTTTGAACGACCTAGAACGACAGGGCAATGAGGAGGATTTCAACTGGGTTTTTAGTCCTGAGGAGGCATCCAGATACATCAACTTCATTGAGAAAGTTTGCGTGCATACCAGAGGTAAGTGGGCTGGAAAACCAATGATCCTATCTCCATGGCAGGTTTTTTTCCTTGGTCAGCTATTTGGGTGGGTTCACTGCGAAGATAGTAAGCGCAGACGATTTACATCAGCTCATTTTTTCGTTGCAAGGAAAAGCGGGAAGACACAATTAGCTGCTGCCATAATTTTAGCTATGGCTGTTTTGGATGGGGACGGAGCTCCTCAGTTTGTTACAGCGGCCACAAAGAGGGATCAGGCAAAAGAGGTTTTTGATGAGGTTAGAAGGTGTATAAAACGATCCCCACCGCTATCAAAACGATTTGTAGCCCATAAGAACGAGATTTATTGTCCGGGAGATGGCACTATTAAGCCAATCAGTTCTGATGCTAACACGCTAGATGGTTTATCATTGAATGTTGGGTGTGTAGACGAGATGCACGCCTTAAGAGACGGTGACCTTTACCGGGTGTTAGCGTCTTCTATGGGGTCTAGGAAATCGCCTCTTATGTTAGCTATTTCAACTGCTGGCTTCGTTTTAGACGGTTTAGCAACGCAATTCGTCAGAGGAGGTAAGTCAGTTCTGGACGGAACAGCTAAAAACGACAACCTTTTATTTTTAATTTACGAAATAGACAAAGAGGATGGGGACGAGTGGGATGATCCCAACTCATGGTTAAAAGCGAATCCGGGTATAGGTAGTTCAATTGAGATTGATTACTTACACAAGCAATGCGCTTCAGCCAAGCTTTACGGCGGGAGGCACATAACTGAGTTTATGGTTAAGCACTGCAATTTATTTGTGGGCTCTCAGGACGTGTGGGTTCAGGATGACGATTGGATGAATGAAGATAACGTAAAGCTACCATTTGACACTTCAAAAGATAAATTCCCAGCATACATAGGTATTGATTTATCGGCAACGGATGACGTTACAGCAATGGCTATAGCTGTTGGTGATATTGAGGACGGTGTTCAGCTTGAGATGCATTACTTCCTCCCAGAAAGAGCGATAGCCAAAAGATTAGAACGTGATGAAAATCATGTTTACGCTAATGTGGCTGACTATGAAAACATACATGTAATAAAAGGCAACACAGTTGACTACAATGTCATCAGAAAGATGATTAGCGGGCATTATGTTGAAGACGGTCAGGTCAAATATGAACCTAAAAATATGTGCGAAAAATACGATATTAAAGGTATAGCATATGACCGTTGGAATAGCCTTAGTATTATACGTGATCTGGGTTCTGATGGTTTGGCTGACAAACTAGATCCATTCGGACAGGGATTCGCATCACTCAGTTTTCCATCTAAAGCACTTGAGAAGTTAGCTATGGAGGGCAAGCTTCATCACGGTGGCGACGATTTCCTTCGCTGGATGATGTCTAATGTTGTTTTGAAAATCGACCCTTCGGGTAATATAAAACCAGACAAAGCTAAATCGGGCGATAAGATTGACGGGGTAGTTGCCGCTATAATGGCTATAGGTGAAATGCTTACATATGAGGATGAGGATTCAGGTTTCACGTTCTTCATGGACGTTGTTGACTTGTAGTGGCGGACAAACAATAATATATTTTAAACATGTCTCAAAACAGCATTTTTGATGCTTTTAACCGTCTAATAGAAAGGACGATTACAACAGGTAAGGTTAAAGATTACGGCGAATCACGTTTCTACGTTCCGTCTGGATCTTTTACACCTACATCTGCGCTACTTGGTGCGGATATCAAATCTTTTCATGGGGCTGACGCGCTTCAAATATCTACTGTTTACGCATGTATTGCTAAAATCTCAGACGAGATTGCGTCAATGGATGTGATAGTAGAGAGGAAAACAAAACAAGGCGATATAGAACCAATAGAGAACCACCCTCTATCATACTTAATGACCATTGAGCCAAACGAGCTTATGGGTGCATTTGAGTTAAAACAGATGATGGTGAGTGACATGTTGTTATATGGAGTTGGATATGGATATATTGATAGTGATAGTGATAAGGTTTATTGGCTCCCTGCCAGCGATGTCACTTACGCAATTGACAAGAATACTGGTGAGAAGTTCTATCATTATCCGGGTGCTCCAACTCCTGTGCCTTCGTCTAACGTACTTGAGTTTAAGGCTTTCAGAACATTGTCGCCAACTAGGGCTCAACTCAAAACTCTTACAACTGCCAAATCACTTATGGATTTCGGTAATAAGTTTTTTGAAAACGGCGGTATGCTGGGTGGTTTGCTTACCACGAAAGAACCGTTAGATACGGAGCAAATGAGGCAGATGACGGATTTCTGGAAGGAGCGTTACTCTGGAGCCGCCAACGCCCACAAAGTGGCTATTTTAGGTGGTGGGTTTACCTATCAACCACTTAGCGTCCCGCTTGATCAACTCCAGTATATAGACAGCAAAAAATACAGCTCAGAAGAAATATGCCGTGTGTATCAAATGCCACCAGCTATGGTTGGTATAGAAAACAATACTTCATACAACAGCTATGAGCAGCAAGTTTTGCAGTACATGCAGGGATGCATTGCCCCGAAGGTAAAAGCTATAGAGTTGGAGCTTAGTAGAAAGCTCCTACCTAACCAGAAAGACCTGAACGTAAGGCTAAACATTGACAGTATGATCAGGGCTGACTATTCAGCTAAGGCAGAATACTATGGAAAGCTCCTCCAAAACGGAGTCATGACAATCAATGAGGTCAGAAGACGTGAAGGCTTAATGCGCATTGATTCAGGCGATAACAACTTTGTTCAGGTCAATCAGATCCCTGTGGCTATGGCTCAACAGTACGCCGAGTCTATTATTACGGATAAAAGCAAAGACCCAAACACTGATAAGTCAAAAATCGACAATCAGGCGGGTGCTTTAGCTAACGATAATGAAGTTAATCAACAAGAACAAGAATAATGGCTGAATATGCATTCGCGGTACGCAACTGCCGCGCCAAACACAGCACCAAATCAACTGGTGACAAAGACAATCAAGCACAGTTAAGCCCTGTACATTACGCCTCGTATAGCGGCACTGTGGATGCCGCAGCTAGGGACGCAATCGTTGCTGAGCTGAAGAAAAAGGGGCGTTTGATCGACCCTAACTCAGACCTTTCAACTGTAGTAGCAACTGCCGCTGCCGCTGGTGCAGCTGTCGCTGCTGATACAGACACCTACCAAGAACGTGTGGGTAAGGCAGTTATGCAAATCGGTATGGGTTACGATGCGTCTGATGCCGATGCTGCTAAGGACGGAATTGTCTGGTTAAATTTAGAGTAAGACATGGCACAAAGTTACGGTGGATATCCTGATGCGGCTGTAAACGCAGCAAAAAAAGCCCTTAAGCACAAAGAGAGTAACGGCACAAGCTGCGGCACTCCTGTTGGTTGGCAACGCGCTAATCAAATTGCTAAAAAGGAGCAACTCAGCATGTCTACTATAAAAAGAACTTTTAGCTTTCTCTCTAGGGCTAAGACATACGATCAGGGCAAGTTCACCGATTCAAACGGAAAGGACATCTGCGGATCAATTATGTACGCTGCATGGGGAGGTGACAGTATGAAGTCGTGGGCTGAAAGAACTATTAAAAAAGCAGAAAGAGAAATGAGCAAAAATAATTTAGAAGTTCGATCTCTGAATTCTGACTTTGAAGTTAGATCAGAAGATGGAAAAAAACCCGTAATAGAGGGTTATGCCGTCAAGTTTGAGGACACCACCGTGATTGGTGGTCAGTTCTCTGAGTCGGTTTCTAGATCTGCCTTTGAGGATGCCGATATGTCTAACGTGGTTGCTCTTTTCAACCACGACTGGAACATGCCATTGGCTCGCACCGGCAAGGGTTTAGAACTCGAAATCGACGACATGGGCCTGAAGTACAGGTTCGAGCTTGGCGATCAATCATACGCCAAAGACTTAGCGGAAAATATTCGTATGGGGAACGTATCTACGTCCTCATTTGGTTTCACAATTAAAAACGACTCATGGGAAAAGCGAAACGGTATGAACCACAGAACGATTGTTTCAGTTGAAAAGCTTTTTGACGTATCTCCAACAACTCAAGGGGCATATCCGACAACGGAAGTCGCCCTCAGATCTATGGAAGCGGCTCTCATTGACGAGTCAACAGAAGAAGAACAAGAAGTCATGCAGGAAATGGCCGAGTTGGTTACCGAAGAAAATAATGTGGAGCAACAGCATACGCCTGAAGAGGTGGTTGAAGAAGTTGTTGCTGAGGAGGAGTCAACAAGAGGAGAAGATCAGCCAGTAATTGAAGAGCATTTGATCGACAAATCTATCCTACCTCATCCCTACGCAATCTCAGAAGAAGAAAGATCTAATAATACAGAGCCGGAGGCTCAAATTGATTCTAATATGGACAAAAACACAGAAAAGAACGCTCCGGCCTACATCCAAGGCTTGGGCGACAGTGAGGCACGCGCTGCCTCCAAATTTTCCTTCGGGAAGATGATTAAAGAAGCGGCACAAGGTCGTTTGAGCGGTATTGAAGCCGAAATGAACCAAGAAGGACGTAGTGAGTTCTCCACTGGCAAGGTAAATGTTGCTGGAGGCATCTGCATCCCTTCTTTTATCGTTAACCGTGCTGACGCAGGGCCACTCGGAACGGCAACCGTTGCTGATGCGGCTGTTGGATTCGGAGGTACTACTGGTATCGACGATCGCGGATTGGTTGAGGCGTTTGCTCCCAATGACATTGCGTCTCAGTTGGGTGTTCGGAACCTGACGAACTTGACTGGCGATATCGTGTTCCAAGTTCAGGGTGATAAGATGGCAGCAGCTAAACCAGATGAAGGTGTTAAAGTTGATAGTGCCAACGTGTCTTTCGCTCCTGTTACTCTCGCTCCTGTTCGTTACAGTGCTCACACGAAAGTTACTGACCAGATGTTGGCGCAGTCAGCTCAGGACATGGGTGCTTTCCTCGCTATGGACATCCGCCGTGCTATCGACGCGAAGTTCAATACTGATATCGTAGCTGCATTAGAGGCTGCTAGCACTGCTCTCGACGCTACATCTGATAACTACAACCCATTTGACTTGGAGTCGGCTTTGCTCGGCGCAGATGTTGATTTGGCTGGCATCGTTGCTTTGTCTTCAGCCACTGCTTACCGTTACTTGCGCTCACTGAGCCAAGATGCTGGTAGCGGTATGTTGTTCGCTCAGAGCCCGCTCGAACGCCGCAACGTGATTGGTTACCCAACCGTTATCTCTTCTTCTGTTACAGCGAACTCATTCCACATGTTCCACAGAGAGCAGATGGTGACCGGCACTTGGGGTGGATTGAACCTGATCATCGACCCTTACAGTGAAGCGGACTACGGTGTAACCCGTATCGTAGCTAACGTATACCGCGACGTCAAGACGTTGCAGGGGGTAGCGTTCGGCGAGTTGACCAACGTGGGAGTTTAATCGGTATTAGACTTATACCTTAGGGCTGGGGAGGGGGTACTGTGAGAACAGTGAACCTCCTCCCCCTCTTTTTCTCAAAACAATGGCACAGATTAGAATTACAAACAGCAATATTGACGGTACGCAAATTGTCTCTCTTAATGACATGAAAGACCATCTCAGGGTCAGCGGTACTGACGAGGATGATTTGATTAAGGCTTACATGGATTCAGCAGCTGATTACATGGCATCTGTGTCTGGACGAACCTTTAAATACGGAAGCAACGAAGCCAACGTATACCTATACCTTTCTAGGGATGAGGTTTACGGAACCATTAGAAAAGCCGACAACTTAACCCTGTATCAAGCAAGGTATAAGAATGATGAGGATGGCTACGGGATCATGGATGCTGCTGATTATGTGGCAAATACAGAAACATACCCATCCACCTTTAAAATTAAAAGCGTTCCGAGTGACATAACTACTAATGAAACGGAAGCCGTTTACAGGATATGGTTTAAGGGTGGCGAGGCTGCTGAATCCCTACCTAATCAGTTCAGGATGGCTATGATGCTTTTAGTTTCACACTACTACACAAACCGTGAGGCCGAATATGTGGGGGGTATTACAACGGAACTCAAGGAAGGGGTTAAAAGACTTCTGGGTACTGTAAAAATGTTCTGATTTGAAGAAGTCAATTGGTTCTGGTCAGATGGACCGAAAGATAAATTTTGGTCGTGCATTCAATCAAATAGACTCAGAAACTGGTTCTAAGTCTTTTAATTTTATGTACACCAAACAATCAGTTTGGGCGAAAGTTGATTTTTTTGGAACCCCATCGGCAGGGGCTTCCGAGGATGTAATTAACGACCAGCGGACTGGTAAAATAAAGATTGAAGTTTATGTTAGGTTTATGACCGACATAAAGTTTGAGGACTTTATCGTTTTTAAAAATAGATTTTACGAAGTCTACTCGATACAAATGGTAGGCAATAGAGAGTTTCTGGTCATTAGGGCTGAATGGAGAGATGACCTTGATCTCACAACACTGTAAAAAGATATGAATAGGCCAACCGGATCTGGTTCTTTTAATCAAAAGATCACTATAGTTGACAGGCAGACAATGCTTGACATAGAAAACGGGTCTAAAACTTTTGACGACAGCTTAGTTATTGCTAAGAGGGTTTGGTGCAACGTCAAGTACATTGGCACACCATCCGCAGGAGCCTCCGAGGACAGGACGGAAGAGCAGAGGACTGGTAAGGTGAAGATCGAAGCTAAGATGAGGTTTCGTGACGACTTTTATCACGATGATGTTGTTGTTTTTATGGGTGGCTTATTTAACATCTATTCTATACAAGAGAGGGGGAGGGATGAGCTCACCATAATTAGAGCTGAATCTAGGGATGATGACACATACAGAATTGGTATTGCTGATGGTTATTCAGAAGATTTTTACCTAGAAAATCCACTTGGTTACATCCCAACCGAGGAGGAAGAGCTTGGAGACATCAACACCGATTTGGGGTTAAAGCCTTATGGAGAAAATGAGGAATTCATGTACCTTGAGGTTGATGAATTTGAAAGTCCTCAATTAACCTTTGATGGAGGTAACTACTTTTTAGAGCTGCCCATTGAGTGGTTCTATGATTACAGCAAATCTGGCTTGATCAACGACAAGTACAGAAACACGACCATTCCAGCGTTTATTGATGGCGAAGAAGAGGAAATACCTGAAGAAATCTTACCAGAAGACGGGGTATACGAAACATTTGGTGATATAAACCAATCCACCGACATCTATGGTGGTATAGTATTCCCTTTCTCAAATGACTTGGATCTTCACACTAGGTTTGTGATTGACATAAACCCAAGTTATAAGTGCGGATTCCCCATGATTATCAATCCGGGCGATATGTCTATACCGAATACGGAGGAGGAAAATCAGGCGATATCTGGTGGGTGGGATGATAACTGGTGTTTTGTTAAATACAATAGATCATATTTTGACGCTATTGGATCCACCTCTGGTGTAATTGCTTATTACAACCCAGTTGTAGCTCTAAGACCGAACATAGACACAACG
>ENA-OUOG01005331-OUOG01005331.1-marine-metagenome-genome-assembly--contig:-NODE-5331-length-10468-cov-5.563083_pt1 | contig 10468 bp, 10 predicted proteins | sample MGYA00248635_ERZ508505 | MGnify/ENA primary metagenome ERZ508505 (study PRJEB26176, sample SAMN06267871) | marine metagenome | isolation source: Saanich Inlet, British Columbia, Canada | place: Pacific...
AGTTTAGAAAAACTAAACTGCCGGATTTTGATATCATTAAAATTTTATTACCCTCAAGAATGCTTTGGGACAAGGGTGTAAAAGAACTTAGACAAGCCTCTGAAATATTAAAGCCAAGGTATAAGGGGAAAATACAATTTATATTGTGTGGTTTTTCGGATAAAGACAATAGAGCAGGTGTTTCGGAAAATTATCTAAAAGACTGGCAAGATGGGACTTATGTAAATTGGATTGGATATAAAAAAGATATGGTTGAAGTCTACAATAATTGCCATATTGTTGTTTTACCCTCCTACAGAGAGGGTATGCCAAAATCCTTAATCGAGGCATGTGCTATTGGAAGAGCTATTATAACAACAAATGCAATTGGCTGCAAAGATTGTGTAGATGAGGGGATTAATGGCATAAAGGTCCCTGTATGCGCTCCAAAAGAGCTATCAGAGGCTATTGAAAAACTTTGTTTGAACACAAATCTCATAACTAAAATGGGAGAAAATTCAAGAATAAAAGCAGAGAAAGAATTTAACATTAAAGATGTTGTTGATAAGCATTTAGAAATTTATGATTACAGTTAAATATTTAATTTTGATTTAATCACTTCACATAAGTTATGAATTATCAAATCAAAATATACCAATGAACTATTGTAAAAAATGTCTAACAACTAATCTTAGACCTGGAGGAGAGTTTATTAATGGATATTGTATCCCTTGTTTTTATATTAATAATGAAAAGAATGCGTCTGAGAAAACCAAATTGAATTTACTAATAGACCTGTACAAAGAAAACAGGAAAGGTCAAAAAAACAAAGGTTCATATGACTGTATAGTTGGCGTAAGTGGAGGTAAAGATAGTACTAGACAAGCTCACTGGGTAAAAGAAAGACTTGGCTTAAGGCCTTTATTAGTTTGTATAGCATATCCGCCAAAACAAATGACTGAAGTTGGGGCTAAAAATATTTCAAATCTAATAGACCTCGGTTTTGATTTAATTACAGTTACTCCCTCTCCCAAAACATCTGCAAAATTATCCCTTGAAAGTTTCAGAAATTTTGGAAATGTCAGTAAAAGCTCTGAAAAAGCACTTTATTCTTCCGTTCCGAGAATAGCAATCGATCTAGGTATTAAAAATATATTTTGGGGAGAAAATAACGCTACTCAAGTTGGTGAAAAATCTGTTTTAGGGAAAAATGAATTTGATGCAAATAATCTTAGAAAAATGAATACACTATCTGCAGGAGGTAATCAATGGGTTTTTGATGTGGCTGGAGAAAATAAGGGATTACACTACATTTATCCTGAAGAGATTGAGTTTAAAAAAAAGAAAATTAATATTTATTTTTTAGGTCCCGCTTGGGATGATTGGTCTGTCACAAACAATTCTACATATGCAGCTCTTCATGGACTAACCTTAAGACCATTTGATGAAAGAATAACAGGGGATGTTTCAAATGCATCCATGTTAGACGAGGAGTTTACAAATATTAATATGATGATCAAATACTATAAATTTGGCTTTGGAAGAGCCACTGACTATGTTAATGATGAAATTCGTTTAGGCTTAATTACTAGAGAAGAAGGAATCAAAATTGTTGAAGAATATGATGGTATTTGTCATGATTCAATCATTAATAATTATTGTAAATATGTAAATATTGATATCAATGAATTTTGGAAAATTGTTTATTCCTTCACCAACAAAAGTTTATTTGATATTAAAGAGGGATTTGTTAGGCCTATAAGAAAATTTAAAATCGGCTGATGATTGGAATAATTGATGTCGGGGTTGGAAACATACAATCTATAAAAAACTGGTTAGATAGGTGTACAGTTAAATGGGAAATAATTGAAACGAGTACTAATTTAAATCAATATTCATTAATTATTCTTCCTGGGGTTGGATCTGCTAAATTATTTTCTGACAATCTTAAAAAATATGGTTTATTTAATAATTTAAAAATAGCTAATGAAAGAAGACAACGAATTTTAGGAATATGCTTAGGTGCTCAATTTTTTTTAGATTATTTAGAGGAGGATAATGGAATAGAAGGTCTTGGTTTAATTAATGGTAAAGTTTCAAAACTTGATCAAAAAGAAAGTAATACGGGTTGGCTACCTTTTTCATTAAATAAAAATAATCTTTCAAAAGAGTGGTTGAAAAACAAAATAATCAATTCAAAAAAAATTAAATTAAAAGGGAGAGTTTTTTATAATCACAATTATGGAATAATCTCTAATGATAAAAACACTTTTGATAGTAAAATTCAATCTTATAAATTATCTTCATTTTCATCTATAATTTGTAAAAAAAATCTACTAGGATTTCAATTTCATCCAGAAAAAAGTCAAGAATTTGGGGAAGAGTTGTTAAAAATGATATTATAATGAGGTTAGGAAGTATTGTTTTATTTAAAAATGGATATTGTTATCAATCATACGGCTGGAATTTACTTCGACCCTTAGGCAAGCTTCAAAATGTTATAACCCACTTAGATAAGTATTTAGTTGACGATATAACTATTATAAGGCCTATTAGGGATAATGATAATCAAATTCAATTATTAAGTGATCTAAATGAAATCAAAAACATAAAATGTTCCACTCCAATATCTTTTGGTGGGGGAATAAGAAATATTGAACAACTCAATTTATTAAGAGATTTGCCCCTTGAGAGACTCGTTTTTTCTAGTGCACTTTTCAACAAAGAATCTAGCCTTTTAAAAACAGCTAAAAATCTTTTTGGAAAACAAGCTGTAATTGGTTTAATCCCATTCAAAATTAGATCTAAGCTGCAGGTTTTTAATTGCCAAAAGAATAGTTTTGTTTCATCTGATGAAATTAATCATCTTGAAATCGTTGATGAAATTATACTATATGATTGTTCAAATGAGGGTAGTCAATCTGGGTTTAACTCCGACATATTTAATTTATTAAACATAGACCCAAAAAGATGTGTCATTTCTGGAGGTGTAGCAAACTTATTTAATTCATTTAAAAACTATAATAAAACGCCTAAAGCTCTAGCCATTGAAAACTCAATATTACATAGAGAGTTTTCTAAATCTAATTATTATGAAAAATTGTAAATACTGTTTGTATGATTCAAATCATCCATTCGGAATGACATATGATAATCAAAAATGCCTAGGTTGTATAACACATAATGAGAAATATAATCTAGATTGGAATAATAGATATATTTTTTTAAAAGAAGAAGTTAATAAAGCGAAAAATAAAAGTCAAACATATGATTGTGTTGTTCCTGTTATTGGAGATGCTGAAGATTATTTTGTAGTACAAGAAGTGTTAAAATTAGGTATGAATCCACTTATTGTTTCGGTAAATTCATACTTTAATAATGATATAGGATGGACAAATCTACATAACTTAATAACCCATTTTGATGTTGATAGTTGGTTCTATAATCCTGAAAAACAAACATATCAAGAATTAATAAGAACAAGTCTGAGAAAGTACAATCATATGTATCTACCTTGGATTCAACTTCATACTAGCTTTCCAGTTCATGTTGCAAATGAAAAATCAATACCTTTAATTGTTTGGGGAGGAAATCAATCAGTCGAACAAGTCGGTAAATTTTCACATAATGATTGTGTTGAAATGAGTTCTTGGTCAAGAGTGGAACATGATTTATTTGGAAAGGATACAGCAAATCTCATTGGTAATGGAGCACAAGTAGACGAAAGAAAATTAAATTATTATTATTACCCAAATAATTTAAAAACTTTAAGTAGAAAAGTAAAAGGAATATATTTAAGTAATTATTTGCCTTGGGACCCTTTAAAACAAAATCATTCAATGGTCTCTAAACACGGTTTTAAGTCTGAAGCTAATCCATATAGTTTTGATCCTTATGAAAGAGCTGGATCTTCAATATATTATTACATCCATGATTTATTAAAATATCAAAGGTTAGGTTACAGAAAAATTTCTGACCACTGCACGAGAGAAATAAGACATGGAAGATTAACTAAAAAAGAAGGAATAGAAATTAAAAACAAATTCAATTATAGAAAAGTAAATATCAATCCATTTTTTAATTGGCTTAATGTTACAAAATCAGGTGTAGATTGGTTTGTAAAACATCGTTTAAATAAATCATTTGATTTAATTTCTTATAACAAAGTCGATTTTGAAAAAATAATAATTCCAAAAAAATTAGATGAATTAATTTCAGATTCTTCTAAGCCAAAAAGTGAGTTTATATCTTATGGAAAAGGAATTAAAATTTAAATACCTTAAAATTATCCCTTTATATGTTGTTTATAAATTGTCTGTTTGATTTTTTTTAAATAACAATCTATAAATCCAAGGACTAATCATAATTGCTAATTGGACATTAAATACTTTTACTAAAATCCCTGCTAAGTGCTATTCAATTCGATAGAGTTTTTGTTATTCCTTCCAATAGTTTTTGTTTTATACTGGTTTGTATTTAATAAAAGCTTGAAGGTTCAGAATTCATTAATTCTTTTGAGTTCTTATTTTTTTTATGGATGGTGGGACTATAGGTTTTTATCTCTTATTTTTCTCTCCACACTTGTGGATTATTTTATTGGCTTAAATCTTCCAAAACAACCTTCACAGAAAAGACAAAAACTACTTCTTTGGTGTTCTGTTTTATTTAATCTTAGTGTATTAGGTTTTTTTAAGTATTACAATTTCTTTGTTGATTCCTGGGTTGATTTATTTAACTCTGTAGGATATGAAATAAAGAGTGTTTGGACATTGAATATAATATTACCAGTAGGAATATCATTCTACACCTTTCAAACGATGTCTTATACGATAGATATCTATAGAAAGAAAATAGACCCCACCAAAGATTTCATTTCATTTGCTTCGTTTGTATCATTCTTTCCTCAGCTGGTAGCTGGTCCCATTGAAAGAGCTTCAAATCTTCTACCTCAGATATTAAAGAAAAGAGAGTTCCAATATGAACAGGGAGTTCAGGGGATTAGATTAATCCTTTGGGGAATGTTTAAAAAGGTGGTTATAGCCGATACACTTGCTCCAATGGTAGATGACATCTTTGGTAATTACCAAGATTTAGGAGGAGGAACCCTTTGGTTAGGAGCGATTTACTTTGCTTTCCAGATTTATTGTGACTTTAGTGGATATTCTGATATTGCAATTGGAACAGCAAAACTCTTTGGATTTGAATTAATGTCAAACTTTAAGTTTCCATACTTCTCTAGAAACATTGGAGAGTTTTGGAGAAGATGGCATATTTCACTCTCAACTTGGTTTAGGGACTATCTATACATACCAATTGGAGGTTCACAAGAAGGGAAATGGAAATCGATAAGAAATATCTTTATCATATTTCTTGTAAGTGGTTTTTGGCATGGAGCCAATTGGACATTTATCTTTTGGGGATTATTTCATTCGATTTTATTCCTACCGTCATTCATATTTAAAACAAACAGAAAGTATACTAGATCTATAATAGCAGAAAACACTTTATTACCCTCACCGAAAGAATTTATACAGGTGATAACGACATTTACACTAGTAACGATAGGATGGGTATTTTTCAGAAGTGAAACCATAATAGATGCATTTAGCTACTTAAACCAAATGATTTTTGATATTAACTTTGAAAGAATTGATTTAACTAATGCACTAATATTTGTTTTATTTATCATCACAGAGTATAAAATCAAAAGCGATGAAAGAAGCATCAGCTTTTCCAAATTTAAATTAGTAAACAATAGTATTTATTTAATTATTGGAATCTTTACCATCTTGTTTTTCTTTAAAAAAGGTGATGGTAGTTTTATTTATTTTCAGTTTTAATGAGAAGGTTTATTTTTTTAATTATTAGGTACAGTATTGTTTTACTTGTCTTAGTAGAGATAACTATAAGGGTTTTCTCATTAACTAATGATGTGCCAACGAGAAAAATAAATGAATTTGGATTACAAGTATTTAAGGAAAATCAGAGTGGGTATTATGAAGGTTTTAATTGGAAGGTAAACTCTGATGGTTTTTTAGGGCACAATGACAAAAGTGGAGATAATCAAATCTTATTAATTGGGGATTCGTTTGTAGAAAACATTATGAATCCATTTTCATGTAGACAATCTAGTTTATTTAAAGATAAAGGTTATCAAGTATTTGAAGCAGGAAGATCGGGTATGACTTTCATTGAAACACTGGAGTTCAATAAATATTTAAAACCATATGTAAGCCCTTTAAAATCAATTTTTATTATTGATAACATAGACTTTTATGAGTCAATTGCTGAGATAAAAAAATTCAATGACAGATGTCAAATTTCAATACTTGAAAAGAATATTTATAAAGGCGAAATTAAGTATAAGAACATAAAGAAAATCTTATACAACTATAAAACACTTTATTATTTATATGATAAATTTAGAAAATCCAGAAAAACAGAACAAAAACAGAAAAAATCTGATGAAGAAATAAAAGTGAATCAAAATTTCGTGGTTGAATTAATCAGATTTGCTAAAGAAAATTATGACTTAAACAATTCACTTTTTGTTTTTAGAAACACTAATCAATTCAGTCAATCTTTCGATGAGTTGAAACTTAAATATATTGAGCTAAAGATTAGTGATCAAAAGGGCCTAACATTTGAAAATGATAATCATTGGAATTGTGAGGGTCACAAAAATGCATTCCTACAAATATTAAATCACTTAAATATTCAATTTAATAAGCCTATTAAATAAGCTTTATCTATTTTCATTCTTTTAGATTATTTATAAGCACGCAAATATTTAAATTACTAAAGTTTTACAATTAAAAATAAAATAATTCTGAATTATAAAAACTTAACCTCTACCATGCCCTCTCAAAACTCTTTTTTTCAAATTTTTTGTTTACAATTTTAAAGGTAGTAGTTGACCGATTAATAGATAAAAAATTGGTATTGGATTGAAATACTTTGCTAAGTTTGGCTAGAGGTGTTAATATAAATAAAAAGATAGATGTTAATAAAATATTCGGAATTATTTGGCTCAAAATAAATGAAAATTTAAACCATATTTTTTCAATAAATAAAGATATTCTTGGGGAAAGAATCCCCAATCCTGATATTATTAAAGTAACTAAAAGTAAATTTTTATTTTCAAGAAAAAAATTAAAAAACAATAGTCCAAAAACAATTGTCAATACAGTTAAATAAGGTTTTGATTTTAATTTCATTAAAACAGTGTATAAATGAATGGAGATAAAGCGCTAGAACCTGCAAAAACAATTAGAAAACCAATTAATATTAAAACAACTATGACAGGGATTAACCAAAATTTTCTGTTAAGCAAAAGAAATTCAAAGAGTTCTTTCATAATGATGTTTTTTTTAGGTAGTTAGAAATGATTTCAGAAACCAATAGACTTCCTTTATCAGTCAAATGAATCATATCATAAATATACTCAGGTGTTTTGGGAACTAAATTATTCAAGTCTATAAATTCAATATTATTTTTAAACGAAACTTCAGAAATTAATAAATTAGCTTTTTTATATAATTCAACAAATTCATCTGCGCTTTTTGCTTGTTTAAATTTATTATAGTCTTCAACAAAAACTTTCGATTTGTTTTCTATTCTATTGAACTGACTCATTAAAATTAATCTTATGTTATTTGTTTTACAAAATGAAACGTAATTATATAATGATTTTCTGTAAGTTTCGAGTATATCTATACTATTTGGATTTAGATCTCTATAATTTTTAAATTCATCTGCATCTATTTTTAGTATATCAAATCCTAAAATATTTTCTCTGAATAATCTCCATAATTTTGGGAATAGGTAGTCTTTAAATTTTCTTAAAATTCCTAAAATGCCTTTGTATTTCTGATGGATTTGAGGTTTTTTTTGATTAACAATAATTTCTCGCCAGACAGGGGCATTTAAATATGAACCTGTTTTTGATAATAGAGAAATATCATTGCCATTGTACATTACAAAAAGAATATCAGGCTTTATTTTCATCCCTTTGGTAATTAACGACAAATACCCATGAAAAGAATTTGAACCACCAACGCCTGCATTGATTGTTTTAATATTTGCCCCTTCATTATTTAAAATCTCTTGAACTTTATAAGGGAATCTTTTATCCTCATCAACATACATACATTCTACTGCACTTCCTCCGGTAAAATAAATCAATTTATCATATTCTTTAACAACTCGAGGGCCAACAACGTATCCATTAATATCAGTACTGAAAATATTATTTTTTTTATGTTTTGCAGTTTCAAAAAAAACAGACCAGTTATAATTATCAAAAATTTGAGTTTGATTTTGTTTATGCTCGTAAAGTTTTATAAATCTATTATTACCTAATTCAATTTTACCAACATCAGGTAAAAGAAAATTTTCAACTAATAATAAAAGAGAAATTAGAATTCCTATGTTTATTGAAATAAGTTTAATCCATTTTAAATTCATCTTTAGAAATTTTGATTTTTTGATCAGTCTTTTTATATATATAATTACCAATAACTAATATATCCATTTCCGTGTTCATAAAACATTTAAAAGCATCTTCTGGTGTATTTACAATTGGTTCTCCACGGACATTAAAACTAGTATTTACTAATACCCCCACTCCCGTTACTTTTTTAAACTCATTGATGAGTTTCCAATATTTGGGATTAATATTTTTGTTTACAGACTGAATTCTTGCACTAAAGTCAACATGAGTAATTGATTGTAGCTTAGATCTATTTGTATAGAGTTTATCCCAGTAATTTAATTTCCCATAATCGATTGGTGTTTTAATTTTGATTTTTTCATTTATTTTTTTTACAAGAAGCATATATGGACTTAAGGTTTTTCCTTCAAAAAACTCACTGTAATCTTCTTCGAGGACCGAAGGGGCAAATGGTCTAAAGCCTTCTCTATATTTTATTTTTAAATTGAGTTTCTTTTGCATCTCCGGATTTCTAGGATCTGCAAGAATTGATCTATTTCCCAATGCTCTTGGTCCAAATTCAGATCTTCCTTGAAACCATCCTATAACATTTCCTTCTGCAATTAATTTGGCCACATCCTTTACCAAATCTTCAAATGAATCGTTATAACTGAAGGAGGCTTTATACTTTTTACTAATTATCAAAATATCTTTTTTTGAAAAGTATGGCCCTAAATAAGATCCTTTCATCAAATCGTATTCATTTGAATAATTTCTTTCAATATCAAAGTACATGTGATTTATTGCTAAGGCAGCGCCTAAACTACCTCCAGCATCACCTGAAGCGGGTTGAATATATATATTATCGAATATATTAAGCTCCTCTATTTTTCCATTGGCAACACAATTTAGAGCAACCCCTCCTGATAAACATAGATTTTTTGAATTAGTTATTCGTTTAGCTTCAGTAGCCATTTTAATTACTATTTCCTCTGTAACCTTCTGTATTGCTAATGCTAAATTACAGTGCGTTTGAGTTATATCTTCTTCCTCCTTTCTTGAATTAAATCCAAATAAACTTTTAAATTTATTTTCCTTAATCATTTTTAAACCATAAGTATACTTGAAATATCTTTGATTCAAGAAAATCGAACCATCATCTTTTATACTTATAATTTCACTTTTAATCATTTTAATAAATAATTTTGTTTCCTCTGAATCTTCAATTCCATAAGGGGCTAGACCCATCAATTTGTATTCTCCTGAGTTTACTCTGAATCCCAAGTAATATGTAAATGCACTATATAAAAGTCCTATTGAATGTGGAAAATGCAATTCTTTAAATATTTCTATTTTCTTATCGGTTCCTTTACTAATTGAAGCAGTACACCATTCCCCAACTCCATCTATTGTTAGAATTGCACTTTCTTTAAAATTTGACGGATAAAAAGCACTTGCCGCATGAGAAATATGATGTTCAGTAAAAAGCAGATTTAAATTATTCTTCTTTAGTTTAGGCTCAATTTCCTTAAGATTATCAAATATTAATTTTCTAAGAAAAAGTTTTTCTTTCAACCAAATAGGAATAGACTTTAAAAATGGAATAAGTCCTTTTGGAGCAACTTCATAAAAAGTTGAAAGTAATCTTTCAAATTTTACAATTGGCTTATCATAAAAAACTATTGCATCCAACTCCTTAATTTCAAATCCTGTCTCCTCAAGACAATACTTTATTGAATTTGAAGGAAAAACGGGTGTGTGCTTTACCCTAGTAAACCTTTCTTCTTGAACAGCAGCTATAATTTGATTGTCTACTATAATTGCAGCAGCTGAATCGTGATAATAACAAGAAATCCCAAGTATTTTCATGAAATAAACATAATTGTGTAGTATTTAAATACCTAAATTTGTTAAAATTTAAATATCTGTAAATTTAAATATTTATTTTTAAGCAATAACTATGCTATTCAATTCGATTGAATTTTTGTTATTCCTTCCAATAGTTTTTGTTTTATACTGGTTTGTATTTAATAAAAGCTTGAAGGTTCAGAATTCATT
>ENA-OUOG01005332-OUOG01005332.1-marine-metagenome-genome-assembly--contig:-NODE-5332-length-10468-cov-4.842749_pt1 | contig 10468 bp, 15 predicted proteins | sample MGYA00248635_ERZ508505 | MGnify/ENA primary metagenome ERZ508505 (study PRJEB26176, sample SAMN06267871) | marine metagenome | isolation source: Saanich Inlet, British Columbia, Canada | place: Pacific...
GAGTTAGAAGTCAAAAAGATTTTAGATGATTGTAAAACCCCACTTCAAGAATTAATAAATAATTTAGAAAACCTCAATTAATCCCAATTTCCAATATTTTCAAGAATGAGTTGACCGGTTTTAAAGCTAGGGCATTGAACGCATGTTGATTCTTTTTCGAAAACCTATTACGTTTGGATTACGATAAATTTAATATTAGTTAAGTAGAGAAATTAATTATCACTTAATTGAAGTAATTTATATGCAAATGCATTTGCAACATCCTCTGTACATGCTACATAAGTTAGTGCATTTCCTGAAAACTTGAATGTTCCAACTAATTTACCACCGTTTGCTAAATCAACAATTCTTGCCGAGAAACTTAGAAGAGCAGATTGACATCTTCCAATTATAGCACCTTGATAAAAATTACCATTTACAGTAATTACGTATACTGATTTGTATTCGGTTTTTGAGGATATTTCAATATTTTTATTTTCAACATTTAAAGGGTTTGAAATATTTATACTTGATTTTGCAACATCATTAGAAACAACCTCAAATCCAGCCATAAATAGTGCATTTTCAATTTCACCCTCAACTGTTCCATTACTTAGTTTTTCAACAGAAACCAATGAATTTTTATCAAACGTCCTTATTGCGGAGTTACTTCTTTTTAATACTTTATTGAATCTTTTAATTTCTTTTTTGGTAAAGTTTTGAGAAAAAGAAATAATTGGAATTATTAGAAGAAATAGTAAAATATAGTTTTTCATGAGATGGTTTTTATTTCATCAATATTACAAATATTTTTCCTAAAAAAATGTATGCTTGAGAATAGGGTGATTTGCTTTAGAAAAAACCTCAAAATATTAGAGAATATGGGTATTGGTTGCGTTAAGTCTTCTAAGAATTTTCCTTCTTTCAATTTTCTCAATTGAGTCTAAAGGAGTCATCATGCCAATACAAGCTATAATTTCATCACCCTTATTGGTTGCATTTTGATGTAAAATCCAATGTGGTTTGTTGTAGTCTATTTCAGAACCACAAGAGCATAATCGAAAAGGGCCATTGAGATCGCACATACATTATATTTCATCAAATAATTATTTTTAAAAATAATTATTATTTCAAGTAATAAAAAGGGGAGAAGATGGGATTCGAACTCCCGACCTCTTGGCTGCCAGTCATTTGCTCTAGCCAACTGAGCTACATCCCCAAAGCGCATAAAAATAAACCATTTTTTTGTTCTGCTATTCCCTATTTTTGCGTTGTTTAATAAACAAATATATGGGGATTCAAAGGATTAAAGAAGGAGTTCACCTACACAGCAACAACGCTGTGATGACCATATCCTTTGCGCACCCAAAGCACAATAGCTTTCCTCAAGCCCAATTGGCTGCACTTACTGAAGCCATAAACACTGCTGCAAAAGACAATGAAGTACGCGCCATTTTACTCCAAAGTGACCCTTCTTTAGCGTTTTGTGCCGGTGCATCGTTTGACGAGCTTTTAGTGGTGCAAACTCCCGAACAAGGCAAAACCTTTTTTATGGGATTTGCCAACCTTATAAACGCTATCCGCCTATGTCCAAAACCCATTGTAGGGCGTATTCATGGTAAGGCTATTGGCGGTGGCGTGGGAATTGTTGCCGCTTGCGATTATGCTGTGGCCACTGAAGCTGCGCAAGTACGCCTTTCAGAATTAGCGATTGGCATTGGACCTTTTGTGATTGCTCCGGCAGTAGCGCGGAAAATAGGCACCGCAGCCTTGGCATCTTTGGCGTTACAACCCAAAAAATGGAAAACTGCCGATTGGGCACTGCAACACGGGTTGTACACCGAAGTTTATCCCGATGTTGAAACCGCTAATAACGCAGCACGCGCAAAAGCTGAACAGTTGGCAAGTTATGCGCCCGAAGCCGTTGCCGAACTCAAGAAAACTCTTTGGGAAGGCACAGACCATTGGGAAGAACTTCTCCCTAAAAACGCTGAAATTTCGGGAAGACTCTTACTTTTGTCCGAAACGCAAAAGACGTTACAGCAACTTAAATCCAAGGCATGAGCAATATTCGAATTACCAAAAGTTTTAGCTTTGAAACCGGACACGCCCTTTATGGCTACGACGGACTGTGTAAAAACGTACACGGTCACAGCTATAAGCTAGACGTAACGGTTATGGGAACGCCCATCAATGACACAAACCACGTAAAGTATGGGATGGTTATTGATTTTAAAGACCTCAAAAAAATGGTCAAGGAGGAGATTGTAGATGTGTTTGACCATGCAACCGTGTTTAATCAAAACACCCCACATGTAGCGTTAGCTAAAACCCTGGAAGAAAGCGGACATAAAGTTTTATTGGTTGATTATCAGCCTACTAGTGAAGAAATGATCATTGACTTCGCCGCAAAAATCCAAGCTAGGCTCCCCGAGAATATTACGCTTCACCACTTGCGACTCCAAGAAACCGCTACCTCTTATGCAGAGTGGTACGCTGCAGACCAGTAATTTGTACTTTTGCACTATGAACATTCCCAAAGGAAAAAAAGTCTATTTTGCTTCCGACAATCATTTGGGCGCACCAAATCAAGAGAAAAGTCGTCTGCGCGAAAAGCAATTTGTAGCGTGGCTTGATGCCATTAAAAAAGATGCCGCCGCCATTTATTTGATGGGCGATTTGTTTGATGTATGGATTGAATATAAGCGTGTGATTCCCAAAGGATTTGTTCGAGTGTTGGGCAAACTTGCCGAGCTTGCAGACAGCGGTATTCCTATTTATTTTTTTGTAGGCAATCACGATATGTGGATGAACGGCTACTTCGAAGAAGAATTGGGGATTCCCGTGTTCTACGAACCCCAGCAAATCACGCTAAACGATAAAACTTTTTTTATTGGACATGGCGATGGACTCGGACCCGGTGACAAAGGCTATAAACGCATGAAAAAGGTGTTTCGCAACCGTATTATTCAATTTTTTTACCGTTGGATTCACCCAGACTTGGGGTTGCGTTTTGCTCAATATCTCTCGCTAAGAAATCGACTAATTTCGGGTGATGATGATAAAGTCTATAACGGTCCCGATGGTGAATGGCTGGTACACTATTGCAATCAAAAGCTGGAAACCCAAAATATTGACTACTTTATTTTTGGGCACCGGCATTTACCCCTAGATATTGACCTTCCCAAAAAGGCACGTTATGTCAACTTGGGCGATTGGCTGGAATACAACACCTATGCCGTTTTTGACGGGAATACCGTTACCCTCAACACTTGGGAAACTCCATGATAGAGCAAAATATACACGATTACGAATACGCTGTTTTGGTTGGGATTATCAATCAAGAACAAACTGCCCAACAAGTTAGCGACTACATGGACGAATTGGCTTTTTTGACCCATACCGCAGGAGGAGAGGTGAAAAAACGCTTTACTCAAAAATTGGATACCCCACACCCTAAAACCTTTATTGGCAGTGGAAAAATGGAAGAGGTACTCGCCTTTGTCAAAACCCATGATATCAGCACTGTAATTTTTGATGACGAACTGACCCCTGCTCAACAAGGCAACATCGAAGAGCTTTTAAAATGTAAAATTTTAGACCGTACAGGTCTTATTTTAGACATTTTTGCACAGCGCGCCAAAACCAGCTATGCCCGTACTCAAGTGGAATTGGCGCAATACCAGTATTTGTTGCCTCGGCTAAAGGGGCTTTGGACACACCTTGAGCGTCAGCGCGGAGGTATTGGGATGCGCGGTCCAGGGGAAACTGAAATTGAAACTGACCGGCGTATTGTTCGTGATAAAATCTCCTTACTCAAAAAGAAATTGACCACCATTGACCGCCAAATGGCAACCCAACGCGGTAATCGGGGTTCGTTGGTGCGTGTGGCCTTGGTGGGCTATACCAATGTGGGAAAATCTACCTTGATGAACGTGCTGAGCAAAAGCGATGTATTTGCCGAAAACAAACTCTTTGCTACGCTAGACACTACGGTGCGCAAAGTCGTGGTGGGCAATTTGCCCTTTTTGCTTTCCGATACGGTAGGTTTTATTCGCAAACTCCCTACCCAGTTGGTAGAAAGTTTTAAAAGTACGCTTGACGAAGTACACGAAGCCGATTTGCTGCTGCACGTAGTAGATATTGCCCATCCGCAGTTTGAAGCGCACATAGATTCCGTGAATGAATTGCTTGACGAACTAAAAGTGCAAGACAAACCCACACTGATGGTGTTTAACAAAATAGATGCCTACACCCCCGAAGCCTTTGATGAAACCGACTTGATGATTGAGCGTGGCAAAGCTCATTTTTCTTTGGAAGAGTGGAAAGAAACCTGGATGGCAAAAACCCAAGGCGATGCGGTGTTTATCTCGGCAGCACAAAAAACAAATATGGAACATTTCCGTAACCGAGTGTACCAAAAAGTACGGGAGTTACACATTACCCGTTTTCCCTACAACCACTTTCTCTACCCCGAAATAGTGGTGGAAGAGGAGTAAGTATTTTTTGTTAACTTAGCACTAAACAAAGCTCCAAATGTGTTCTGTGAATTTACATTAACCTATAGATTCCTAAACTTTTTCGGAGCTTTTAGCAATAGTTTTTTGCAAGTAATTTTTGCCAGTTATTCTTTGATGAGGAATATGCTTGCCTAACACTTAACAAACTAAAAATGAAAAAACCCACTAAAAATGATTTGTCCAAGAAGTTTGGAAAAGGTACAGTTGCCATACATTGGGTAACAGCCATCCTTATTTTGATTCTAATCCCAATGGGGAAGTATATGTCCGAAATGGACATATCTGCAAAGATTAATCTTATCAGGACACATGTACTATTGGGCGCGATTGTGTTTGTTCTTACCATAGTGCGTAGTGTTTTGTTTTTTAAAGCTGAAAGACCCCCTCATATTAAGACGAGCTCAGTTCTCAATGACAAGCTTTACATCTGGATTCACAATGCGTTTTATTTTGTCCTGTTTGGCATTTCTGTTTCTGGTATTGCCACCCTATTTCTAGGGGGATATGTTGAAGTTTTAAAAAATGGAAATACAACATTTATACATTCAGATAGTGAAATTGCCTCGTTAGAAGCTCACGAAACCTTTGCAACGATCCTGTTAGTACTGTTAATGCTCCATGTTGTTGGAGTTATTAAACATTATATATTAACCCGAGAAAACACCCTAAAAAGAATAGTTTAACCCAACCAAATAACAATATCATGAAAACAAAAGGCCTCATATTACTTTCCTTAGCCCTATTCATCGGCTGCCAAAATTCACAACAAGCCAAAAAAACAAGCACCCCTCAATCAAAAGAAGCGTTTGTTCCTGTAAAATCCTATGCGGTTGTATGGAATTGGACAGAAGGCAACACTGTTGAAGGCGTACTTCCAATTATTCAAAAGCAAGTGCCCTCGATTATAGATTTGTGGAGAAAGGGCGTTATTGAAAATGCTTACATCGAAAATGAGTCAAAACTCAACGAAAATGAAAAGTATCCCAATGCCTTTTTTGTAATCAAAGGTAAAAACGAGCAAGAGGTAAGAGCTGTTTTGGAAGACACTCCTGCCTTTAAGGCTGGAATAACCAAATATGAGTTGTATCCCATTGGCATGAAATGGCTAAATCGCAACGATAAATCTATTCAAATGGTTACAGAGGGTAAAAAATCATTTGCCACCGTTTGGACGATTAAGTTTGACAAGAAGTTTGAACAATTTTTAGAACAACAAAACCAAAAAATATTGGAGTTGTGGAACAAAGGGGTAATAGAAAACGCCTATTTGGATGTGGGTAACAGAGATCAGAAAAAGCCCCCTCTTGTATTTTTTACGAATGCCCAAAACGCGGAGGAAGCCGACAAGCTTTTAAAAGAACTCCCTTTTGTTAAAGAGAATGTTGCCACCTACACATTGTACCCTGTTGGATATTTTTGGATGTCATCCTCTGAGGATTAAGAAGCGTAGGGCTTCAAGAGGCTGTTATTTCAATCAAAAAGGGATGAAATATTAAATGTATTACTTTGCAGTATGAAGCTTACTTATGTCTTTTTTCTTTTAGCGTTCTTTTTTGTTTCCTGTAATACGATTTCAGACAAGAAAGGGACTGCTGAAGAAGCCAATCTTATTCGTGAATATGGGTTGCCATTTCCCAAAATTGAGGTAAAAGATGACATTGCCTATGTGTCTGGAACATTAGGGAAGCTATTTTATGATAACTTAGAAAAAGTCATAACAAAGAACCCTCAGATTAGAACTTTGGTCATACTCGATGTGCCCGGTTCGGTAGATGATTATTGGAATTTAAAAGCCTGTAAGTTGGTTTTTGAAAACAATCTAAACACCGAATTATTACCCCATTCCATTGTTGAGTCTGGGGGGACAGATTTGTTTGTCTCGGGTAAAAATTTGATTGTTACCGATGGCGCAAAAATTGGGGTTCACGCTTGGGCTGGAGACGATATTACAGCAAAAGACCTACCTAAAAACCATGCAGAGCACCAAATGTTCATTAACTTTTACAGAACAATCGAGATCGATACTTCTTTTTATTGGTTTACCCTAAAAGCTGCTCCCGCAGACGGTATGCATTTTATGACCAAAGAAGAAATCAACACCTATTTTAAGAACAAATTAAAGTAGTTAAGCGTTAGTGTTTTTCCCTAAAATCCCACATTCACCCCAATACCAAACACCTCCCGTACTTGCAGGGCTTTCACGGCGTTATCGTCATAAATAAGGTGCAAAATTATATTCGCAGAAAGGTATTTATTCACCTTCATGTTTAGCGTGGCTTGGTAGTCTAAGTCTATATTTTCGGGGTTATCTAAGTAGTTGCTATATACGCCCAAGCGCTGCTCAAGCATTACGTTTTCGAAAAGCTTAGCCAACCAAAAGGCATTTGCCGACCCCCCAAACTCCAGTCGAGAGGATTTGCCTTTTTCCACACCAAAATAGGTTTCATCGTTAGCCAAATTTTCGGTAAAAGATTTACTCACAAACGTCAACCGCGGACTTAAGGGCGCAAAATTCACCCATAAATTATCGTGTTCTTTCCAGCTTAGTCCGAGCCCCAACTGCAAATAAGCGGGTGATAAAAAGCTCGCTTTTTTGGTGCGTATTTCGTTGCCGTTGGTATCGGTGCCGTAATCATATCCATTTGAAAAAGGGGTTCTAAATCCAAATAAAACAGAATAACTCCATAGCTTGGCAAAGCGTTTCCCCAACAGCGATTGCAGTTCAAAGCGGTCGCTGGTTTTTTTATAAAATTCGCTCCCACTGGTTTTGGCAAGACCGTAATCTACCAAAAAAGTAGTGTCCCACGTCCAAACATCTTTTTTGTAATTCAGCGTATAATCGGCTAAAAAATTCAGCGCAACATTGTTGTCGCCACCCAATACCCAATTGCTAAATGTAGCCTGATTGAACAACAACGATGCCTTTCCAGTGTTTTTCCAGTTAGATGATTCGGTTTCGGTTTGTGCAAAAGATAGTGTGCCAAAAACGAGCACGAAAAAGAAGAAGTAGTTTTTCATTTGTTAAGATTTGAGTTCTAAAAACAAATTTATGAAACAAATAGTATTTACACCGCAAAGTGCCAAAGTGCCCTAGAAAAACCTATTTCAATTTCATCCGCACTCCAACACCAAATACCTCGCGTACTTGTAGGCTTTGGACGGCATTATCATCATACACCAATTGCAAAATCAGATTGGTAGAAACGTATTCATTTACTTGAAGTTCGGCAGCAATTTGATAATCAATATCCACGTTTTCAGCTTTGTCCAAGTAGTCTGAATATAACCCAAGGCGCTGTTCAAGCGTCATGTTTTCCATGGGAGAAAACTTATAAAAGGCATTTACAGATGCCCCTAATTCAAAACGGTGATTATCGCCTTTTCGTACCCCAAAATATTGTTTGTCTTCGGCTAAATCCATGGTAAATTTTCTGCTTACTAGCGTAAGTCGTTGCGTAAAAGGCGCAATGTTTACCCACAAATTTTTAGACTTTTTCCAATACAATCCTACCCCTAACTGAATGTAGACTGGAGAGAAAAAATGTGTTCGTAGTGTTCGGATTTCGTTGCCCTCCGTATCTGTTCCGTATTTGTATCCTCTTGCAAATTGGGTTTTTACACCAAAAACAGTTGAATAGCTCCACGATTTACTAAAATTTTTACCCAAAAAAGATTGTAAGTCAAAACGGTCATTGGTTTTTCGAATAAATTTTGTTCCACTTAGTTTTGTAAGTCCAAAATCGCCCAAAAATTTTGTGTCCCAATTCCAACCATTTTCTGAGTAGTTTAAATCGTAATCTGCATGAAAACTAAGCGATACACTATTTTGTCCACCCGATGCCCATTCGCTAAATGCAGATTGATTGAATAACAACTTAGCAATTCCCCCAGTTTTCCATTCTTGCCCTAAAGTTTGGATAGAATCGGTTTGTGCCAAAGCGGATAATGAAACTGAAAATATTAAAATTGAAAGAATGCTACGCATAGATTACTTTTCTGTTTTCTTATACAAAGGTACAGAAGAACAGGCTTCGCCGTACGATAATTTTCGTACTACCGGGATGAGTTTTGCTGCCAACAACCCCAATGCTTGTTGCGGAACAGGTTTGTTGGAACAACCTTTTAGCATCACTAGCCCGTTTTCGTAAGGCTTGGTATCAAAATTGATAAGTCTTTCAGCAAAAAGGTATTGTTCTAAGTCTCGTAAATTTCCAACAATTACAACCTTAGCAATAGGTTGTAAATAGCTTATTACGAGCAGTGTAGCCCATTGCGGGACCAGAATGTCCTCGGGGCAATACACCGCCACAAAATGATTATTATAGATATTCCAATTATGCTGTTGCAAACGTTCCCTGAAGGTTTGTTCGCGTAAGAGTACACCTTCATCTAAAAAATCGGTAAGGGAGAGTAAGCTACGCGCCCCTTCTTGATAAAGTTCCTCCAAGTCAATCACTTGAAGGGCACTGTTTGCCACACGATTGACAATTTCCTTTGCCATTACAAAAACCCGAGTTCCAGTTTGGCTTCTTCACTCATTAGGTCGCGTGTCCAAGGCGGATCAAAAGTGAGCTCCAGTTCCACTTCATTCACCTCATCCAATTCGCGAATTTTTTCCTTTACCTCTTGTGGCAGACTTTCAGCCACGGGACAGTTGGGTGTGGTAAGTGTCATCAGTACTTTCACATCGTTATCCTCATTGACAAACACATCGTAAATCAGCCCCAATTCGTAAATATCAACAGGGATTTCGGGATCGTAAATGGTTTTGAGTACCCTGACAATTTTTTCTCCAAGTGCAGTAGTGTCCATATTTATGACAGTTGTGTTTGGTATGCTAAAGCATACATTTTTAGTTGTTTAACCATCGAAACCAATCCATTGGCTCGCGTGGGCGAAAGATGTTCTTTCAGTCCTATTTCATCAATGAAAGCTGTGTCGGCAGCCAAAATATCTTTTGGGTGTTGATTTGAAAACACCCGGATAAGTATCGCAATAATTCCTTTGGTAATAATGGCATCGCTATCGGCTGTAAAAACAATTTTATCTTCCGCTAACTCCGCATGTACCCAAACTTTACTTTGGCACCCTTTGATAATGTGGTCGTCAGTTTTGTACTCAGGCGCAATGAGTGGCAAGGATTTTCCCAACTCAATCATGTATTCGTAGCGTTGCATCCAGTCGTCAAACAGGGCAAATTCTGATACAATTTCCGCTTGTTGTTCGGCTATACTCATAGGGTAAAGGTACGGATTAACGCAACATACTTACGGCTTTTTCAACGCCACTCGCAAATCGCTCCACTTCTTCGTGAGTGTTGTAAAAGGCAAAGGAAGCGCGAACGGTTCCTGGAATCTGATAAAAGTCCATAATGGGTTGGCAACAATGATGCCCGGTGCGCACGGCTATGCCCATCTTGTCGAGTAAGGTGCCAATATCGTAAGGATGCAACCCTTCTACGTTGAACGAAATCACGGCAACTTTGTGCGAAACATTTCCGTAAATCCGCAAGCCTTCAATCTGGCTAAGCTTTGCTGTGGCGTGTTGCAACAGCTCGTTTTCATGTGCTGCAATGGCATCAAAGCCAATGGAATTCATATAATCGATTGCAGCACCAAAGCCCACACCTCCCGCAATATTAGGCGTTCCGGCTTCGAATTTGTGTGGCAAATCGGCATAGGTAGTTTTCTCAAAAGTTACTTGGTCAATCATTTCGCCACCACCCTGATAAGGAGGCAGTTTCCGCAACCATTCCTCTTTGCCATAGAGCATACCAATGCCTGTTGGACCACAAATTTTATGCGCCGAAGTGGTATAAAAATCCACATCCAAAGCCTGTACGTCGGGTACCAAATGTGGCGTCGCTTGCGCTCCATCAATCAGCACAGCAGCCCCTACGGCGTGTGCCTTTTCAATAATGTGTTCAATGGGATTGATGATGCCCAATGCGTTCGATACGTGATTGACAA
>ENA-OUOG01005333-OUOG01005333.1-marine-metagenome-genome-assembly--contig:-NODE-5333-length-10467-cov-9.603657_pt1 | contig 10467 bp, 8 predicted proteins | sample MGYA00248635_ERZ508505 | MGnify/ENA primary metagenome ERZ508505 (study PRJEB26176, sample SAMN06267871) | marine metagenome | isolation source: Saanich Inlet, British Columbia, Canada | place: Pacific...
ATTTGTTTTAGAACAAATGATTCAAGGACATAGAATCTATAAAAAAGTAAGCGAATAATCGCTTACTTTTTTCTTTGTTGTATAAACTCTAAGACTGAATCATGATAGATTTTTTTAACTTGCTGTAATGTTTCTAGATTTTTAGCATTTAAAACAGCCATAATCCCTTTAATATCTTGAATGAGTGTTTGTGTAATTTGAATGGCTTCTTCCATCGTATGATGAGTAATGAGTTTTAAGAAATATCCACTCATGCCAACCATTCGTGCGCCTAAAGATAACGCTTTGACAATATCATAAGCATCTCGAATACCACCACTCGCAAAAATGTGTATTTCTTGATGATATTGATTATCTAGTAAAGATTCAACTGTAGAAAGGCCGTATTGTTCAAAAGATAAAAGTCGTTGATCTCTTCTATCATTTTCAATCGAGATGAAATTTGTTCCGCCTTTACCAGAAACATCAACATACTTTACACCGATTGATTTTAAATACGAAACGGTTTCATACGTCATACCAAATCCTACTTCTTTAACAATGACTGGAACATTGACAAAAGAAAGTATTTCTTTAATACGATCTCCCCAATGCTTAAATTGGCGATCTCCTTCTGGCATCGTAATTTCTTGAGCAACATTTAAATGAATTTGGAGTGCATCTGCTTGTAAAATATCGATTGCTTTTTGTGCATCTTCTTTTGTTCTTGATAATCCAATATTTGCAATTTTAAATCCATTTTCCATATTGTTTAAGATGATATTAAAACTTTCTTCCCATGTTGGATCTTTAATTGCAGCTGATAAAGAACCGGTTGCCATAGGAAGTTGAAAATGGGATGCTAATAGAGATAGTTTTTCATTCACTTCTTTGGATAAATCTGATCCACCTGACATAGCATTAATATAAATTGGCGCTGAAAATGTTTGATCAAACATGGTCACCGATATATCAACATCATCCACATCAACAGTTCCAACAGAATTTGAAAGTAGTCTCACAAAATCAAAATCATTATGAGGATGATGTTGTTTTAGTGCTGAATGTATGTGGTCATCTTTTCTATTCGACATGAATAACTCCTTTAATGTAATTATTGATAATTGGGTAAGAATTTGGTATTTCTGAAAGTACTTGATGTATCTTATCTCGTGTGGTTGCAATCATCATATTATCGCCTCCACCCGCACCAGAAAATTTAAATCCAATTTCAGGAACTTCTATATGGGAAATAATATCTTGCATGTTATGTGTATAGAGTGGCTTTTTAACTTTTAGTTTTAATAATACATGATGATGTTCTCTCATAAGTGGATACAATTGATCATATTGTGTTGATTGAATAACTTCATATATTCGTAATGTAATTCGATTAATTTCTTCCAATAACTCTATATTCTCTTTAGATGAAAACACTGTTGAAACAAGCTTATAGGATGATGCGGTTTGGTTTGTATGAACAATAAGAATTGGTAATTCTCTAAGTTCAATCGGATGAATGATGAGATCATCCCATTCTTTTTGAACATCTTGATACAATGGTTGACTTAATTTCTTTGGGTTAAATTTCTTATATAGCAATGGTTCTTGAAAAGCGCTCATCGCTAAATCTCCAAAAGAACTTTTTTCCATTAAATCCCTCTGAGTGACAACCCCTAATTTATATAGTTCAAGTGGCTTGAAATGGATACTGTGAAATTGTAGTACAGCATCAATTAACGCGATAGTTAAAGCGCCAGATGAACCTAGTCCCCATTTTTTTTCATCTTTATGTAATTCAGAAGTGATTTGAATGTGATGTGGCTTTAATGGAACCCAAATATATTTTAAGTAGCGGTAAATACTTTGAAGTGTATGCTTCCATAACGCATAAGGATAATCAATCTTATAATCGTGAACTTGAAAGGTGATTTTTTCTTTAAATTGATCACTGTTAATCGAGAAGTGATCTTGTGCATGAATACTGACTTCAAGCATCCATTTTGATGGTAGTATAATGGCGTGATATCCCTTTACAACAGCATATTCACCAGATAAATAGAGTTTACCTGGTTTTTTTACTAAGATACTATTCATTGATAATCACCGCACCTTTTGTATCAATGCCTGACCATAAAATATCAATGTGTTCTTCTTTTAAATAGTGCTCAATTAAAGACTGGTATTTCCTTCTGGTAAGGACTTTAACATTTGGACCAGCATCCATTGTTACATACGCTTTGATGTGATGGTTTTCTCTTAAGTTTTGTATATAAGCTATAACTTTTTTTGATTGTGGTGATAAGTACTGAATACTTGGAACAGTTGTTTCACAAATATGATGCATATAAAGTGAATTTTTTTCTGAGATAGCGCCAATTGTATCAAAATTTTGATCTTCTAAACCATGTAAAAATGCGTCAAAATCTATATATGATTGTGTCACCCAATTTGAATATTCTGGCGATGTCTCAACACTTAATTTCATTGCTTCCGTGGATCCAATACTTTTTTCTTGATCATTGATGATAATCACACCTAACATGACATCATCAAACGGAAAATGAATAGGTTTTATATGTCCTTCAGGATACCATGCAACAGCGTCAGGTAATAAACTTCTTATGGCAGAACCAGATCCTTTTCTGGTGATGGATGCAAGTTTATCTAATGGATAATTGAATCCAAAAAACTGATTTGCTGCAACAGCAAGTGCAGCAAAACCACTCGCAGAAGATGCGAGTCCTGCTGAAGTAGGTCCTGTGTTGTGTGTTTCAATTTTAATTCCTTTAAGATTGATATTTTGATCGAATAGTTTGAGAAAACAGATCACTTTCGTTTTTATTTTCTCGTCAGCTTTGCCATTAATAGAGAATAGAAAATCCTCTTGATCGTGTGTCTTAATCGTCGTTCTTGTTTCAAAAATATCTAAAGATAATGATAAAGAAGGTTGAAATGGTAGAATTTCAACTTCATCTTTCTTTCCCCAGTATTTAATAAGTGCGATATTAATTGGTGCGCGAGAAGTTACTGACTTCATGTTATATCCTTTTTAAATCTATAATAAATTGCTGATGATATCCTTGTTTTTTATAATGTTCTTGTAATTGAACCATGTGGGAATTATTCTTAAAAAGTGCGATCATGCAGCCACCTAATCCTCCACCTGATAATTTTGCACCAGCCGCTCCAAACGATAGAGCATCTCTTACCATAGCATCTATTCTAGGCGTTGAAACGCCTATTTGTTTTAAATAATCTTGGTAAGTATTAAGTTCGTGCCCAAGTATATCTATATGTTTATGTTGAATCGCTTTGATGGCTTTTAGAATCGATATTTCCATATCTTCTAAAACATGTTTATTGTGAGCAACATATTGTGAGACGCGCGTGACTGCTTCTTTCGTTGACCCGTGTTCATTACTGAATGTAATGAGAAGATAGCCATCCATTTGAAATGTTAGTGATGATACTTCTATATTTCTTTGAAAAATAAGCGCATGATTTGAAAGTACTCCATACATATCGATGCCACTTGGGTTACCATGCGCAATTGTTTCAGACCGTTGAATCCATTCAACTAATGTTTGTTCACTTAGTGTTTCTTGATGATATTGAAAAAAGGCTTGAACAATTGCAGCAGCGATTGCAGCAGATGCTCCCATACCGGCAGCAACAGGTATATGATTATGAATGTTGATTTTTACAGGATTTACATTGAATGTGGTGATTAATGCTTCGATTAAATTCTTAATGGATTCAAAAGAAGTTGGTGCATCTATTAATAATCCTTTATAAAAGTCACTTTCGATAAAGTATTGATCGTGTGGTGCCAATTGAACTTGAACATTGGCATCAAAAACTGGACAAACAATCGCTTTCTTTTGATAGACAACAGCGTGTTCACCAATCAAAATAATTTTAGCATGCATAAGATTTTATCCTCGATTTATTATAACATGATGCCATCATAATCGGATGTTCACATATTTAACCATGAGACAAAGGATTATGATAAAGAAGAAAAGATTTGTTATAATGTTGTTAGGAGTCATTTATGATCTATCAAATTGAGCAAGCTTTAAAACAATATATTGAATCGTTAGAAAAATCAAGACTTAAAGATGCCGTGTCGTATGCACTACTTGCTGGTGGTAAAAGACTACGCCCACTGTTGATGCTTCAAGTCATTGAACATTACGGATTAGATCCATCGCTATATATCGATTCGGCAATAGCTCTTGAAATGCTTCATACGTACTCACTTGTGCATGACGACTTACCTTCCATGGATAATGATACATTAAGACGTGGGAAACCCACACTTCATATTGCTTATGATGAAGGATTAGCAATTCTTGTTGGAGATGGTTTACTAACTGATTGTTTTTTACAAATTTCAAAACAGTCATTTCTAAACGATAAACAAAAGGTAGAAATGATTAAAACTTTATCTTTAAAAACGGGAAACAAAGGAATGGTATATGGTCAGGTCTTAGATATTGAATCTGAACAAAAACAAATTGACATTCAATTACTTGATCAAATGTATGAATATAAAACGGCCAATTTACTTCAAGCTTCCCTAATGTTAGGCGCAGTTGCATCTAATCAATTTGAAGCTCTTCCACTTTGGGAAAAACTTGGTTATCATTTAGGTATTTATTTTCAAATTCAAGATGATATTCTAGAGCATACCTCCACTCCTGCGATATTAGGAAAAAGTAAAAGTGACGATATTAGAGAAAAACCAACATATATATCGATCGATGGTTTGAAAAATGCATTAAATGTTCTTGATTATCATGAACATCAAATAAACATATTTATGCAACAATTAGAATTAGAAACTTCTGAGATTCATGAAACCATTCTTCAAATAAAAAAGAGAAAAGCTTAGCTTTTCTCTTTTTTATTTTTTAATTTTGATAATATATAAAAATTTCTAAATACATATCTGAAGTAATTGGAATGGCCCCAAATGTTTCGTTATAATTGTCATCTAGAGTTAAGAATCCTGTTGATGTCATAACACCTTGGAATGTGACTGTTGGATTTTGAACATCAATTGCATATCCATCTTGCTCAAATACAATATAAACTGTATCGTTTTCTGTTCCTTCTCCGTCGTAAACATAAACACTGTATCCTGTATTAGCAACCGATATCGTCCCAGTAACTGTTCCATTCCATGTTAATTGAATAGAAGGACCCATTTCGCCAAATACAAATTGTAAGATAAAATCATCTTCATTGACGATATCATCTACAACAAATTTGCCACCGCCACCGCCACCGCCTGGTGTGGAGTCTACTTGCGTAAATGTCTCACCGAAGTTAGATATTGTTGTTTCAAGATTAAATTGGTTAAATTGCAGTGTGACTTTATCTTCAGAAACAATTAGACCAATGAAATACGATTGTGTTATGGCCTCTTCTAGAGTTACTGTTTTCACTGTCATATCAGTAGTATCAACAAATATAAGATGTTTCATACTGCTATAATTAGTTTCTTCAGAATAGCTAAATACAGCATAGTCTCCTGAAAAGACATAATTACTACTACCTCTAGTGATACTAGTATCGAAATTAAATGTTTCAGAAGTTGTTGCTGTTTGTGATACTAAGTCTAACACTAATACTTGACCAGATGATGTATATGAATCATTTTCACCATATACTTGCTCAACCGACATAACTAATACTTTTGAATTATCTTTGTAAAAATATGAAGAATTTCCATATAAATTGAAATTATCATCTAAATCATAACCAACAAATTCTTCATCTTCAAAATAATAGACTTTTGTGATTGTATTTTCGTTATTCGTATCTGTACCTTGTACAAAATATAAATAATTAAATGGTCTTTCTACATTGTAATTTGTTTGGAACATGTAAGAAGTATTAATAGTAATAAACTCTCTTGTGAATCCAAAATCTGCAACAATTGGATCAGAACCGTCATTTTTATATGCATTTAATGAGTAATTATTATAGTTTTCGCCTCTTTCAACAACTATAATATAGTCACCATCTTGATCAAATGACCAAGTGTTTGTAAAAGTTCGTATTGAAATTTGTGTATAACTATCATCATAAAATCTAAGTTGTGTTTCATTATTTACGTCATCATAAAATGTAACACCTAGACTGTTTGCTGTTGTTTGTGGTCCCATTTCCATGTTCTCATCGCTAAAAACAAATAGGGTAGCAACGTAGGTGATTTCAACTTGATTATCAGAGAAAGCAAAAATTCCAACTCGATTATCCTGTCTGTTATAATCACTGTTTTCTATAAATAGTTTATTTCCCATCATAAATATTCTGTTAATAGTATTATCAAATGTTTGAAGAATGTCTCCTGTTGAATTACTCAATACAAGTGAAAATGTTGAATAATTCATACCATTTGAAGACAGTTCAAAAACAGAATATTCGTCATTATAAAATCTGAAATAAACTGAATCATAATCTTGTTGAAGTGTGACATATTTTGTTAAAGTCAAATCTTCGTTAAATTTATAAATGCCTCGATCATCACCCTTGCTTACAACATAGTAATATCTATCAAAATCGATGAGTGAACCAGTTGGACCTTGATTTGGTCCAGTTGCATACCATCTAACAAAACCTGATGGAATTGAGTTGTCAACTGTTTTTGTTTCTAAATTAAATAAGAAACTACTATAAGAGTTATCTTGAATATTATATGAAGAAATTAGTATTGCTTTACTCGATAAAGAAAACACATTATTAAAAATATTTGTTGGCATCTGTTGTGAAGGTCCGTTAGGTTCTAATTCAAATTCAAATTCATCAATAACAGTTTGATCTTCAAAAATCACAACTAATGCTTTATCAGAGTAATTTAATAAGAATAGTTCAATCGTACCAAATTTGTAGTATCTACCAATTGAGAGAGTATCTCCTTCAGCTGGTGCATATTGTGCAAGTCTTGGTGGTGTATCAGATACATTGACGGTTCTTGTTAGTGTTGATGTATTACCTGCAGCATCTGTTGCAGTATACGTGATTGTGTATGCACCAACCGTTGTTGTATCAACAGTACCCGTCACTGAAACGGACACATTTGCATCTAAATTATCAGTTGCGGTAGCATTGAGTTCAGTATAAGCTTCATTAATTTGAACTGTCACTGAAGCATTACCATTTAAAGTTATGACAGGTGCTGTATTATCGACAACAGTCACAGTTCTTGTAACGTTAGATGAATTACCTGCTGCATCGGTTGATGTATATGTTAATGTATAAATACCTAAAGAAGACGTATCCACTGTACCTGTTACAACCACACTTGCTGATGTGTCATAGTTGTCAACAGCAGTTGCACCAGCATCAGTAAAAGTAGAACCAGCCTCAACAGTTAATGCTGCATTTCCAGTTAATGTTACAACAGGAGCTGTAGTATCTTCAACAACAACAGTCACGGTAACTGCAGTTGCTACGTTTCCTTGAGCATCTGTATGATTATATGTTAATGTGTAACTTCCAACAACTGAAGCATCGACTGTACCTGTAGCAGTCACAGTTGCATCTGCATCTAGATTATCAGATGCATTCGCAGTAGGATTTGTAAACGTAGAGCCTACTTCGATGGTAACTGTTGCATTTGCTACAGTAATCACTGGTGCTGTTGTGTCTACAACATTGATCGTACGAGTGACTGACGTTGCAGCATTCCCTTGAGCATCAGTATAAGAGTATGTTACTGTATAACTTCCTAATGCTGAGGTATCGACTGTACCTGAAGCAACAGCATTACCTGTACCATCTAAGTTATCAGAAAAAGTTGCACCTGGATCTGTAAACGTTGAGCCAGCTTCAACAGTTAAAGTGGCATCACCATTTAAAGTAACAACTGGTGCTTGAGTATCAACTGGTATAACTGTAACAGTACGTGTTACAGTATCGGCAGCATTTCCTGCTGCATCTGTGTATGAATACGTTAGTGTGTATGTTCCAGCAACTGCAGCATTCACACTTCCCGATACTGTTGCAGCTCCTGTACCATCAATATTATCGGTAAACGTTGCACCTGGATCGGTAAAAGATTCTCCTGCAATGATAGAAACTTGTGCATTCCCTACAAGGGATATCACAGGTTTGACGTTGTCTACAACGGTCACTGTAAATGTTGCCGAAGTGACGTTGTCACTTTCATCTGTGACAGTAATGGTAACGTTGTAAGTTCCTGGTACGTCATAATTAACGTTGTCTTCTACTTCAATAACAAGTGCATCTTCACTTGTTTCATTATCTGAAAGATTTTTTAATTCTTCTTCCCAATTTCTTGCATCACTTCCAACATTAACAGTTTGATTTAAAATATCATCGAATGTTGGGATTTCACGGTCGCCACAAGCAACAAGTGTGATTAGTAACGCAAATATAAATAATAAGCGTAATCCTTTTTTCATTTTTTCTCCTTTTTATAATCGTAATTTAAAATTACCGTTTTTTATTATATATGAAATATATAAAAATAGCAAAGTTTTTTTGCATAAAAAACACCCAAAATAATTGAGTGTTTTTTTAATTCACTTTAAACTGTTATTTAAAGGTTGGATGTCAGCCTTCAAGGGTATTCTCAAAGTCCCAAATTGTGGAATGAAAGAGTATTTCCATTCTAGAAAGAATGACCGCTAGTGTTTGGAGTTGTGCTTTTGAATCGTAAACTACTGAGTAGGCATTGCTTATAGTGATGTTGTTTGAATAACCGTTAAATGTTGGCATGTAGCCACCACTATTGTTCGTATAGATTTATGAATTCAATCAGGAGTGTACTTGGAATCACATACGTTTCAAAAGGTTCTAATATGCTATTACTTCCTGCAAAGACAATCCCTATTAATTCCTTGTCAAGATTATAAACCGCACTCCCACTGCTACCTGATTCGCTTTTAATGTCTAAACTCATGATGTCAAATGTCACATCGATTACATCGCCTACATCACCTTTTAACTCAACACGCTTTTCTTGACTAAAATTAGCATATGTAAATTGATACCCCTCTCCTTTTGGATAACCTGCAATGTATGTACCGTATGGAGATATTATCTCGGTATCTAAAATAGAGAGTGCCTCGTAATCATGCGTGTCTTGTTCAAAAACTAATATCGCCAAATCATAACTCGCATGTCCGTAAACAAACGTGACTTGTCTTTTTACTCCTTCATGGTCGATCATAAGAATCTTATCGTGATGAAGCGTATCATACACTAAATGGTAATTCGTTAATATATAGATATAGGTATCTTCTGTATCAACAATGACTCCTGATCCAAAAATTGTTTTCGACTCTGAGACTTCTACCTGAATTTTAACTGCATGTTGAAATGCAAATGTTTCCAGGCTTAATTTTTTTTCTAAATAGAGCTGATACTCTTGAAAGTGTTCATCTATATACTGATCTTTATCAATATGTTTATCACCGCATCCAAGTAGTAAAAACATCAAGCTGATGGTGATCAAGAATAACAGATTCAATTTTAAATGTGATTGTTTTTTGAATTCCATATTAGCTTATATTTTATCATTGAAACAATTGTTTTGATGATTAAAAAAGTATTAATTTATTACGAAATTGAAAAAATGATGCGCGAGATGTTATACTATCCATGATTTTAATGAAATTTTGAAACAAATATAAAAGACTGTGTGTCTCATTATATGAAGGAGCTCCAATGAATGAACGTCAAATGATTGATGGACTTATATCAAAAGATGAGCGTGCTTTTTCAACGCTTTATCATACGTATCATCCTCTTATATATTACGTTATCTTACAGATGCTACAACAAAAAGAGGATGCGCGAGAAGTCACACAAGATGTCTTTCTTACGATTTATCAAAAAATAGAGACGTATCGTGGGGGAAACTTTAAATTTTGGATCCTTCAAATTGCGAAAAATGCTGCTAGAAACTTTTTATCAAGAGTTGCTAGTAAAGAAAAGAAGATCATCAAGGACGATGACTATGTTTTTAACCTTGCGTCTAAAGACTATTCCATTGGGGGCACCTATGATGATCTTCTTGAGCATTTTCCAAATGAAACAGTAGATATCATTATATATAAAGCGGTTTTTGAGTTTTCTTTTGACCATATTGCACAATTACTGAATATGAATAAAACCTATGTATTTAGAACGTATCAGAATGCTTTACCAACATTAAAAGCTATTCTGAAGGGGGAATGACATGTCAAAACATGAACAACAATTAAAAGATGCTTTTATCAATGATTTAAAAGCACCTAATCAATATGATGAGCTTGCTAAAAAGTTAGAAATTAAAAGAAGTCCAAAGCATACACATTATATGAAAAAACCTTTTTTTACAAAACCTAGACTGATTGTTGCAATGAGTAGTTTTTTACTTTTAATTACAGGTTTTATTGCTTTCAGCTTAGTTTCAGTTAATGCTGGTGTCCCAGTATATAAAGGGATGGAAGTCGAATCTGTGAC
>ENA-OUOG01005334-OUOG01005334.1-marine-metagenome-genome-assembly--contig:-NODE-5334-length-10464-cov-7.505439_pt1 | contig 10464 bp, 10 predicted proteins | sample MGYA00248635_ERZ508505 | MGnify/ENA primary metagenome ERZ508505 (study PRJEB26176, sample SAMN06267871) | marine metagenome | isolation source: Saanich Inlet, British Columbia, Canada | place: Pacific...
TCATTAACGTCTGCAAGGTCAGCCATAAGCTCACGAATAGCATTGTTTATACCGCTTGGAAGGCAATTTTCCGCTATGTCAACAGACTGAATATCAGTGTTGTTATTGGCGGTATTATCGTAATCTGTAATGCTATTTTTTGCCATATCTATTCCTCTGACTCGGAAGTTTCTTTATTTAATGCCTGAAGCAACATTCTTGCCTCAACACTAACTGCGTCTGAGCTTCTAGCAAGCGCACTCATTGGAGATAGGTCATTTGCAAGTGCGCTATTTAGTGCTTTTAAAAATTTAGGGCTTGACATAGCTTTAGCCGATAATGCGCTAAGTGCAGTCCCCATAGCAATTCCAGTTAAAACAGTAGCGGCCGAACCAGGAATGGCTGCTCCAACAACAGCTGTAGCCCCACCAAGTGTTAAGATTTTAGTTAGTGCATCACTTACATCTCCAGCAACTCGTCTAATTCGATAAGCACCACCAACAGATCTTCCACCCTCAAAAGCACCAGATTTATTAACTCTATCTAATGTCATAACAAGATTATTCATTTCTTTCATTGCGTTTGATTTTCCAGTTCCAGACAAAATAAGTCTTTTTCCAGTTTTAGAAATATTGCGCCATTCCTTTAAAAATTTAGCAGGATCAAATACACCATCATCAATTCTGCCTAAGTTAGATATAATTCCAAGCGAAATGTCTTGAAATTCATCGTCTTTTAAGGTTTTTCTTATAGAATTTAAAATCCTAGAGCTTTCTTTAGCTCCACCATCTTTAATTATATTTGTTATGTATCTATAGGCTTGTTCAGGATCTTTTATATTTGATACGTCTAGCAGCGTATCTTCTATTCTTTTTTGTCTAGCCTTATAATATTTATCAGCCCTCTTGTAAGTTGTATATGCTTTATCTCCAGATGCTTTTGCTGCCGCATCTAAATCTTCCGTTAAAGCCTTGTATAGTTGTTTTCTTTTTCCAGTGGCAATTCCTTGTGCCAAAGGCCCTGAATTAGAAGATATAGATTCTCCAAGCTCAGATCTAAAAGCTCTTAAAACCTTCCATTGAGCAAGGTCTATTACTCCCCCTGATTTTAAATCAGACAAAATAGATGTAATAGGTTTTAATCCGCTTTGATTAAAGAAATTAGGAGCTGAATTGTATGTATCAACTATATCCTCAATAAAGTCTACAGTTTTCAATGCTGGCAAATAAGTATCTCCAGGAATAAATTTATCAACTTCCTTGTAGAGTTTATCTGCTGTATTTTTTGTTGTATCAACCCACTCATTAACACCGCGCATAACATTTTTACCAGCTTGCATTTTTGTAACTGGCGGGGCAATTTTTTCTAAAGTTGAAACAGCTTCTTCAGCAACCCTTTCGCCTTCTTTTGCAAGCCTTTTAGTTCCTATAGGAATTTCAGATATAACTTTAGACGCAGTTGCCAAACCTTCGTTATAAGAACCTAACGGAGGAACTATACCAGCAGCTTGAGCGGCTTTAGCTTCTATTGCCGCTTGCGGTTCAAGTGCTTTTGAAACACCAGTAAGTGATCTTAATGGACCAGCTTGACCAGGAAGTGTACCCTCAAACATACCCATTAAGTCGCGTGCTAATCTTTTTTTGTTGCCTTCACTCGCTCCAAAAAGTCCATATAATTCAGGAGCTACAGAAGCAGCCCCAAAAACGCCCGTTCCTAAAAGGCCCAATCCAGCTATTCCAACATCTCCAGCTAAACCAACAGTTGCTTTTGCTGATTCTGGAAAACCCAAATCACCTAGGTACTTTGAAAAAAGTCTTTCTTCGCCCGCGGATATTAAATCGCGAGAATCTTCTGTCATATACTTTGTGGCGCTTCCAATTCTGTTTCCACTACCTTTAGTGCTGTAAATTTCTTCAGGGACAGGCAGGTCTTGACTGGCTGCCGCTGGAGCTTTTCCGCTAGAAATATAATTTTGAATAACCTTTGATATATCTGCATCTGACATATCACTTGGAAATTCTAAAATTTCATTACCAACAACTATCTCTTGAAAATCAGACATTATTACTCCACATCCACAAATTTACCATTTATATATCTTCGAACTTTTTTAGTTGATAATCTTTGCTGCTCTGGTGTGTTTATTTTATAGGTTGGATCATTTCTATATATATACTGGTCGTGTTTCGATGGACTGTAAGGCTCTATTATTCCATTGTTATTTTTAACTCCGTAATAGGATGCGCTAAAGAATGTTTTAAGCTCATTAAGAACACGTTTAAATTCTTCTGGCGAAGTTGCTCTATCTAGTCTTCCTCTAAAGTCTTGAATTATTTTAAGTTCTTCTTTGTTTAAAGCGCCAAAACCAGTAGCGCCTGTTGCACTTTGAGCCTTCATTTGCTGAATAGTGTCAATAGAAAGTTGTGCCACAAGCTGATCTACTTGATTTTTTAACACGCCCTGAGCGGTTGATGCCCCAACAAGAGGGAAATCTGCGATTGAAGCTCCAGCACCGAACAATCCTATAAAGTCATCTTTGTTAGATTTAATTTGATTTTCAATAGTGTCTATAAGCCTAACGGTAGACCCTAACTGAGAATATGCCTTATCCTTTTGTCTTTCTTTTAAAATTTGTTCGTTTTGCTGATCTATTTCAAACTTTTTCTTTTTACGATCAGATTCTTGTTGTTTTAACGCAAGTTCTTCTTGACTAAGATTAAGCTGATCTGCTTTTAGATCAAGCTCTATTGCCGTTTTACTTCCAGGAGCAACACTAACTGTTCCGTCTGGATTAAGTTTTGAATCTTTGTTTAACTCTATCTCAGCGAACATTCCTTTTCCAACTAATCCTGCCCCTATTGCTTTTCCAGCTGGAGCGATTGTATATTCTGGATTACCTAAATAAGGACTGATATTTCCTCTTTCCATTGTTCCAACAACGGTATCAAAAAGTTTTGTTTCTGGATTTAACCTATAAACATCAAAAAGTGTGCCATCTTTTGATTTAGGTTGTGTTGTTCCGATTTTTGAAAGGCGTGTGTTAGGATTAGAAATTTGATCTAAATATTCCTGTGTTCCGCTTACAGCCTGACCAACAATATCTCCAGTATTAACATCAATAACATCAAAAATATCACCAGCCTTACCTGATTTTTTGCCAGTTATCTCCAGTTCTTTTAATCTTACTTTTTCAGCCTCAAGCCCCATTTCTCGCTCAAGCAAGCCGCGCTTAAACGCCGCCTGTTGCTGTGCTTTAGCTGCCTCTGAACCTGCAAGCAAACCACCAGCAAGACGCTGACCAAAAGACAATGGTCTTTCTGAGCCTTGACCAAATGCTCTACCAAGGGCTGCATAACGTGCAGATGAACCTGGGCCAGACAACAAACCAGAAAGCATACTAGGCTTTTGTTGAGGTGCAGGAGCTAATAAAGACGACAAACCCTGTGGTGCTTGTATTTGAGGTGTAGGAACATTCATCATAGGCTGAGTAGGTGTATATCCAAACTGCTGTTGAGCCATTGGAACAGATGAACCTAAAAGAGATGTCATTGGTCTATAAACCATAATTAATTCCTTATCCTAAACCTAACAATCCACCACCAAGCAAATATGGCAATCTTTCTGAGAAAGTAGCATTATCAGGAAATAACGAACCTACTGCGCCTGCTCCACTAAGAAACTGCTGTGCAGTGCTAGGTGTGTAGTATGGCGTTACAGTGCTTGTTGTTTTACCTGTTGGAAAACCAGCAATTAAGTTTTGATACTGTCCAAGCTGTTGCATAGGAGCGTTTTGCTCATACTGATAACGTGCCATCGCTTCGTCAATGCTACGTTGTGCTTGTTGCTGACGCTGTGCGCCTACGTTTGCAAGCTGACCAATGTCAAGATAATCTATCTGTGCAAGTTGTGGAGCAAACTGTGCGGCTGCCTGTTGACGCGCACGTTCATTACCGTAATCAGCAAATGCTATGTCAGCGGCAACATTACCAACACCTTGAGCTACTTGCTGTGCGCCAAGACCTGAACCTAATCGACCGCGCTGTGCTAGTGCTGACATTCCTGATGCCATTGCTGGCTCTGTAGCACGTTGAATAGCAGCTTCTAAATATGGATTAGAACCTAAGAAAGAACCAGACAAAACATCTTGAGTATATTGCTGTGCGCTTTGTGTAAGTGGGCTACCAGCTAATGCACGTTGCTCTTGAGCCGCTAAAGCCTGTTCTGTTTGCGGAGCAAAACCAGCAAACGTCTGACCAGGGAAGTATTCAGGTGCGCCTTGCTGATACTGCTTTAACGCTTCCTGCATACCATACTCAAGGAACGGACGTCTAAATTCGTCTGGTGCTGTTGTCTGAGTTGTTGTTTGTGGTTCGTATGCCATTTTAATAACCTCTGTGCCTTTAAATTACACTGTTGTTCGTGTGTTGTAAACCTATCCTAATATAACATAAGCAAATGTTTTATTAGCTAATGAGTTAGGTAGATGATTAACTGTTGCCTGTCCGTTCTGCCTGTCTGTTACATACATCTCAAATGCGCTATCAGACAAACCAGATGGGTCAACCATCATCAAATTAACCATTAGCGATGGTATACCTGGCATAACAAACGGTGTTGTTAATGCGGTATATGACTCAAGATAGACGTTATTATGTCCAACAGCCGCTACAACCTCAACATAGTCATCAGCTTCTAACTCTAATGGGTGATTTACAGCAACAGGAACATATCCATCGGTACTACCATGATGCTCCGTTATTGCAAATTTAGTAGCAGAATGAGGATAATCTGTTCCGTTTACTCTTACCCATAAAAATCCGTTGTAAATTTGAGGCTCTTGATTAACAAACAATGCGCTAATGTCTAAATCGTATATCCCACCATAGTCAACAGTAATTCTATTGGATGCTAAAGACATACCATAGGCATATTCTGTATTAGATAAGTTTAACACATATGGTGTATTTGCTACTGCAAAAGTAATATCTGATCGTTCCTCAAATGTTCCATATGGGTAAAAGTTAGCTGCTGCCGCCGCGACAGATAGTGGCGTAAATAATATAACAGAATCAGGGCCAATCCTACGATCTATAAGTGTTGTTGTTGTTGCACCGCCAGTATCAAGCGTTAATGTACCTGTAGAGTTAATTTTGCCTTCAACAAGGTTATTTACCACTTCAGCTACTTCACGCTGTGTGCCACCAAGATTAGGTAATCTACGGTACTGATTAGCCATTATCTACGACCCATAATCCCAAAGTCAACATCAATGCCCTGCGCTTTATTCCACTGACCTGTAAGGTTTAAACGCACGCGATGATAACGACCATTAGACCTGACAGGTATTAAGTTGTCTGAATTAAGCGTTCCAGCAGTGCCAAACGTGTAAGTATCTACTTGCCTACTGCGCGAAGCAACCTGTGCAGTAACTGCTCCAACGCCACTTTCGCGGAGCGTAACATATGGTATGACATTTCTAACCATAGAGAAAGAACCTGTCTGACCTTCAAACTCAGTTGTTTCAATCGTGGCTGAAAGCACGTCACCAGTAAATGCTTGTATTTTTTTATCTTTAGCTGCTGCAAATAGAAACTCACCACCTCGATAAATTGCTCCGTCCAATGATGCAGGTAAAACATCAAGACTACCAAAAGCGGCATCAAGACCTTCAAGGGTATAACCAGCAGTATATATAGGAGCGACCAGATTAACACTAAGGCTGGCAGTAGACCATTTATCAAGAGCATAGTTATAGATAAGCATTTTGTCAGGCTGTCCACTAACAGAACTTGTGCTTGCATAAGACCAGACAATAATCTGCCTAAGAGGATCTGCGCTTGCTGACATATTTTTTGCATAGTTACCATCCCAATCTTCTAAGAAGAAACGATTAACTTTCTCTGCACCGATAGGTCGTGATTGCTCGCCATCAAACATATAAAAGCCATCATCTGCTAAGAAAAACACACTATGACCAACATTACAAACACTGCCTGGAACTTTACAGCCACGCACTGTTTCAATCTTATCGAACTGAAATATAAGTGGTGAGCCAATATAAGAGCCACGCACAATACCTTTTTCAAGTAAGATAGTTGCATATTCACCGCCAACCAAACCAGTAACATCGCCCATGTCAGCAATGTCTTGAAAGTCAGCCTGTGTTGCGGCAGAGATTGCCCAACTAGTATGATCGCCAATAGCAGACCAACGCACACGATATGGCTTGTTGCCATCAGTTGCATCATTAGTAAAGCCAGTCATAACAAAGTCACGAACAACAGCTATGTATTTAGCTTTAGGTGCATCAGCAGATAAGTCTGCAAAGTTAGATCCACCATATGCCTGTATGTATTGTATTGGGTCTGCAAAGTTAGTTCCGATAACATCTTCACCAAACTGAACAAAACGCCAACGCTCGTCAGTACCAGTGCTGTAATTACCTGCCTTGCTGACATTATCTAACGCACTTGTTGTCGTGTTAAACTGATATATCTTTGTTCTGTCAGCCGCATATAAAGCAGTGTTGCCATCATCATCAGCCGCCGCAATCATGCCAACAATGTTTTCATCAGCCGCAGAACTAATCGGTGACAGGTCTTGCATACTCTCATATCCAACAGCAGATGGTATTACGTTGTTTGCAACCGTAACACCTGCATTGTTAAAGTCGGATTGATCTGGTAAAAATTGACCAAATTGTATCATAGTGTCACCCACGTTTCATTGTCAGAACCTATTTGCGTCCATGTCTCAGAACCAGCAGAGACAACAGACCAGCTTTCACCGTCAGATGATGCTTCAGTCCACGTTTCACCTTCACCTGACACCTCAGACCATACTTCATTTCCTTCAGCAACGGTAGACCATAATTCGCCTAATTTTTCAGCACTTATAGTAATCGTAGCTATAGCTTGTGGTGTAGAGTATCCAAGCACTTCGTAATTAGCAGATGCAGTTGCAACAGCAGTTACATCAAGACTTGCAGAGCCGCTTGCTAACAAACCACCAGAAGCAGAAACAGTAGAAGATGTCGAGGCAGAGCTTTCACCAACTCTAATACGCACAGCTTCTGCCGACACATTACCAGTCGTTGATATCGAGGCTTCACCGTATAATACTTTTAATCCTGTTGCTGTAACAGATGCGCTTGTAGACAGCGCAGATTCGCCTATAGCGATACGTAAAGCGTTTGCTGATACAGTTGCCGATGTAGATAGAGAAGACGCTCCTACGGCTATTCTAATAGCCTCTGCGTCCATTGTGGCAGGGCCAACAACAAGAGATGCACCAAACTGTATTCTGATAGCCTCAACAGCAACAGTAGATGCAGTCGTAAATGTTGCCTCAAACAACCTTATGCGTATTGCTTCACATGAAACATTTGCAGATGTAGATAGTGCAGATGCACCAGTTCTTACCGCAGATCCAACAGCAGACACAGAGGCACTTGCAGAAGGTGTAGATTCACCCTCACGCAGTGCCGCCGTTAGCCATATAGGATTGTCAAGGGAGTAGGGTAGGGTATCAATATTACCCCAGTTATCAAGCTGTTCTAGCGTTGGCCCTACAATGTCGGCCATAATTAAGCCGCCGTGATGTCAACGCCTGATGCCGCAACCTTAAAGATATCACCATCGTTAATTGTCTTTGACGCTGTCAACGATGCGTGAAACAACAAATTACCTGCACTAGAGGCATCATAAATACCAATGTGAGTAATAGTACCCCAGTTGCCACCAGAAGCAGCAGGAAACTCAACTGCGCTTGTGTTGCTTGCTGTACCGCCAGATGATGCGTCAAAAGCCATTGCTTGACGTGCGTATCCGTTTCCACTTACTTCAGCGCCACTACCATCATCAGTAGGGTCAGCAGTGTGTAAACCAATGTAAACTGCGGCAGGTGCAGATGTGCTTGCCGTTCCTAAAAAATGATCTAGAAATTTGTTTTCTAGGTAATCGCTCATTGCACTCATAGTGTTGCTCCATAGTCAGATTTCATAAATAAGCCGCTTCCAGCGTGCTTGCCACGTTCTTCTTCTTTTTTAATCTCATCCAACGATCTTGTAAATAGTTGTTCGTAGAGAGATGTCTTGCCATCATCCATCAAGTAGACACTGGCAGATGCAAGCGCACCATACAAGTAAGCGTCAGGGTGACGTGTAAGTATTACGTTTGTCGTGTTAGAGTCAGACAAAGCTGGTGTGCCTTCCATATATACAATCTCTGCGGTGTATCCAGTGTCAGGCTGTGGCGCAAATTTAATCTCAGTACCGATGATTGTATATCCACGCGGCTTTCCAGAAAGATTAGAACCATACAACTCATCCAATTTGATAGGTGAATAGTATTCAAGAACTTCAGTCGGTGTTGTGTTTAACTTAACAAGACGAATAGAACGCAAGTCAGTAGGAAGAGACACAAAAGCATCACCGCCAGTTAATGTAGCGGTTGCTCTTTTCTCTTGCGATCTAGCCTCTAATGCACGACTAAGACGCGCCTCTGCTAAAGATATAAACTCTGGGATGCGATCCGTAAGGTCATCGCGTGCTAAGAAATTAGCAATAGCTGTCTTTAGCTCTGAGTAAGTTCCAATCGCCATTATATAGTACCGCCACCTGTTCTAAAGAACCTGTTATCGTAATCGTTTAACCAACGCCGCCACTCAACAGGATTATCCTTTGGATTGCCAAGTCGCTCAAGTACCTCATAGTATACTGATACTGGAATGTCTGCAACCTTTTGTCTGTGGTTCTGAGTATTTCCTATCATAGAACCAGCGCGATATTCGTTAGCTTCTGCTTTGTTATTTTTTATAATGCTATCAACATTTTGTACTGTTTCAAAAGTAAAGCCACCATCTGAATCGAAGTGACACCACGTTTCTACACCAGTGCTTTCATCTCTCTTAACTAATTTTTTCATATCTCCACCTTATAAAATAATGGGGTGGCTTTAACACCACCCCACCAGTTTAACCTATGAAAGGTTGTAAACAGCACCGTGTGCTTTAGGAGCAGACACTTTAAGCGTCCATTCCGTGATGATTTCGAACTTGTCGGCATCACCAGTTTTTGCAAGGTCATTAACAGCAAAGTTACGGCCTGGCAATGTGCAAACAGATGCGTAATCGCTATCAAGCAAGTATACGCGGTCGCTACCCATGAAACGGTCGATGGTGACAGAAAGCTCACCAAAGTCGCTCAAGTATAGTGACACAGAACCAACGATAGCTGCTTCGCGTGGAGCAGTGTAGTTGATCTGGTTAGTTGCAACTGAACCTGAGTTTAAGTCGCTGAAAGCGGCTTTTTTAGCAGGAGAAACAACGAGCATATTAGGCTGACCACCATCTTCGTAGGCGGCTTGCATTGCTTCGTCAATCATTGCAAGTGTCATTGTACGATCTGTACCATCGTCAGATGGGATGTGCGTACCAAGACCAACACCAGCATTAAATGCAGTTTCGTCACCAGCGATAGATGCGTTGGTGATCCAGCTTGAAAGCGTACCAGCTTTACGTGGTGATGAACCATCGCGTGCTTGTGGCGTTACGATTGATTTCTCAATGTCACGGCGAAGCTCAAGACCTTTAAGGACTTTTTGGTAAGCTGTTTCTTTCGCACGACCAGCTTTGTCAACTGCTTCGAGCGTACCAGATACTGCTGCATCTTTTTGTGAGATTTGCATGTAGTTGCCAAGACGAACTGTTGCAGTTGGTGTTGTGTAAGTAGCGTCTGCACCTTCTGCTTGGTAGTTGTCTGCGGCTGCTGCTGCAAGCTCTTGTACCTGCCACTCAACAAAAACAGCATTACCTGTTTCTTTTTTAAGTGCAGAGTAGATTGGAGTTTCAGTCGGGTCGATACGACTAATGACGTTGGAAAGGTCTTCACGCTCACCAACGGCTGTTACTGTAGTATGTGTAGCCATTTTAATTTTACCTTAAGTTTTGTAATAAATATTCAACAGCATCGTCTTTGCTGCCACTCTTTGATAGGCGTTCAAGTGCCTGTTTTTTGCGTGACGCATCCACTTGCTTTTTAGACTTAGGACTACCAGCCTTAACTGCTTTTGGCGCTTGCTTTACTTTCTTCTGAACCTCTGGGCGTTTGCTCATAAGTTCGTCATAAAGATGTGCTTTGCGTAATGTTTCGATAGCGCGTGAATCACTAGCATTTGCTAGTTCTTGCTCTGTATAACCAAGGCGCTGGGCATAGGTTATAATAGCTTGTTTCTCACGAGTTGCTACTTCCTCATCACGCCATTCAGGAATACGCTCTAACAAACGCTGTTGCTCCTCAACAAGTCTTTGCTGATGGGCTTGAGCCATTTGTTGTTGTTGCTCCTGCTGAACACGAACACGCTCCTGCTGTACTTTAGCAAGATTGTCTTTTTGTTCGCGGTACGCATCGCGTTGACGCGTCCATTCCAGAGGATCTTCCTGATAGAGCCTGTCCCAATATTCTTGTGGACGCTCTTGCGCTTGAGC
>ENA-OUOG01005337-OUOG01005337.1-marine-metagenome-genome-assembly--contig:-NODE-5337-length-10457-cov-3.624374_pt1 | contig 10457 bp, 4 predicted proteins | sample MGYA00248635_ERZ508505 | MGnify/ENA primary metagenome ERZ508505 (study PRJEB26176, sample SAMN06267871) | marine metagenome | isolation source: Saanich Inlet, British Columbia, Canada | place: Pacific...
ATAAAATACCTCAATAAAGATTTTGCTCAATTTAGAGGAAATCTAATTGAGTTTGCTAAAACTTATTTCCCAAAAACATATTCTGATTTTAACGAATCATCGCCTGGTATGATGTTCATTGAGATGGCATCTTATATTGGTGATTCACTTTCATACTATATTGATGATACTCTTAAAGAATCCTTAATGGTTCATGCGGATGATATTGAAAATGTGTTAGCACTTTCACAATATTTGGGATATCAACCAAAAACAACATCACCTTCTGTAACTACACTTTCTGTTTATCAATTAGTTCCATCTATTGGTAGTGGTGTATCCGCTACTTACGATGATACATACTTTTTAAAAATAAAAGAAGGTATGCAAGTGGAATCAAATTCTGGAATTAGGTTTATAACAAGAGATGTAGTTGATTTTTCTGACCCAGTAGATAGAACTATTACGGTTTATGAGAGAGATGCATCCACTGGTGAAATAACTTATTATTTGGTGGAAAAAAATGTACAAGCTATTTCCGCTACGGTAGTAACTCAAGAATTTACATTTGGTTCATATGAAGCATTTCAATCAATCAACCTAACTGAAACAAATATTATAGATATCTATGATGTGAGAGATTCAAATGGAAACAAATGGTATCAGGTTCCATATTTAGGACAAGAAATGGTATTCATTGATTATCCAAATACTGAGGCAAATGACCCAGACCTTTTTCAATTTAAATCAAGTGTACCATATGTTTTAAAAACTTTAAAGACTCCTAGAAGATTTGTAAGAAAGGTAAATGGGGATAGTACGACTACTATTCAATTTGGTTCTGGAGACCCGACTGCAAATGATGAAACTCTGATTCCTAATTTAAAAAATGTGGGATTGGGTTTACCAAATTCAATTGATAGATTAGAATCATCATTTGACCCAACCAATTTCTTAAAAACAAAAACATATGGAACATCTCCATCAAATACAACTATTACTGTAAAGTATTTAGTTGGTGGTGGCGTGGAATCAAATATTGGTAAAAATCAACTTACCCGAATAAAAAACATTGAATATGAAGAAGATACTCAATTGTTTACTTCTCAACAATTATCTATATATAATAGTATAAAAACATCATTAGCAGTTGATAATCCATCACCTGCAACTGGTGGTAAGGGTGGTGATACAATTGAAGAGATTAGACAGAATGCTTTAGCAAACTTTGGTTCTCAAAACAGAGCAGTAACTGCTAAAGATTATCAAGTTAGAACACTATCAATGCCATCTAAATATGGTGGTATTGCAAAAGCATACGCTACTGCGGATGGTACTTTGGATAATAATTCACCATCATCTATTTTAGCTTCTCCAAAAGCTCTTAATGAATTTACTGATTTGGTAATGAATTTTGTAAATAAACCAGATTCGGAAGAACCAAATAGAAAATCTGTTCAAACTGAATTAAAAGAGTTTTTGATTGGAAAAACTTCCAATGATAATGAAAAAAATAACCCATTTGCAATTAATCTTTATTTATTGGGGTATGATTCAAACAATAAATTATCAACTCTCAATAGAGCGGTTAAGGAAAACTTAAAAACATATCTTTCTGAATATAAAATTTTAACCGATGGTTTAAATATTTCCGATGGATTTATTATTAACATTGGTGTTGATTTTGAAGTAATAACGTTAAACAATTATAATAAAAGTGAGGTTATTGCGGATTGTATCCAAGAACTAAAAGATTATTTTTTAATTGATAATTGGACTTTTAACAATACAATTAATCTATCGGAATTGGAGTTAGTTATTGCAAATGTTGATGGAGTAAGTTCCGTTCCAAAATTAGAAATAAATAATAAATGTGGGGGTAATTACTCACCAAATTCGTATAATATACAAGCGGCGATTAAAGATAAGATTTTATATCCATCTTTAGACCCATCGGTTTTTGAAGTTAAATATCCAGACGTTGATATTAAAGGGAGAGCAAGATAATGGCATACTATTTTCTAACAGCATCAAAGGATGCATCGGTTTACTTACAACAACCTGACCAAAACACTGGTTTAGATGAGGTATTGGAAGTTAGTAAGGTATATTATGGTAACATCAAAGATGTATCAAGAGCACTTCTTAAATTTGATGTAGAGCCACTATCTTCAAGTATTGTAAGTGGTGATGTTAAATTATCCGATGTTAGATTAATATTAAAAGAAACCGAATCAGAGGAAATCCCATTGGATATTAATTTAGAGGTTTATCCTATTTCTCAAAGTTGGGAAATGGGTAAGGGTACTCGATTTGATGATGTTACTACTGGTGGTGTAACTTGGAATAATAGAGAAGGTGATACGCTAGAACGTTGGTTACCAACTTCAACTTTTTCGGATGTATCAACTGGTTCGTATGATGGTAAAGGTGGAACTTTTTATAAAACACCATCCACTAATCAATCATTTGAGTACAAAACCACAGATATTGATATAGATTTAAAAGAAATATTACAAAATTGGATAAGTGGTTCTATACCAAATGATGGTATTGTTATCAAGCTACCATTTAGTAAAGAATCGGATTCCAGTGATTATGGTATTTTTAAATTCTTTTCAAAAGAAACAAAAACAATCCACCAGCCAAAAGTTAGAATTGGATGGGATGATGTATCATTCTCAACTGGTTCATTGACTGAATTGGATTCCGAAGAAATTAAAGTTGGAATCCGAAACTTTAAAAAAGAATACAAAGTAAATACAACTCCTAAGTTGAGAGTAGTGGGTAGGGATTTATATCCGGTTAAAACATTCTCATCAACCGCACAATATGGTATTACTAAGTTTTTACCAACAACATCATACTATCAAATTTCAGATTATCACAGTGATGATATTGTTGTACCATTTTCGGATTATACAAAGTTAAGTTGTGATTCTGGTGGTAATTATTTCAAGTTAAACCTAACTAATTGGGAGGTTGATAGGGTTTACAAAATTAAATTTAAAGTAATAATCAATGAAACATCATATTTCTTTGATAATGATTACACATTTAAATTAATAGGATAGTATGCATACAGCTGGATTAAAAAATGAAGAATATGTAAGTAAATTACAAATTAGCGGTTCTAACGCAATTAAGCAGAAGAATGAGGCTGGTGTAAATTTATTTGAAAGTTCTGATTTAACCGATGGAGTTATACCTGGTAAATTAGTTAGACCAAAGTATAATGAATCCGAATTGGTTAAAGCAATAGATACCCGTATCTTTGAATTAATTCCACAAGAAGTACCACAGGGGCCAGCAACAGTTCTTCGTAGTATATACGAAGAGGCATTGGATGAGATAGATGCCTTAAATCAAGATAAAGTAAATTTAGAAAATCAAGTAAATCAATTAAGTTCAACAATATCTTCATTAGATACTACTATTGAAAATTTAAGAATTCAATTAGATGGTGAAGTACTAAAAGCATCGGTAGCTGAAAATCAAGCACAAATATCAGCTGAAACTGTAGCCGATACTACATCCGATTTATCCAATGCGGTTCAAAATGCAACTCAAGAAGCAATTCAAAGAGTTTCATTAACTGCTAGGAATCAAGCGTTAAAAGAGCAACTTTCTGGTGTATATAAGCAAGTAGCTGGATTAGAGGAACAACTTACTGGTGCATTGGCTCAAAGAGCACAACAACAAGCTCAACAAGCTAGAACAGCAACCGCAGTTGCTGCTGGGGCAGAGTTATTGGGTGATGAGGTTATTATTAAAAATCTACAAGAAGGTGGTGCAAAAGATATTTCTATTACATCCAATCATAAGGGTGGTACTGGTTCTATTAGATTTGAAGGTGGTGAAAAATTTGAAATTGAAAATTTAGGTAAAAATACTGTTAATGTAACAATTTCATTTAGAAATGATGCGAAGAACTTCTTAAAAACATCATCAACAAGAATTTCAGTACCAGCTGGTCAGAAAAAAAGAGTAACATTTAGTATAAATACCAATTGGTGGAAGGGTGTTAAACCCAAATCAAGAATATTTGCAAAAGCTAAAACATATAATGGTACTGTTACGTTTAAATCAAGTACTGGTGATGAGCAAACATTTAGTGCAACAATGAGAAAAAATGTAAAATCATAAAAGATGGCTATAAAGAGTTTTAAAGAAATAGTAAACAACAAAGGATACAGAATTAGTTCTAAGGATAGGGCTATTTTTGAAGAAGGCAATATGCAATCTTTCTTTGGGTTTACTAATAATGATTTTATAGAATTTATTGTTTATGATGCAAACGATAATCAACTACCTCAGGGAGAATCTGGTGAGTTGGTTAGATACATTTCATTAAGTACACAAAATATAAATGATTATATACTATTACCAGAAGGAACATATTTTCAAGCATTTTCTTTTCCAAAAGAATACTTTATTGATGTTGAGAGATTACTGAGAGAGGCTGGGTATAATAATGGTATATTTAAAATTCAAATAACTCTATTAAATAAACGAGTTGGTTTTGAATCACCAAATGAAAAATTATGGGTTAAGCAAATATCACCATCAAGAACTGAAATAAAGTTACTTCCATTAAGAAATGAAGTAGCTGATAAAACGGATTTATTACAAAGGTTTAATGTTATGTTTTCTGGAGCAGATTTCAGAGATGATATGATACAATACATTCCTGAGTTTATCAATAAAATAAATCCATCTATAATAGATAATTTTATATTAAATACCTACGGCCGTTCCTTTTTTGATGAATTAGTTGAAGAATTCAGTATCACTGGATTTGATTCACTAACAACAAAGATATACAATAAGTTTGTAGAAGCTTTTAAATATGAGTTTACTAATAGAGTTTCAAAAATAAGAGATGCTAATTATGGTAAACCTAAAAAAACTAGACCATCTCTAAAAATTACCAAAAAAACAATAGAAGGTATTGCAGAAAGAATTTTAGTTGAATGTATTGAATTCTACTTACCTCAGAGAGTAATACAAAGTAAAACTCAATACGATGAATTTTATGATGCTAGCTTTGATAAAGTTGGAACTGTACTTCAACGAAAAGATAACGATAGATTTATTCAACCCAAGCCACCTATTGTAAAACGTAAAATTATTAAAAAAGAAGTTGCAGAAGTTACCGAATTGGAAATAAAGATACTTAAAGAAATTCCAAAGGAAATTCCAGTACCAGTATTTGTTAAACCAAAACCTAGACCATTACCACCAAAACCATTACCACCATTACCACCGCCGGTTAAACCAATACCAATTATACCAAAACCAATTCCACCAAAACCACCAAAACCAATACCAATTATACCAAGACCACCAAAACCGGTTCCAAAAACTGAGCCAAAACCAAAACCAAAACCAATAGTTATACCAAAACCATATATACCACCAAAACCAATAGTTATACCAACACCACCAAGAACAAGAGGTGGTGGTGCTGGAAGTGTTTCTATTGAAGAGATAAGAGAAGAACCGAGAAACAACAGACCAAGACCAGGTGAGGTGAGTACACCATTACGAACAAGAAGAAACGAAAGATTATTATAATTATATAATATGGCAATTACAAACACATACCCTCCAATTGGAAGAAAAGGTAACTACTCATTTGAGACAGTTACCATTGGGGATACACGCTATACTTGGAAGCCAAATCAAGATAGATGGGAAATTAGTGGTGGTTCTGCCTATGGTGATATTACGGGTACCCGTAATATTAGGCGTGTTCCTGGTATAAATGATAGAGAGAGATTAGAATCTGGTGAGTTTGCTGGTGGTACTTATAATAATACTACTAAAGGTTCAACTATTCCATTTTCAAATAATGGTAATATTATCCAATTTACTGATTTTGTTTTTGTCTTAAAATCAAATTTACGTTTACCTGAAGTAAGATTACTTATTAATGGTGTTGAATCTGGACTTGTTCCTAAAACATTAAGGTATTCAAAGGATGATATCGTTAGGGGTGGAGATAAAGTACTTTCTGTAAAAAAAGATGGATATACTTCTAACGTAGAATATAGAATTAGTAGCTCAAATGTAGCTGGTAATGTAAACTTAGGTAATCCATATGAACTTGGTTATTCTACTGGTATTTTTGGTGGAAATACAAGAACATTGGGATTGGCCACATCTACTGTTGTAGTTAAAAAATATGTAAATGGTCAGATAGTATCTTCTAATTTACAAAATGGTAATCTATTTAATTTAGAATTTGATTTAAAAAAGGTAGCAAACGTACCTACACCAGTACCTACACCTACACCAGTACCTACACCAGCATCTAAAACCAGTGAACTCAAAGTAAACGTTAGTGGTGATGCATCTGGATTATTGGTTTATAAAAATGGAAATATAGAAGTTGAGTTATCTAAGGGAGTAAATACAATAACAGATGATTCTGGTACTCGATTCCAATTTAGAGCTGATTTTGGTTATGAAATTGATGATTTAGATATTCAAGAAAAAGGAAAAAGACGTGGTACTATCTTTAGTAGAAAAGAAAGTAAACGTAGAGATATAAATCCAAATACTGATATTGTATTGGATGGTGATATTGAAGTTTGGGTATCTATTAGAGAAGAAACAACACCACCACCTTATGACCCACCAATTCCACCTCCGGTTACTTTACCGCCTGTACCCGGTGGAGCTGAACCATCTATAAGTTTATTAAATAGTAGTAAACGAACATACGATATAAAGGATAAAAGTGGATTACCGATTTCTTTTAGAAAAAATGAAGAAGTTGAAGCGGTTACTGTATTTGTTGGTACTAAACATTATGTTTTTGATGGATTGGATAGAGGACCGGTAGCCGGTGTTGTTATCCCATCATCTGCATTTAATCAAATAGGTAGAGTTGAAGTTAAAATTATACCTTATGATTTAGATGAATTAGATGATACTATTGAGCAAATAACAAGAACTCAAATAACAAGAACTAAAGAAGTAACTGAAGAAAGAATTGTTGAGGTTAAAAGACCAGTACCTACACCTATTGAAGTTGAAGATACTATACTTATAGTACCACCAACACCACCACCAAACGATATACCACCACTAAGACCACCAAGACCAAAACCAAAACCAATACCACCAAAACCAATACCACCAAAAATAATAACACCACCAAGATTAACAACACCAATACCAAGTGGTGGAGGTGGTAGAGGAAGTGGTGTTGGTTCATCGGAAGTTATAGATTTTACTACTAGAGGTGGAAGAGGAATACCAACTCCAGGCAGAGAAATTGGTGTGGGTGACTCATTACGAACAAGAAGAATAGAAAGATTATTATAATGGCAGTATTTTTTGGATTAGACGGAATACAATCTTTACAGGGGGGATTCACAAGATTTGGAAACACTTCAGATTTTGGTGGAGGTAACCTCTTTGATACTAGCTCATTATACAACCCGGGCACATCAATTACACTAAGAGAGCCTTTGAATTTTGGAACACCAAAACCAAAACCACAACCAAAGCCAATAACAAAACCAATTACTAAAATAACAAAAAGTAATCCAATAACATTACCACAAAATGTAATTGATACTATTCAAGACAGTATTGTATTTGGTGGATTTATTCAAAACGAAGATTTCAAAACAAATGGTATAAAGATACCAGACCTTATTGAATTGGAAGATGTACCTATTGGGATTGAGATAAAGAAAGACCCAATACGAATCGCACCAACTCCCCCACCAAAACCACCAAAGCCAAGAATATCAAGAACACAAGGTGGTAGTACTATAAAAGAAGAAATTCTAAGTAACAATGTTAGTACAGAAGTAGTAGATGTATTTAAGAACTCTGTTTCCTTTTTAGTTAATGTTGTAGATGATATATATGTACCTGTTCCTGATATTAGAGAAATTGAGTACCCAACCGTTGTAGCTGGTGCTGATTTTAGAGGAGCTGATGTAGATTTTGATTTTAGTTGGAATTCTATTAACACTACATATATCAGAATTTATATTGGTGGTTCAAAGGAGTATATCCAAGTTGGACCTAAAGGAAATCAATTCCTTAATATTAAAAAAGATATATTAGGAAAGTATATTCCAAGAAGTGTATATGATTCTAATCCCGATGCATTTACTATTCCTATTTCTATGATACCATACAATACTTCTGGTAGAGAAGTTGTTGCTGGTAAAAAGGAAAAATTTGAAGTAGTATTTGATAAAGGTGATTTAGATATACCACGTTCGGTTGCGGTTAATAGAATCTTAGATGGTTTCTCATCTCAGTTTGATTTTAATGTATTTAAGGAAAATAAATATTTAAATCACTTATTGCACTTAGGTGATGGTGATAATGATATTATTACAAGATTCCAAGGTTTAGCTTTAGATGATGAATCATCATTAATCCTAAAATTATACGAACCATTACCAACATCAGTACAACCAAACCAAAAAGTTTGGATTTCTAAATTACAAACTGAGCCAATAATTGAAACAATTACTATTGTTGGGCAAGATGATGAATACTGTCCACCATTACAAGGTGCAAATTTCTCATTAGAAGAGGATAATAGTATTGGTTATCAAATCTTTGATGATTTAGTTGCAAGTGGTTCAGCATCACAAACATCTTTAATTAGAGAATACACTCGTAAAACTGGGATTGATACTGAGAAGTTAAATATTCAATATTCATCTGGTTCTCAATTTGTTTTTGATAATTTCGTACACTTTGGTTCTGCCGAAGAACGAATCAAAAATTTCTATTATAAGATACAGGTATTAGAATCATATGAAGAAAACTATGAGGATTTAACTGGAGCTAATATTATATTGGGTAGTTTGGAAACCGAAGATGGTTACGTTATATTAACTGAAGTTGGTATTCAATTAGAATCAGAAGCACCATCAATTACAACCGAAATACAATTAGAAGCTAATTCTGTATTACAAAAAATTGATAATGTTATCTTATCATTTGATGCATTTGAAAAGTTCTTATATTTTGAAAATAAAGATGTTTGTTGGCCAAAAGTATCTGGGGAGCTTAGAAGTTCAACATCATCCGAAGTTTCCGCTTGGTATAATTCATCTATTAATGAAGCTTCTACTTTTGATAGAAACAATGTAGATTATTTAAGTAACAACTTACCAGAGTATATTAAAGAAGATTATGAAAATGAAGATTTCATATTATTCTTGGATATGTTGGGTCAGCATTTTGATTTATTGTGGTGTTATACAAAAGCTCTAACTGATATAAATAAATTGGATAATCAATCATCGGTTGGTTTTTCAAATGAATTAGTTTATCATTTATTAGAATCATTGGGTTGGAATGGTAAAAAGGCATTTGATTCTCAAAACTTATGGGAATATGCATTTGGCTTAAATAAAGATGGTACTCAAAAATATCAACAATCACTTAAATCAGCAAACGAAGAAGTTTGGAGAAGAATTCTTAACAACTTACCATATTTACTAAAACATAAAGGTACTGCTCGTTCTTTGAAAGCAGTAATGGCTTGTTATGGTGTTCCTCAATCACTTCTTACTATTATGGAGTTTGGTGGTCCTCAAGACCCAACATTGGGTGGAACTACTAACTTTACATATGAAGATAGAACTGCGGCGATAAACTTTACAAATAATGGTGAATATGTTCAAACTCCGTGGAAGATTCCTTCTGGAGAAACAACAACACCAAACTCAGTAGAATTTAGAGTTAACTTAAAAGAACCTGGTGATTATAACATAGCTAGAGTATTTGGTGAATTTAGTGGAACTGATGAAGAATATTGGAGATTAGGTGTAACCCAAACAACCGGCTCATATGGTTATCTTTCATTATATTTAAGTGGTAGTATTACTCAACAAACATATGAATTATCTACCGATACTTTTAATATTTTTAATGATGAATATACACAAATTGTAATCAATAGAACCCAATCTGGTCTTAATAATACATTCCAACTATTCGCTAAAGAAGCTGTTGGTGATAGATTAAGAACTGATATACAATCGGATGCATTAACAATAACTGGTGAAACAAGCTGGGATACTGGTAGTTTGGTTAATTTACAAATTGGTTATGGGATGACCGGTTCAATGGATGAATTTAGATTATGGACAACTCCATTGGAAGAGGGTGTTATTGAATCTCATACATTATTACCGGATTCAATTTCTGGTAATAATTATTCCGCATCTTCTGAAGATTTGGTATTTAGATTAGATTTTGAATATCCAAAGGATAGAACAAATGATAACACTATAATCAATGTTGCAATAGCTGAAAAGTATGGTATATCACAAGGTACGGCTGTTGGATTCCCATCGGCTAGTGAGTATCCATATCAATACACTCCATATGAAAGAGTAGTAACTGCTAAAATTCCATCATTAGGATTTAACTATTCCGATAAGGTTAGGTTTGAGGAACAAACATTAGTTACTGATTTATCTCAT
>ENA-OUOG01005339-OUOG01005339.1-marine-metagenome-genome-assembly--contig:-NODE-5339-length-10454-cov-5.647586_pt1 | contig 10454 bp, 8 predicted proteins | sample MGYA00248635_ERZ508505 | MGnify/ENA primary metagenome ERZ508505 (study PRJEB26176, sample SAMN06267871) | marine metagenome | isolation source: Saanich Inlet, British Columbia, Canada | place: Pacific...
TGTGAGCCGAAAATCTCCTCATCGGCATGGAAGGTCACCGAAGTGCCACGCCGATTGGGCGCTGTCCCGACCTTTTCTACGCTGCCTTGCGGGATGCCGCGCGAAAATTCCTGCGCGAAGAGTTCCTTGTTGCGCGCAACCTCGACGCGGACATGATCCGAGAGCGCATTGACCACCGAAATACCGACCCCATGCAGTCCACCCGATGTCTGATAGGCCTTGCCCGAGAATTTGCCACCCGCGTGCAGGGTGCATAGGATCACCTCAAGCGCGGATTTATCGGGGAATTTAGGGTGCGGATCGATCGGGATGCCACGGCCATTGTCGCGGATTGTGACCGAGTAATCTTCATGCAGCTCGACTTCGATGCGATTGGCATGGCCTGCGACCGCCTCATCCATCGAGTTGTCGAGCACTTCTGCCACCAAATGGTGCAGCGCGCGTTCATCCGTGCCGCCGATATACATGCCTGGACGTTTTCGAACAGGCTCTAGGCCCTCAAGAACCTCAATCGAGGTTGCGTCATAGGTTTGCTCGGGGGAAGCGCCCTTGAGAAGGTCGTCGGCCATCGTCTGCTCAATCTTTATGTGTGGTTTTCCACATATTGGCAGGTTTGCAAGCGAGGGGGAAGAGAGCTTGGCGCTTGTTTGCGCCATGTTTTGCCCAACATCGCAGATGGACCTCCGCCAGAAGCACGCCGATGTCAGGCAAAGGGGCGGTTCAAGTTTGGGGAGAGGGCAGGCGGGCCCCGTGTCAGCTGTCGAAGAACTGATCAAGCTCGGTAGAATCCGCGATGTTGCGTTGACGGGCCACCGAGGCCACCGCCGACAGTTCCGCATAATCCTGATCCGACAATTCGACGCCATTGTTCATGGCGGTCATGCCTTCCTCCAACAAAGACAGAATGCTGGCATTTGTCATTTGATTGGCCATGTCGAACAGCTGGTTGGCATCGGCTTCACTAAGGAAGCCCGTGTTGAGCGAGGTCGAGAAATGCGCCGAGTCGAAGACTACGAAGTCATCGGACAGGTTGCGGGTGCGCAATTGCTCTTCAAGGTTCGAGGTCATCCCGTCGATACCGCCGCGCAAGATATCAGTTGTGGCGATGGCCATTCCAACAGCGGCTGCGGACAAAACGACATAGTCCACGGTGATTGCACCAGTGTCGTCTTGGATGAATTCTCGAATTGTCCGCATTTTGCGATTCCCTAAAGCCTTCTTAGCGAGGCCTGTTTTGACTGCAAATCGGGGCGTGAATATGGCCGATTACATCGCTTTGGGAAACGGTCCGTTTCTGACCTGATCAGTTGGCCTGCGCGGAGTTTTGCCTTTGCGCCCAAGATGGATTGTAGCTTGCGGCCAAGCGCGCCTATATTCGCGCATGATTTTTTCGATGCCACGCCTTCGTCAAACCCTAGGAGCAAGCTGTGCCGCCCTATCTCTGGGAACAGGCATGGTCGCAGCCCATCCCCATATCTTTATTGATGCAGGTCTGCGCTTGGTTTTCGACGAGGCTGGTGCCTTGGATGCGGTCGAGGTGACATGGCTCTATGATGAGCTGTATTCCCTGATTATCTTGCAAGATTATGAGCTTGATCTCGATTTTGACGGTGTTTTGACCCAAGAGGAACGCGACGAATTTCTGGGCTTTGATCTCAATTGGAATGGCGGCTTCAGCGGGGGGCTGGAAATTGCCACCTCGGATGGTGAGATGCTTGCCCTTGGAACGCCTGAGGCGGTCTCATTCGATCTGACGCAAACGGGGCAAATCCAGACCACGCATAGGCGTGCTGTTGAAGAGGGGGCACAGGCGGGCGGACTGGTGGCCTCTGCCTATGACCCTGAATTCTATATTGCCTTCGAGATGACCCTTCCCACCGAGATAGAGGGGCGCGTGAGCTGCGACGCCTCGCTCCTTAGGGCGGATCTAGATGCCGCCTATGCCGCTTTGGACGCCGCGATGGCCGAGATCGGAGGGGCGGTGAGCGAAGAAGACAACTTCCCCGAGATCGGGGCCGTCTTTGCAGATCGCGTGGAGATTGCATGCAGCGCGCTTTGATCTTTGCTGGTCTTGCGATTGCATTGGCCTTGGGGGCCAGCTTTGCCCTTGGGTTGGACCGCGTGCTGTTCCAATGGGCTTTGGAAGGGCAGCGCGAGGCGCAAACCCTTTTGGCGCGCGCCTTGCGGGCCTTGCGCGCAGGCGAGGCAGGGGCCTTGGCGGCCTTGATGGGGGTTTGTTTTTCCTATGGTGTCTTTCATGCAGCGGGTCCGGGACATGGGAAGCTGCTCATCGGTGGCTACGGGGCGGCTGGGCGTGTAGGCGCGCTTAAACTCAGCTTTGTGGCCCTGATCTCAAGCCTTGCCCAAGCGCTGACAGCGATTGCACTGGTGGCTGTGGGGCTTTGGGTCTGGGGGATCAGTCGCGCCAGAATGACGGGGCTGGCCGATGATCTGTTTCAGCCGCTCAGCTTTGCCTTGATCGCTGTGGTCGGGCTTTGGCTGGCGTGGCGTGGGGCGCGCAGGCTGATGGCCTTGCGACACGCGCATGCCGCGCCTCATGATGATCCTCATGACCACCCGCATGAAGGCACGGATATGCATTGCGCCACATGTGGGCATGCCCATATGCCAGCCGTTGACGATGTCGCGCGGGCGGGCGGCTTGCGCGATCTGGTGGTTCTGGTGGGTGTCGTCGCCATTCGTCCTTGCACAGGTGCCCTGTTCGTTTTGATCCTGACCGCGCAGATGGGGATATTCGCTGCGGGCATTGCGGGGGCATTGGCGATGGGTATTGGCACCGCGAGTGTCACTGTTTTGGTGGCAATCCTATCGGTCACCCTGCGCGAAGGGGCCTTGCGCGCCCTGCCCAATTCGGCGGCCCTTTCCCTTGCACAGCCCACCCTTGCCGTGGCGGTTGGCCTCTTCATTGCGATCATTGCGGGACGATTGGCGCTGGGCGCAATCTGATCGCGCTTGGCAAGGGCCTGCAAACGGGTCTAAGGCTGGTGCATGACCCCACTCAGACATCATATTCGGGCGACCCTGTTTCTGGGCTTGCCTCTGATCGGCAGTCAGGTTGCGCAAATCCTGATCACGCTGACCGATACCATCATGATCGGCTGGTATGGTGTGCCCGAGCTTGCGGCAGTCGCCCTCGGCGGGTCGTTTTTTCATACCGTCTTGATCGTGGGGATGGGGTTTGCCTTGGCGGTCACGCCCTTGGTGGCAGCGGCCGCTGCCCAAGAGGACAAGGTGCAGGTCAGGCGGGTCACGCGCATGGGGCTCTGGATTGCGCTTTTGTTCAGTGCGCTGGCCATGCCCTTGTTTTTATTTGCACAACCGATCTTGCTTGCCCTTGGGCAGGAGGAGTTGGTCAGCGAGAATACCCAAAGCTACCTTGCGATTGCAGGTTGGGCGATTTGGCCGTCCTTGATGTTTTTGGTGCTGCGCAGCCATCTGTCCGCGCTTGAGCATACCCGTGTCGTGCTTTTGGCGACTTTGGCGGCGGTGGCGTTGAATGCGGGTCTCAATTACCTGCTGATCTTTGGCAATTTCGGCCTGCCCGAGATGGGTTTGCGCGGAGCGGCCACGGCGGCGATCATTTCCAATATGCTGATCTTCGTGATCCTCGCGCTCTATGCCACGCGGAAAATCGGTCTGGCCGAATACACGCTTTTTGCCCGTTTCTGGCGCCCTGATTGGGAGGCGTTTGCCCAAGTCTTTCGCCTTGGCTGGCCGATTGCCCTGACCCTTTTGGCCGAAAGCGCTTTGTTCATGGCCTCTATGCTGATGATGGGCTGGGTTGATGAATTGACGCTGGCCGCCCATGGCATCGCGCTGCAGATCACGGCTTTGACCTTTATGGTTCATGTGGGGCTGAGCACGGCTGCGACCGTGCGGGCAGGTCGGGCTTGGGGGCTGCAGGATTTTGTCAGCCTGCGCCTTGCCGCGATTGCAGCCCTGATTTTATCGGGCATCATGGTCGCGGTCACGATGGTGGTGTTCCTGACGCTGCCCGCGCCACTTGTATCGGTCTTTGTGGGGCCTGATGACCCGCTGCGCGACCAGATCATTGCCATTGGTGTGGGGCTTTTGATGGTCTCGGCGGTGTTTCAATTGGCCGATGCTGCGCAGGTGATGGCCTTGGGGTTGCTGCGCGGGGTGCAAGACACGCGCGTGCCTATGATTATCGCCACGATCAGCTATTGGCTGATTGGCATTCCCTGCAGCTATGTCTTTGGCTTTACGCTTGGATGGGGCGGGCAGGGGATATGGGCGGGGCTTGTCATCGGGCTTGTGGTGGCAGGTGTCTTTATGATGATACGGTTTTGGTCGCGTGCTGCGCGCCTGAGCGACGCGCAGCCCGAAAACTCAGCGGCCTAGCGCATCAAACACCCGCGCCCAAGACCGAATGCCGTGATGAAAGCTCGAGAGATCATATTTCTCATTGGGCGAATGGATCGCGTCGTCATCCTTGGCAAATCCCGCCAAGATCGAGTCCATCCCAAGATAGGTCTTGAAATACCCCGCAACAGGGATCGAGCCGCCACAGCCCACAAAAGCGGCCTCGGCGGGCCATTCCTCGCTCAGGGCCTTGCGCGTGATCTCGAATGCGGGATGGGAGAAATCCATCTGGCTGGCAGGTGAGGCCCCGTGTTCTGCAAAGCTGACCTCGCAATCTGCGGGCAGTTGCGCGCTGACCCACGAGCGGAAATTTTCGCGCAGCAGATCGGGGTCTTGATCACCGACAAGTCGGAAGCTGACCTTGGCATGCGCCTTTGAGGGCAGAACGGTTTTAAAGCCATCGCCCGTATAGCCGCCCCAAATGCCATTGATCTCGGCGGTGGGGCGCGACCAGATCATCTCAAGACCTGTGCGCCCTTGCTCGCCTGCGGGGTGTTCCAGACCGACCTGACCCAAAAAGCCCGTGGCATCGAAATTCAGCGCATCCCATTGGGCTTTGATCTCGGGCTCCAATTCGGGCACGCCGTCATAAAAGCCCGGAACCTGCACATGGCCCGTCTCGTCATGCAAATTGGCAAGGATTTTGGTCAAGACGCGGATCGGGTTCATGGCGATCCCGCCAAACATGCCCGAATGCAGATCGAGCGAGGGGCCCGTGATCGTGATCTCCTCGCCTAGAAGCCCGCGCAATTGGGTGACGATGGCGGGTGTTTCCTCGCCAAACAGCCCTGTGTCGCAGATCAGCGCGACATCGGCTTTCAACTCATCGGCGTTTTCCTCAAGGAAGGGGATCAGCGAGGGGGAACCCGATTCCTCCTCGCCCTCCAAAAAGACCGTCAGCTTGGCAGGCAGCTGCCCCGTCTCTTCCTTGAAGGCGCGGGCGGCCTCGATAAAGGTCATCAATTGCCCCTTGTCGTCCGAGGCCCCGCGCGCGCGGATCACCTTGCCTTTCGGGGTGTCCTCAATGGCGGGGTCAAAGGGGTCGCGCGCCCAAAGCTCAATTGGATCAACGGGTTGCACGTCATAATGCCCATAGATCAGGATGTGCGGCCCTGAATGTGTCTCCGAGCCGCCGCCATGGGCCACAACCATCGGATGCCCCGTTGTCGGGCGGACCGAGGCCTCGAACCCCAATGCGTTCAATTCCGCGCATAGCCAATCGGCGGCCTCTTGAACGGGCTGTTTATAGGCGGGGTCGGTCGAGATGGAGGGGATGCGCAGCAGCGTCATGAGCCTCTGGGTCGAGGCGTCAAGGCCTGCATCAATGCGTGACAGTACAGCGTCGAGGGACATGGGAGAGTGCTCCGCTTTTTGTGATGAGATAGCGGCACAGTATCAGCCCGAAATGCGATGTCCAGCGGTTGCCCGATGGCCAAGTGCAAGCTAGTCTGGGTGGGAATTTTAGGCAGGGTTTCACGGACCTTTGTTTGGATGCTGATGCTGGTTTGGAAAATGCAGGGGTCGGGGTAATATGAAGCGATTATTGGGTTTTGTGGCGGGGCTGTCTTGCCTTGCGGGCGCGGTCAGTGCCGAGGGTTTGCCCGATCTGCGTGATGCGCGTGATCAGGTCTTTGCCCGCGACGGCGCGATGGGCTGGGAGGTGATCGCAGATGCCAGCCTGAATGAGGCAGAGCTGCAATTGCTGGAGCAGATCATTCCTTTGGGCGTCTTGCCGCAAATGGCCTATTATGGCGCTTTGGCCATCGCCCCCGATCAGGGCTTGGCCGATCCCGACACAACCGCAGCCGTGGGCAATTATCACAGCGAAGACAATGCCCGTCTGGCCGCGCTCAATGCCTGCAATGCCGCGCGTTCAGGAGGGGCGGAATGTGTCGTCGTCTTGGTGGTGCGTCCCGAGGGTTGGGAAGAGGGGCGTTCGCTGCAGCTCAATACCGATGCCACTGCCGCCCTTTGGGGGGAATTCCGCCAGATGGGCCGCCCGCGCGCCTTGGCGATCTCGCAGATCACGGGGACTTGGGGCATGGGTGAAACGCGCCAGGAGGCCATTCTCGACTGTGCTGCGGATGATTGTGAGGCCGTGATCGCCGAGGAATAAATTCAAAAAAATGAATAAATAGATTGACGTGACCCGCAGCAGCGCGGCAATTTGTTACGTGGCTCAATAGGCGGGAGGTCTTATTTGGGTTACAACAAGCGGAGTTACTGCCGTTTTTGAAGATATACCAGCGTCGTGCGGTGCGATGCGCCTGTGGAAAGACGGGCGTGGCCGCGAGGGGAGACTGCCAGTGAACTATGACAATATGCTCGGAACGGCCCTGCAGAACCTGCATGAAGAGGGGCGTTATCGCACCTTCATCGATATCGAGCGCCGTAAAGGTCATTTCCCCCATGCCGTGTGGAACAAGCCCGATGGCACCCAGCAAGAGATCACCGTGTGGTGCGGCAATGACTATCTCGGCATGGGGCAGCACCCCGTTGTTCTAGACGCGATGCATGAAGCGCTTGAGGCGACGGGTGCAGGATCGGGCGGCACGCGCAATATTTCGGGCACGACCGTGTATCACAAAGCCCTCGAAGAGGAATTGGCCGATCTGCATGGCAAGGAGGCCGCCTTGGTCTTTACCTCGGCCTATATCGCCAATGACGCGACGCTGAGCACTTTGCCCAAGCTTTTCCCCGGTTTGATCACCTATTCAGACGAGCTGAACCACGCCTCGATGATCGAAGGCATCCGCCGCAATGGTGGCTCCAAACGCGTGTTCAAACATAATGACGTGGCCGATCTGCGCGCCAAGCTGGAGGCAGATGACCCCGCAGCGCCCAAATTGATCGCCTTTGAAAGCATTTATTCCATGGATGGCGACTTCGGCCCGATTGCCGAGATCATCGCATTGGCCAAGGAATTCGGCGCGCTGACCTATCTTGATGAGGTCCATGCCGTGGGCATGTATGGCCCGCGCGGTGGGGGCGTTTCGGAGAAACTCGGTCTGGCAGACGGGATCGACATCATCAATGGCACTTTGGGCAAGGCCTATGGCGTCATGGGGGGCTATATCGCGGCCTCCGAGAAGATGTGTGATGCGGTGCGTTCCTATGCGCCGGGCTTTATCTTTACGACCTCCATCCCCCCTGTCGTGGCTGCGGGGGCTGCGGCCTCGGTGCGGCATCTGAAGACCGACCAAAGCCTGCGCGATCTGCATCAGGAACGTGCAGCCGTGCTTAAACTGCGTCTCAAGGGCATGGGGCTGCCCATTATCGACCATGGCAGCCATATTGTTCCTGTGATTGTCGGAGACCCCGTCCACACCAAAAAACTGTCCGATATGTTGCTGGAGCAATTCGGTATTTACGTCCAGCCGATCAATTTCCCGACAGTTCCACGCGGGACCGAGCGTCTCCGCTTTACACCCTCGCCCGTGCATGATCCAAAGATGATTGACTATCTTTTGACATCAATGGACCAACTTTGGAGCCATTGTGCGCTGAATCGCGCCGATTTGGCGGGCTGAAAGAGAATCAGCTGTTAAACTCTAAGTTATTGTTGTGTTAACGTATTCACAGAGGCGCGCTGCGAATCAGCTGTGTGTCCGATGAAGATGATCAACAAGATGCTGGCACTTCTGAAGAGTAAGATGAGTCAGGATTAACCTGAGCGAGACAAAATGGGGCAGCACGAGCCGCAGTTTAACGACATGGCATCTGAGTTCTCGCAAGGCGTTGCCTTGGGGGATTTGATGCGTGGAGAACGCGCAACCCTTGGAAAATCCCTTCTGGATGTTGAGCGTGAATTGAAAATCCGCGCCTCCCATGTTGCGGCGATTGAAAATGGCGATCTGGACGCCTTTACCTCATACGGGTTTATCGCAGGTTACGTCCGCTCTTATGCGCGCTATCTGGGGCTTGATCCTGACTTGGCCTTCGCCCGCTTTTGCGAAGAGACCGGCTTTTCGGGCGTTCACGGATTATCGGGCGGTCAGGCGTCAAAAGCAAAACGCAAATTCGGCGCTGCCCCGAGCAAGACGGCTCCCAAGGACGTTGTGTATGCCTCGCGCGTGGCCTTCGTGCCGGAAAAGCAGAGCGCATTCGCAAATCTGGAACCAGGTGCGCTTGGCTCGGCCGCTGTATTGCTGGCCGTGACTGCAGGCATCGCTTATGGCGGCTGGATGGTTCTCACTGATATCCAGCGCGTTCAGTTTGCGCCTTTGGACACAGCACCGACGACCTTGGCGGTTCTCGATCCGCTCGCCTCGCCTGTGGCGACGCCACAAAATGCAGGTATTGATAGCGGCTTTGGCGCGTTTGCGGCCGCGCCCAATTCAGATGCTTTGGATCGCCTTTACCGCCCACAAGTTCTTGATGCGCCTGTGATGACGCCACGGGATCAGCCGATTGCCTCGCTCAACCCCGATGAAGTTGGTAATTTTGGCGCGCCTGTCGTTACGGGACAGGGTGTTCAGCTGGCCTCCGCTGAAGGCGAAGGGGTTCAAGTGACCGAACGCCCCGAGGGCGAGGTTATGCTATTTGCCGTGCGCCCGTCTTGGGTGCGTGTCTCGGCCTCATCCGGAACGGTTATTTTCGAGGGCATCCTGAACACTGGCGATAGCTATGTATTGCCCGTGTCAGAAGACCCCCCCAACCTGCGCGCGGGTAATTCAGGCTCTTTGTTTTTCGCGGTTGATGGGGTCACATTGGGACCTGCGGGCGAGGGCACCTCTGTTGCGCGTGATGTGATCTTGCAGGCCGATGCCTTGCGGTCAAACTATTCAATCGCAGATGGAACAACCGATCCCGCCCTTCCGGAAGTGGCCGCATTGGTTCTATCTGGCGAGCAGACTACAGACCTTATCGGGCCTCTTGAGTAAGCCTCTTTCTTGACGAATTGAGAATGTTGCGTTGTCGTTTGCTAAGCATCGGCTTAGTCTAGTCGAGAACGATGCATAACCGATCCGAGAAAGCACCTTCACCATGTCGCATAACCCGATCCGCCCGTGGCGCAATATCGACCGTCGTGAAAGCCGTTTGATCCATGTGGGAAATGTCCCCGTTGGGGGGGGCTCGCCGATTTCTGTGCAGACCATGACCAATACGCTGACCACGGATGTGAAGGCGACGATTGATCAGGTTCAACGCTGCGCGGATGCGGGTGCGGATATTGTGCGGATATCGGTCCCTGATGAGGCCTCGTCCAAGGCCCTCAAAGAGATCGTGAAGGAAAGCCCCGTTCCGATCGTGGCGGATATCCATTTCCACTATAAGCGCGGCATTGAAGCCGCCGAGGCGGGCGCGGCCTGTCTGCGGATCAATCCAGGCAATATCGGTGATGAAAAGCGTGTGCGCGAGGTGATCTCGGCGGCGCGCGATCACGGGTGTTCCATGCGCATCGGCGTGAATGCAGGATCGCTTGAGAAACATCTTTTGGACAAATACGGAGAGCCATGCCCCGATGCGATGATCGAAAGCGGGCTGGATCACATCCGCATCCTTGAAGACAATGATTTCTTCGACTTCAAGATCTCGGTGAAAGCCTCGGATGTCTTTATGGCGGCCGCCGCCTATCAGGGTTTGGCCGAGGCCACGAATGCGCCGATCCATCTGGGCATCACCGAGGCTGGCGGTTTGACCTCCGGCACGATCAAATCCGCCATTGGCTTGGGCAATCTGCTGTGGATGGGGATCGGTGATACGATCCGTGTGAGCCTCTCGGCCGATCCTGTCGAAGAGGTGAAGGTCGGCTATGAGATCCTCAAATCCCTTGGCCTGCGCCATCGCGGTGTGAATATCATTTCCTGCCCGTCCTGCGCGCGTCAGGGCTTTGACGTGATCAAAACCGTCGAGGCTCTGGAGCAGCGGCTTGAGCATATCAAGACGCCGATGAGTCTGTCGATCATCGGCTGCGTGGTCAACGGCCCCGGTGAGGCGCTGATGACGGATGTGGGCTTTACCGGCGGCGGGGCTGGCTCGGGCATGGTCTATCTGGCGGGCAAGCAGAGCCATAAGCTCGACAATGATCAGATGATCGAACATATCGT
>ENA-OUOG01005341-OUOG01005341.1-marine-metagenome-genome-assembly--contig:-NODE-5341-length-10451-cov-4.422884_pt1 | contig 10451 bp, 6 predicted proteins | sample MGYA00248635_ERZ508505 | MGnify/ENA primary metagenome ERZ508505 (study PRJEB26176, sample SAMN06267871) | marine metagenome | isolation source: Saanich Inlet, British Columbia, Canada | place: Pacific...
TGCACTATCTGAAGTATTTTTGTAGAAAGATTTTATCATGAGAAAAACACTTTTATTAATTTGTTATAATCTGGGACTTTGGGGAATTTTAGGGTTTTTTGCAACACTCATTTTTTTGAATCGTCTTTAAGACAAACCAATCCTAAAACAACCAAAAGCTAACCAAGAATATTTCAAGTAGACATCGTCGAAAAATGCAAACAGAATGACAGAAAAGCGCAATTAAAGCTTTACAAGCAATATTGTGATGGTATGCTAATAGTTGCCAAACGTTTTGTGAAAGATACGATGGAAGCCGAAGATGTTGTTCAGGAATCTTTTATCAAAGCATTTACAAAACTAGAGCAGTACAGGGCAGAGGTAACTTTTGGGGCTTGGCTAAAACGTATAGTCATTAATAAAAGTATAGACCTTTTAAAGTCTAAAAAACAAAGATTAGTGGACTTGGAAGACGTACACCTAAAAGTGGTAGAAGAGGACGATAATTGGTCTGTAGAAGCAGATGTCAGCATTGATGATGTTAAAAAAGCCATCAAGCAGTTGCCAGAAAAATACAAATATGTCGTGATGTTGTATTTAATCGAAGGGTACGACCATCAAGAAATAGCAGACATATTAAATGTTTCCGAGATAGCTTCAAGAACACAGCTTTCGAGGGGAAAAACAAAATTAAAAGCATTATTAAATCCAGCTAAAAATGGGACAGAATCTTAAAGATTTATTTAAAAATCAACCAAAGGATGACAGTATTAAAATGTCTGATGGTCACGAGGCACGTTTTCTAGAGAAGCTAGACGGGGCATTACCGCAACAAAAGAAGTCAAGCCACTTCGGGTTTTTAAATATTGCAGCAAGTGTTGTAGTGTTGTTAGGATTGAGTTATGGCGCATTTCAGTTTTTTAATCAATCTGTAGACCCCGTAACACCAACAGAAGTCGTAACACCATCAGAAAAGCTTAAGACTATGGGTGATATTTCTCCCGATTTAAAGAAGGTTGAAGATTATTATCTAGCGAGTATTAATCTAGAATTATCGACGCTAAAACTAACACCTCAGAACAAAGAGTTGGTCGATGGTTACATTGAACGTTTAAAGGAATTAAATGCAGAATATGATAATCTAACAGTAGAGCTAAACGATAATGGACCAAATACGGAAACCCTCGATGCTCTAATAGATAATTTAAAGTTTAGACTTAATCTGGTCATGCGATTAAAAAATAAGCTTGAAGAATTCAATAATGCAACTTTTGAAGAAGTCAGTATCTAATCACAATTATAAATCAAAAATCGAACAGTTTTAAAATCAAAAAAAATGAACACACTAAGAATTTTAACCTTGTGCTTAATCACCACTATAGGTTTTGCACAGAAAAAACAAACTAAAACATCTCAGTCTATTAAGGTAAATAAGGACGTCGTTGTAGACTTAAACACCAATTACGTAGAGATAGAAATTGAAAAATGGAATAAAGATATCGTAGAAATTGAAGCTTATGTCCAAAGTTCTAAATTGTCTGAAGAAGAATTGAAGAAGTCTCTAAAAGCATGGAATCTTAATGTTGATGCCAGTAAAGACAAAGTTTATATTTCTTCGGAAGGTGGGAGACGTGCCGTTTTATTTTCTGAAGGCTCTTATGATGATGCTTTAAAAAGCTTAGAAATGAGTTTGGCAGAATTACCTGAAATTGTAGTGCCAAACATGGCAAATTTCCCAGAGCTACCTGAATTGCCTGAAATGCCAGCATTTCCAGAATTGCCAGAACTACCTAAAGGTGTTACAACAATTCAGTTTGATTATGATAAATACCAAGAACAAGGCGAAAAGTATTTAACAGAGTGGAGTAAAAAATACGAAAAAGAAGGTGGCGAAGAATTAAAAAAGCGCATGGAAGACTGGGCGAAGCGATTTGCTGAATCTGGATATCAAGAAAAAATGGAAAAATGGGGTGAGGAATATGGTAAGCGTTTTGAAGGTAAATGGGCAAAAGATATGGAAAAATGGGGAGAGAAATTTGGCAAACGTTTCGAGAAAGACATGGAAAAATGGGGTGAAGAGTTAGGAAAAAAAATGGAAGCTTGGGGCGAACGTTTTGGAAAGCAAATGGAGGAAAAGGCAAAAGCTATGGAAGAGCGCAGTGAAGCTGTGAAAGAAAGAGCAGAAGCAATGGAAGAACGTCAAGAAAGCAGATTAGAAGCTCGTAGAGCCAGAGAAGAACAATTGGCCATGAGTAGAGAAGAAATGCAGCTTAGAAGAGCATCAATTTTATCAGAAGGTTATAGCTCAAAGAATAGAAGTGAGGTAAAGCGAGTAATTAAAATAAAGATGCCAAAAAAAGCAAAGCTAAAGCTTAATGTAAGTCATGGTGAATTAAAAATAGCCTCTTTATTGGACAACATAAAAGGAAGTTTATCTCATACAGACTTATTAGCAGAAAACATTGGTGGAAGTGATACTTCCATCAATGTTGCCTACGCTAAAGTTTTGGTCAACGACTGGAACAGTGGAACATTAAGTTTAAAATATGTTGATGATGCCTTGTTAAAAAATGTACAGAACTTAACTTTAAATTCAAATTCTTCAAATATTAATATCGATAGGCTATCGGGTAATAATATTATGGATGGCAGCTTTGGAGAATTAACAATTCATAATATTGATGATGCATTTAATAATCTAAACATTGTCATAGAAAATAGTGAAGCATGGGTAAAATTACCAACTGTAGATTATAGTTTGTTATTTAGAGGAGAGCGTTCTAAGTTTAATAATCAATTTACTAAAACAAAAACCATTAATGGTAGCTCAGGGAAATCGATTGTCATTAATGCAAAATACAGTAATGTAGTCACTAATTAGTCTTAGACCTTTCCCGTTAATTCCTTATAGGAACGGTCTAAGATTTTACGATTATCCTATATTTTTCTTCCTGTTTTCCATAAAATGTATTCGTATTTTTGTGGGAAATTTTTAGTTTATGACAGCTCCAGATTTTGAATCCATCTTAAAATCACTACACACATTTCCAGTATTAGGTAACTCTTATAATTTAGAGGATTACATCCCTTTAGATTTATCAGTTAACAATGCAGATTTAAGTGCAGTCAATGTGTCTGATGCTAGTGATTTAGAAGCTTTTATTTGGAACTATAAAAAACGGAATAATGCTAAAATAGCTTACGGTGGTTACATCGAAAAAAGAAGTATTTACAATCGTAGTTCACATTTTAACCAAAAATTATCTGAAACCGAGCGCAATATTCATTTAGGATTAGATTTATGGATTGAAGCCGACACCCCAATATTTGCACCTTTAGATGGCCAAATCCATAGTTTTAAAAACAATACCAACTATGGGGATTATGGTCCAACAATTATACTAAAGCACAATGTAGATAGAATATCGTTTTATACCCTTTACGGACATTTAAGTCTGCCATCTCTTGACCAAAAAGTAGTAGGACAAACTATAAAAAAAGGAGAACAAATAGCTGCTTTAGGAACGGCTGAGGTCAATGGCGATTATCCACCGCACTTGCACTTTCAGATTATTAAAGATATCCAAGAGTGTTATGGTGACTATCCAGGTGTTTCCAGTTTAGTGGATTTAGAATATTATAAGTTGAATTGTCCAAACCCAAATTTACTTTTACAGACAAATTGAAATTATACTAGAATAAATTATTGACTATATCCCAGATTAATCAACTAATTTAGCAAGTAGTTGTAGTACATTTTCAGGGTTATCTATCCGATATTTTGCACTGGTATTATCCATACCTACTTTTATAGTATAAGCATATTCAGGTGCTTCTTCAAACATATATTCATCTGTCCAATCATCGCCTATAACTGCGATAAAATCAAAGTTATCCTGCAATATTATTCGGCTTGTAGCTCTTCCTTTGTTTACATTACTGCTTTTTATTTCTATAACCTTGTTGCCTTTTAGTACCGATAAATCATTATTCGAGACCATACTGGTTAACACAGTGTTTAACTCAATAGTTCTAATTTTGGCAAGCTCAGGGTCGGCAATTCTATAGTGCCATGCTAATGAAAAGTTTTTACGTTCAATAAATGTTCCAGGCGTTCTATCAACAAATGTTTCTAGTATAGGATAGATACTGTCCATCCAATCTGTTTTTAAACGTTCTAATGCTATCCATTCATTATTTTGATAGAGCCATACGCCGTGGTCAGTTACCAAATTATAATTTTTATGGCCAAACCATTTTTGAAAAGTTTCTCTATCTCGACCGCTAATCAAAACTAAGGTCGTGTTTTTTTGAGTACTTATTTTGTCTAGTAGCTTATAGAGTTCAGCATTAGGTTTAGCGTCTTTAGGATTATCTTCAAAGCCAACTAGAGTACCGTCATAATCTAGTAGTATAAGTTTGTTCTTTTTTTGAGAATAATCAGTTATAAAATTATGCTCATATTCCCCTACTAGTTTTTTAGCTAAAAAGGAACTTTTAAGTGCTTTAGTTTCTTCAAGTGATTTTAAAAATTCTGTAGCCCATTTTTCTACATTATAACGTTTAACTCGTTTTTGTAATGAAGTCATGCGTTTTTGTTGCTCTTCAATTGGCATAGATAAGGCGCGATCTAAATTATTAGCAAAGTCTTCAAAACTATTAGGGTTAATTAATAATGCACCGTTCATCTCCTTAGAGGCACCAGCCATTTCACTTAAAATTAAGACACCGTCTTTATTAATTCTAGTAGCAACGTACTCTTTAGCTACTAAATTCATTCCATCCCTTATAGGGGTTATTAGAGCCACTTTAGAGGAGATATATAAATCAATTAAATCAGAAAACGGCAAAGCTCTGTAAAAATACCAAATAGGTGTCCAGCTTACTGTAGAGAATTTACCATTAACACGTCCAACCAATTCATCAGTCTCACGCTTAAGTTTTTTGTATTGCGGTACATTTGAGCGTGAAGGAACAGCTAGCATTATTAGTCTTACATTCTCTTTATACTGAGGGTATTTGTCCAAAAAATACTCAAAGGCTTTTATTCGGTTAGGAATACCTTTGGTATAATCCATTCTGTCAATAGATAATATTAATTTATTGTTTTCATTATTATGAGTTTGTAATCTTTGGTATAACTCAGACTTTTCTTTTGGTTTACCACTTTGTTCTGTAGCTGCGCTATAAAATTTATCATAATCAATTCCCATAGGAAAAGAATCTACTTTTATACGTCTGTCTTTATAGTTTATAAGGTTGAAATTAACATCTAACCTTAAAATTCGTTTAATAGAACTTAAAAAATGGCGTTCGTAATCGTAAGTATGAAACCCTAATAAATCTGCACCAAGCATGCCTTTAAGTATTTCTTTTCGCCAAGGGAATGTTCTAAATATTTCATAAGACGGAAAAGGAATATGTAAAAAGAAACCAATAGTGGTATTTGGTTTCTTGTTTTTTATCATTTGTGGTAATAACAAAAGCTGGTAATCGTGTATCCAAACCGTATCGCCATCTTCAATAGTATCTAAAACTACATCTGCGAATTTTTGATTAACGCGTTTATAAGCTTCCCATTCCTGTTGCTCAAAATTGGTGTATTCCATAAAATAATGGAAGAGGGGCCATAAGGCTTTGTTGCTGAAGCCTTCATAGTAATCTTCAATATCTTCGTTGTTTAAACCTACAGCTAAGCATTTGGCCTTTTTAATTTCTCGATTTATTTTTTCAGAAAGGGAGGGACTTAAATGGTCTTCTGGTATACCAGACCATCCAACCCAAATACCATCACCATCGGCATGCACAGATTTCATTCCTGTAGCAAGACCTCCAACACTAGGGTTTATTTCAAAAGAATTACCATTAATAGATACTTGCAGTGGCAGACGATTAGATACAATTATGGTTTTATTCATAGACAGAATTTGTTGGAACAAATAGTATTTCGTTAATTTAAGAAAATTACAGAGTTTTCTATCAAAAAAATCACAGAGTTTAATGAATAATTTAGATTACGGAATTATAGGAAATTGTCGAAGTGCTGCTTTAGTTTCTAAAGAAGGTTCAATAGATTGGTGTTGTTTGCCACAATTTGATTCACCGTCAGTTTTTGGAAAATTATTAGATGATAAAATAGGTGGTTCATTTGCAATCAAAGTTGATGATAGTTATACCATTAAGCAATACTATATAGATAATACAGTCATATTAGTCACGGCTTTTAGTAATGGCTTAGATGCCTTCGAAGTGCGAGATTTTATGCCTAGGTATCATAAAGAAGACGGAACATATCACTCGCCTCCGGAGTTTATAAGATATATCAAACATATCTCAGGGAAACCTACGTTAAGTGCTGTATATGACCCAAAACTAGAGTATGCTATTGGAGAAACCAACACATACATAAAGAATGATTTTATAGTTAGCCTGACTAATAAAGATGCTTTCGACACACTTTTTTTATACACTGACATTAGTAAAGACGCAGTAATTAACAGTCAGCCTTTTACATTAACATCGGATCATTTTTTTTTAGTAGGTTATAATGAGAAGCTATTTGTGCCTTCGCTAAACACGGCATTTTTAGAATGCGAGCGAACCAAAGTCTATTGGATGAATTGGATGGAACGCACACCCTCATATAAATACTATAACGAGCAGATTGCTCGGAGTGCGATGACGTTAAAGTTGTTGAGCTATGATAAAACCGGAGCAGTTTTGGCAGCTGCGACAACGTCATTACCTGAAACAATAGGAGAGGTTAGAAATTGGGATTACAGATTTTGTTGGATACGGGATGCCTCAATGGTTATCAAGGTGATGTCTAAATTGGGGCATAAAAATATGGCAAAACGTTATCTTAAATTTATCATTAGCCTGATGCCAGACAAAGATGAAAAGCTTCAGATTATGTACGGTATAAATGGAGAAAAAAAATTGACCGAAGAATTTCTAGAGCACTTATCGGGTTATAAGGATTCTAATCCTGTGCGTATAGGTAATGCGGCTTATAAGCAAAAGCAAAATGATATTTATGGAATTTTGATGGATATGGTTCATCAATTATTGCGCAATTTTAGTAATGATATTGAATATGGTGAAGAACTTTGGAGCATAACAAAAGGGATTGTTTGGGTGGTAAACAAGCATTGGCAAGAGCCAGATAAAGGCATATGGGAGTTTAGATCCGAAGATCAACATTTTACCTTTTCAAAAGTATTGTGTTGGACTGCTGTTGACAAAGCCATTAAAGTTTCTAAAATGCTAGGAAAAACATCCAAGCTAGCACGGTGGAAATTATTAGAGGAAGCGATTAGAGAGGATATTATGGAGCATGCGTGGAGTGATAAGGCTCAGGCATTTACACAAGCCTATAACTCAGAAGATTTAGACGCTTCTGTATTATTGATGGAGTCTTATGGTTTTATCGAAGCCAAACATCCAAAATACGTAAGCACAGTAAAAGCCATTGAACGCGTGCTTTCAAATGACGGCTTGTTGTACAGGTATAAGAATAAAGATGATTTTGGTTTACCATCCTCATCATTTACTATTTGTACATTTTGGTTTATTAATAGTCTCTTTAAAATAGGAGAAGAGGAAAAGGCAGTAAGGCAATTTGAAAAACTATTGTCCTATAGTAATCATTTAGGGTTATTTAGTGAAGATTTAGACTTTAAAACTAAACGATTGCTTGGCAATTTTCCTCAGGCTTATTCTCATTTAGCATTAATAGAAACGGCTATAAATTTGTCGAAAATTACAAAGGAAGAAAAAGTGAAAGACACAATATCTTAGGTCGTAATTATAGATTTAGTGTTGTTGCACCTTTTAAAATTCGTTTTATAATAAAAAAACCCAATGCAGATGCATTGGGTTTCTTTATAAATGCTAGGTATAAATAAATTTAGTCATTTACCAATACCCATTCCCCTTTATCAATCAACGGGATGGCTTGCTTGTATTTTACGGTTTTCGCTTCACCACTCATAACATGTTTAATGGTTACTTTGTCGTTACGTCCAATTTTTGGTTGCTCACGAACAATGGTTTCAACGACTTGTTGTTGTCGAGAGGCACCTTCACCTGCAGAACGACTTTGTGCTGCGCGTTCGTCTAAGTTCTGGATTTCTTCTTTTTGTTCGTGCGTTTTTTCTTGTCGTCGCGCTTTTGCTTCTTGAATTGTGTTTGCTGTTTCTTGAGGAATTTCGCCTTTAAATAAGAAAGAAATGACTTCTTTGTTTACTTTATCAATCATGACTTTAAATAACTCAAAAGCTTCAAACTTATAAATTAGTAAGGGGTCTTTCTGCTCGTGTACCGCTAACTGTACAGACTGTTTTAATTCGTCCATTTTACGCAAATGCGTTTTCCAAGCATCATCAACAATAGCCAAAGAAATGTTCTTTTCAAAATCATTAATAAGTTGTTTTCCTTTAGTCTCATAAGCCTTTTCTAAGTCAGTAACAACTTGTAATGTTTTGTTGCCGTCTGTAAAAGGCACTACGATACGCTTAAACCTATCGCGTTGTGTTTTATAAACATTTTCAATTACAGGATACGCCAAGTCTGCTGCACGCTGCATCTTTGCTCTGTAATGTTTAAATGCTTCTTTATATACGCTTCCTGCAATACTCTGAGCATCCATTTTTGTAAATTCATCTTCTGTAATTGGAGATGACATAGAGAAGTAGCGGATCAGTTCAAATTCAAAATTCTTATAATCGTTGGCTTCTTTATTAGTTTCAGATATAATTTCGGAGGTGTCAAAAATCATGTTAGCCAAATCTACTCTAAGGCGTTCTCCATGGAGTGCGTGACGACGACGTTTGTATACCACCTCTCTTTGTGCATTCATCACATCATCGTACTCTAATAAGCGTTTACGAACACCAAACTGGTTTTCTTCAACTTTTTTCTGAGCACGTTCAATAGACTTAGAAATCATACTATGCTGAATAACTTCACCTTCTTTAAGGCCCATTTTATCCATCATTTTAGCTATACGTTCGCTACCAAACAAACGCATTAAGTTATCTTCTAAAGACACGTAGAATTGTGAGCTTCCTGGGTCTCCTTGACGACCAGCACGACCACGTAATTGGCGGTCTACACGACGTGAGTCATGACGCTCCGTACCAACAATGGCTAAACCACCAGCAGCTTTTACTTCTTCTGATAATTTAATATCTGTACCACGACCTGCCATATTTGTAGCGATGGTCACTTGTCCGGCATTACCAGCCTGAGCAACAATATCTGCTTCACGTTTGTGCTGCTTGGCATTAAGTACGTTATGTGGTATTTTACGCTGTGCTAAAATTTTACCTAATAATTCTGAAATATCTACAGAAGTTGTACCAATGAGTACGGGTCTGCCTTCTTGAGAGAGTTTGGTAACTTCGTCAACTACAGCATTGTATTTTTCACGCTTGGTTTTATAGACTAAATCTTCGCGGTCATCACGGGCAATTGGTCTGTTTGTTGGAATCTCAACAACATCCAATTTATAAATTTCCCAAAACTCACCTGCTTCTGTTACTGCTGTACCTGTCATACCAGATAACTTACGGTACATTCTAAAGTAATTTTGTAATGTAACAGTCGCAAAAGTCTGGGTAGCATCTTCAATTTTTACATTTTCCTTAGCTTCAATAGCTTGGTGTAAACCATCACTGTAACGACGTCCATCCATGATACGTCCTGTTTGCTCATCGACAATCATTACCTTATTGTCCATCACGACATATTGGGTGTCTTTCTCGAAGAGCGCATAAGCTTTTAAAAGTTGATTTAAGGTGTGTATGCGTTCAGATTTTACTGCAAAGTCGCGGAATAAAATCTCCTTTTCATTGGCTTCTTCTTCTGATGATAAGCCTTTACTTTCAATTTTTGCAATTTCTGTTCCCATTTCAGGCATCACGAAGAAGTTTGGGTCATCTTTTCCAGAAAGGAAATCGACACCTTTATCAGATAATTCAACCTGATTATTTTTTTCATCAATCACATAATAGAGTTCTGCATCTACTTTTGGCATTTCTCTATTGTTGTCTTGCATGTAGAAGTTTTCTGTTTTTTGAAGCAATTGTTTAATTCCTTCTTCACTTAAAAACTTAATAAGGGCTTTGTTTTTTGGAATACCTCTGTATACACGTAACAACTGGAAGCCACCCTCCTTAGTGTCTCCAGCAGCAATTAGTTTTTTAGCTTCGGCAAGTACTCCAACTAAATATTTGCGCTGCACTTCTTCTATTTGCTGTACTTTTGGTTTTAGAGCATCAAATTCGTGTTCGTCACCTTTAGGGATTGGTCCAGAAATGATTAAGGGTGTACGTGCATCATCAATAAGTACGGAATCTACCTCATCTACAATGGCATAGTGATGAGGGCGTTGTACCAAATCGTCTGGTGAATGTGCCATATTATCACGTAGGTAATCAAAACCAAATTCGTTATTAGTACCATAAGTA
>ENA-OUOG01005345-OUOG01005345.1-marine-metagenome-genome-assembly--contig:-NODE-5345-length-10444-cov-13.398958_pt1 | contig 10444 bp, 9 predicted proteins | sample MGYA00248635_ERZ508505 | MGnify/ENA primary metagenome ERZ508505 (study PRJEB26176, sample SAMN06267871) | marine metagenome | isolation source: Saanich Inlet, British Columbia, Canada | place: Pacific...
AGCTTTATCATCACCTAATCGGCTCGCTACTCGAGTTTCAATTGGTCCCCCCTCAGTTCTTAGTGAGACTCGAGAAGATCATCATGATTTTATATCCCGACATCGTCCGCAAAATTGCAGAGAATGAAGGGGACATGGGTGTCGACGGGGTGCCCTGTATTCAGCCGCCTCTTGGTGTCTATCAGGACCATTTAACCGATACCGAGATGTATCAATTCGTGATCGACCTTCGGAATGTCATCTTCATATTATTGAGTCAAAATCATGTTGAACAAAAAACAAATGAGGATCTGGCTCGGGAAGTCGAGATGTTACGGGAAGATTTATAAATGAACCTAGACCTATGGCGGGCCTTGTCGTGAGTGAGGTAGATCTGAAGCTAAGTCTGCATTTCTTGACCCAACAGCATTGAAATACCGCCGGGGATACTAAGGGAAAAGATGCTGGCGCAAGTCAGGGTGTTTTAATATGATTGACTCAGACGAGAGTCGTCTTAGCCTGATTTTTTTGTGCAGAAAAGCTGTCTCGCTCTCTCGATTAGCTGTTGAATTTTCCTATAGTCATCAACACGTATTTTTGAATGTCGCCAACCTTCAAGTTTCGCGTATCTGCCATCATTTTTCGATTCGATTTGAAACTCTTTACTCAAACATTCTGAAAAGCGTCGCCTGTCATCGGCTTTCTCCGAATTGGGACGAAGATTAAGGATAATCGAATGCCGATCAGAGTCTGTTATCTGTAGAACCAATTTTACAAAAGGATTTAGTGGAACGCGTAAGCCCAAGTATCTTCCGCCCTCTAATCCGATGACTTCGTCTTCTTCTAATGGAATCCCTTGTTTCTTGAGAAAATCGTGCAGGTCTTGCATCATTTCTGCGTGATTCAATCTTGCATGGTTGTCAATTTTGTCTTGTAGGTAGCCAGTCTTCATCGATCCTAGTAATCTGATCCTCCTCGCGATATCGATCCCTGGAAGCTCTGGAATAAGCCCAAGGTCTCTCGGACGAACTTGGTGGGAGCCATGTCCCGACTGCTCATTGGTAAGATTATCGTATCCATAAATCCAGTGAATTAGCGTTGATTCAACGGCAAATGCTGCATCTTCAGAATCAAATCGAGCTATTACTCTTACTAAAGGTTCAGAACCATGATCACGGATCGTTTTAATACGCGATATTTTTGGAGAGTTTGGACTGTCTGGCTTTAGGGCTTCTTTGAGGTGGTCATAACCTCTCTTGGCTGTTCCTTTTCCTACATAAAAAATCTCGTTGTCTATGCGTGGATCGGCAAGAACATAAACATAATAGGGCTTTATGATTTCAATGTGATATGCAGCAGAACTGTCATCGACCATGTGCTATCTCCTCAAAAAATTCCTCAGGATCATGTTCTTCAGGTTGACTCATCTTGGTCTTCAACTTCTTCCAATACATCTTTTATCAATCCATCTATACCAAACCACGTCTTGTAGTAAACGGTTATCGCCGCAATCTGCATATATTCAGTCAATGCTTCTATTTCTGTATTTGATGGTTCCCGTCCCAACATTTCTGGGATCTTAGAGATAAATTCATTCATGGTATTTGATGTACCAATGATCTTCAGTGATTGCTTCCAAAGTTCTTGATACCACTTTGCGGTCGAATGCTCAGATTTTCTGAACAGAAGGACTACTCCCAAAACTACCGATTTATCTAATTTATAATTGATTAAATTATGATCAGTAAAAAGGGATAACATTTGATTCTTGGAGTTGATCCAGGTGAATTTGAGCGCTTGTGAGAAATCTGGGTTTACGTCGAGACATTTCATTATGAAGTCTAGGTCAAGTCGGATTTTGCTGCTTCGCTCTGACCATGAGCATTCGATCCCCAGGTGATCAGTCAACTCGTAGTCTATCGACACATAGTCTTGCTTAAAGTCGTAGTTCTGAATGAATACCTTCATCAGGTTCCATTGCTTGCGAAGTGGTTCAGGAACTAATGACCAGGCTCCTCCATGACGGATATAAATTTTCGCGAGCTCCGGATCGGACGCTAAATCGTCGGGGATGTGGTTGTATACCCAAGTATCGCCTGACGATACATAGGTCTCGACTAATTCACGATCGGTGGAGAATCCTTCGGGAAGTGGGAAGCCTCGTACTAAAACAAATTTGAGTAATTCTCGATCCTTTTGGAGAGGTTCAGGCAGGTTGTAGAATTCATCCTTTTGTTGAGTTAGGACCTCTTCTAAAAACTCGCGGTCCTCAAAAACTTCTGCTGTCGCATACTCCAACGCGGATGGGGCATAGCCATGCGTTTTATCGGCCTCGATCGCAAGCCGAAGGATGTCCTTGTCCGAGCGGACCTCGGGGCCAGCGTAATCAAGTACCCAAGCCGCAACTTTAGGAATGATTTGTTTGAACAGGTCTTTTCGCTCTTTGAGTTCTTCGGGCAGATTTTTGAGGATCCCATGAATTCGATCACGATGTAGTTTCCAAAACTCATCGCTTTGCTGACCAAAAATCGAGTTAATGTATTCAGGATCATTATAGTCAATTGGCTTGAGTAGCTGGGCAGCAGATTCTGCCATATCGGGTAGGTCATTGATTTGCCACTCACAACCAAGATCTGAGAGCATTTTGAAGTAAGCATAGTCGGTTAGATTACTGTTGCCATCATGAACTGAACGCAGGAACGCGGTCTGTAACCCGTCGCGGGCCTCTACCCTGTAGTCGTCCGACCATTCCCAAAGGATCTCATCAATCTCCTCTTCCGAATTTCCTTGCTCGCGCAGTTCGTCAATTTCGGAGGTATCAGTATTCTCCAATAGCAAGGCTTTTTGCAGGTCCATCAGTGCCTCAGTCGAGACCGTAAATTCTTTAAATGCACCTTTGGCGAGAGCTAAAGCACCACACTGATAATCACCGGCCCACTGGCATCCCACTGTGATGGGTTCTTCAGTTTGCTGTTGAATCCAGAGCATCAGTGCGCAGTCTTCTAGAACGATACTGGTCGACGTACTGAGATAGATATCGTCGGGGTCATCGAAACCGATCGATTCAACGGCCGAGAACAGTTGGCCACCAACTAGCTCTTGGAGGCCGTCTCCTTGCTTCCATTGATTACAGATCTCTTCCAAGGATTTAGGAGGAATGGTTGAGATTAACATTTTATTTTCTCCAATCTCATGACGCTAATTTCCAATATACCGAGCTACAGCATTTTTAAACGCATCTATGTAGGGGTCGGCTTTGATTTCGTCTGAAAACCAATCAAAGTATCTTGGGGCATTAGATAATGTAATGAGGGCGAGATCTCTATCATCTTTGAATTTTGGATCGAGTTCTGCGATAACACTCCCGTCCAAGTTACATAAGATCAGCGCCGCATTCTTGTCCGATTTGATGCGGGATGACGCAGATCGTAATGGATCCCCCCAATTTGATATTCCTTCCTGAAGACATCGAATGAAGAACGACTCGTTGTCTAACATTTGAGGTGTTGCATAATGACTAAACAGCAAATTTTTCCATGAGTCCGAAGCCTCAGTCGCCATGCCTATTTCTTTCCACGCTGGAACAATAAATTCTTCCGTTTTTAATTCTGGGATGTCAGCCAGGGTGTCGAGAAAAAGAAAAGTGGTGTGTCGATCATTAGGAAAATACTCAAGCATAAAGTCATGGTCTAATCCGCTGTTATGACCCCCATACAAAATCTCTGAGTGGAATGCCTCAACTTGCCGAATTAAATCTATGATTTGTTCAGTCCGGTTTTTTGAGAGGATGTCGTCTGAGGTTTGCTCTGGCAGGTGATAAAAATATTTCTGATCAATGGCTAGGAGCACCAGTGATACCTCTGTTTTGGCAGAAGACTTCTGAGCAAAAAACAACTCAGCGATTCCAGTTAAGGCTTTTTCTTTATCTGCTCCGAACGTTAAGTTGTTCGACTGACCTTTTGCCCATGCTTTAAATTCTTCTGGTTCTATAAGACCACGTAACACATCCAGTTGAACTCTGCGAAGCTGTTCTGTCAGATCATTTAAGTCTTTATCGATGCTCAAAGTTTGACCTCGTATCTCCAAACTTCTTTATAAATATTCATATGAATTTATTGAGATTTGCGCTTCCCGAATTTTTTAGGGTATCGAGTTGCATGATTTTCTATTCTTATTTTCTCTTCAGAATGCATCTAGGCCCATGATATCCAACCTTTTAAAATGATTGCCATTGCTAGGGTGTCTAGCTCGCAATACCGCAGTAGAGCATTTTCTATATCTTTTCGTTCAGTTACAGAAAGCTTGTTGGATTGAAGCCGCGCATAAGCTATTGCGGCCGATCCTCCTTCTGCGATTATAGTATTGTCAGTGGATGCAATCGAATCGTTGTCTCGAAAAAGCTCTAAGGTAAATGACCTTAGAAGGGTGTAGGGATCTAAATTTTCCGAGTCGCTTTCTCTGTACCAGATGAACGAGTCTGGAAAGTTAGTTGATGTTGATGTTTCACCTATTGGTTTCGAGTACTCATCTTTTAAAGGCTTGGATTCTCCAAGAACAGCGGGTAACACTTTTTTTATCGAGGTCTGACCATTGGTATTTGGATGAAAGAAGCAGCGGAGTGCTATTTTTTCAAGGTCTACCATCGATCGTTCAGCATCATCTGTAATCGATTCGATAAATTGAATTAAGTCATATTTATCACTTGGAGCATCTGAGCGTTCGATAAGCTGCTCTTTGATTTTATTTAAAATCGTATTTTCGTGAGTTGCCCATCTAAAAATTGTTCCGTCGTCTGTATCGAGTGAATTTTTTAATGCGCGGACAAAATTGAAGTTGGGAAAGCACTCAGGTTCGGTAACAAGAGCCTGACTGCGATGCTCAACATAGCCATTTTCATGCATGACATGATGGGAAAACTGGAATGCGATAGGTTCGTATGGACGCATGCCTTTGAAGAAAGGGAGGGCGACGGTCGACGTTTCAAAATCAATCATATGATAGGGGTAACGCCAATTACTCCGTTCGTGTCTGAAATATCCGGCGTCAAAATAGAATCCGCCCCTGTCATTACTCGGTGGAATCCCATCGATTTGGAGACGCTGGCGCTCGGCATTGCTCAGACCGTTTTCACCTCCTTTCACCTTGACAAAGTCGCTAGCGTCCTGGATTCTGAAAATCCCTTGAGCGATGAGTTCATCTTTCCTTCTGAAATTCCAAATATCCAGGACAGTTCCTTGATCTATTTCCTTAGTAGTCAGACCCGCGAATTGTTGAAGACACTCGTGATAGCCACTTTTTAGGGTCTTTTGTTTGATTGCTCGGAACTCACATTCGCTACACCCTTTATGAATCTGAGGATTGATCCGAGAGTCATCGCGATAGGCTTTAGCCCAAATTGAAACTCGGTCGGGAAGATAATTCTGCGTATTTGCTTTTGAGCCCGGGTATACAAGAGGCTTGCTCATCACAATATCAATGTATTTATCGATAGGGACTTTCGCTAAAAGAGCGGCATTTGCCTTGGTTTGTTCGGCGGCTTCAGCAGTACAGTTGGTTTCTTTAAAACCGTTATATTCTTCAATAAAGAAGCATTGATTAAGACCATCAGTGGTGGCGGTTTTAGACTTATCGGGCATCATGAGAAACGTATTGATCGAGCATTTTGGTAAGGCATTGGAGACCACGTACTTTTGAAACGCTGCGTCTTCGATGTAGGGAAGAATATCCGACTTGATTGGCGTTCGAGAGCCCTCGATATCAGGATTTTCAGAATCGTAGGATTTGGCTTTGACTTCGATTAGCTCAATGGAGTTTCCATTTTTAACAAATATATCAACTCGGACAAGTAGCCCCTCAAATTCGAATGCCGGTTCAAACAGAACAATCGAGTCATGAGACTGCAGTAGAGTAGAAGTTTCTGAGAGCGAGGCTTGGTTACTTTTGGCTCTGATCTCTACCCCATGCGGGTAGAGCAGCATAGCCATCTTCCCAACCTGATAGCCTCCCTCTGCAAGTGATTCTAGAAATTCATCGTCCCCTTTGGTGTTTTTGTACTCATTGTCTTTGCCCGTGTAGAAAAGCTTTGTCGGACATTCCATTGCCAATTTGAATCTAGATTTTGTTAAGTAGCGTGTTGATGACATCTTATTTTCTCCACGTCAGCTTTTTATGAACAATTCGTATCAAATTCTACATAAGCGATAGCACGGTACTTTGGCAACGCACGACGTTTTCGATGCGCGGCCGACTCAGTTCGTAAGGGGCGGCACTGCTGGAGTCATAGTTGACTCTATGTCTCGATGCCATGGCCGCACCGTCCTTGTTATTGGATTTCCTATTGGTTATGTTCGGGCGTAGAACAGAAAACACAAGGCGGTTAGTAATGACTGAAGAAGAATTTCTGCACCACTTTGACCAGAATCCTGAAGACCCTGATGTGTCGTGGGAGGAAGTGATTTGGGAAGACTGGTTCCGACACCTAATAGAGCAACGAAAGGATGTCGTGAGAACTATCCTTTATTTGAGTGACGGAGAGGCTCTTGTACTTTCCACGTTGAAAGACAGTTGGGTATCTAAAGACAAGCAACTGGTTATGTACGCGATGACGCTCTACGATCAGCTATGGGGTCACGACGCAGGTTTTGATCGCGTAACCCTGTGGGATTTCTCCGACATTTCGTTACATAAAGACCTAGAAATCAGGTCGTTTATTGGGCTAGATTCACCATGGCTATGGAAATTAAATCTCAGACAGGAATAAGCCGCACGTGAAAAAGGTTAAGTTACGCTTTGAGTCCCCCGGCGTTCAGTCCTATGTCTACTATCTGCAACGAGAAACTCACGAAAAATTCAGGGCGAAAGACCGCGGTGGACTGGCTCCGTGGGAGTTCATCCAAGAGATGGCTGACGTTACACAAACTATGTCTTACGGGGTCTGTGCAGACCATCCTGAGTTTAAAGCCTTAGCTTCGATTGAAGGCTCGGAGTTTGTAGCTATAAAGGTCGAATTTGTATATCCCGACTGTGCAGATGAATTGCCTGCGGATGCGTTGCAGGTTGCTGACGAGTACGTGGAGCATAACATCACAGATCCCGACCTCAGCATCGAGGGTGTCGTTTTTGAGTATGACCGATATGGCTCCGGGTGGATTGGGTGTGAAATCGAGGTAGAAGATGATTTCAAGTGGTCGGAGATCACACTAATGACACGATCCCTAGACCTAAATTCTTCGTTTTACGGAGAGCACGTCTATGCATCAGACGCAAATATTAGCGAAAGGGCGGAGATGGAACTCCATTCTATTCGATACGGGAGTCAGCAAATTGAGATCGGTTATGACCTGAGCTTCGCTATGTGTAATGCAGAGATGGTTTATCTCGAAAGAGACGACGACGGCGAATTTTTCACGCATTATTTCACTGATGTTTGGGACGACGAGGAATGATGAGTTTACGGTCAAAATCTAAAACTTCATTTCAAAATACTGGCTTGACTGGACGCTCGACGTTAACGCGGAATAGTAAGAAAAGTCGTCAATGCTAAACGAGAACGTGATTCTCGAGATGCTCGACACAAAGTTTGTGCAACTCGCAGACGTGTGGGCTTATTCTCCCAATACTGATCGTGCTCGATGGGATGGTAATTACGATAGAGTCGACAGCGAAACAAGACCAACCTATAGGAGTGCTTCGTTTGATTTGCGATTGAATGATGGAAACGCCCTCGATCTGACGGCTGAGTCAGTGGGCATCTACGTGATACGCGATGATATTTCTATGATCTACATCGGTAAGACAGAGAAACATATAGGGCAACGGTTCAATGCGCATATCTCGAAGTTCACCGCAGTCAGGAGACACGATCACCCCAAGAGATGGCGCGATTATGCTAGATCAAGACTCCAAGCTAAAGGATCGAAGTTTGAGGTCTTAGATGAGTTCGAAATGAGCTTTTATGATTTTTCGGACTTTGAGGCGGTTCTGAAAGGGCCAACGATTAAAGAGCAGGTTGAGGACATGGAGGCCCTTATTTTCTATGGGCTGTGCGTGACTAACCCGAAGGAAAGATTTTTGAATACAGAAGGGCGCGTCGGCACTCGAGAGAGCAGAGAAAAGTGGAAGGCATTTTTCGACTAAAGTACGATCCGCCTTCGACTTACCAACCAGGCTAACGTGCGTTCTCGGGAAACCCAACTCCTAAAATCTGTAAAATGTTGACGAGGCAAGTATGGCAAAGACACTAACCATAAGATTTAAAGGTGCGAGCAACTTGGCTTATCTCTCGTTATTTCCCGAGGATCTGTTTGATCAAATCGATAGAATCGAGAACGCGGTCTTCAATGTCTCCGATTTATCGGCATTTGCGGTGTCCGAGTCGATTATTGGTAAAGGCCTCCAAGGGGAATTATTAGAAGTTTGCGCTTCGCTTGATGGTGATCAGATATATCTCGGTGAGCTACTGAGAGAATATGATCGGGAGGACGAACAAATACTGGGGCCTTTTACCGGGTTTGCAGATGCCGACGGGCAAAAAGCTGAGGATAAAATCGGTGCAGCTATTTTCCAGGATTCTTATCGGTGTAAATACGCTTTAGTCGAGGTTGTCGATGGTTCCTCGTCCGTCTGGTCCGTCTCTCTAGATGTCGATGACGCATTTGAGTGGAAAGACCTTCGGGTAACTAGCTACTGCTTAGATTATGCGATTGATTTTCCGTTGGGTTATTTTTTCTTTGATAATTACCTTGGGATTTGGCAACTCATGGATCTAGAGCCTTGGAGTGTTATATACCAGGGCGTTACCCATGAACTAGAACATGAGTCTGACGAGGGCGGTGGTAATTCGCTGTATTTCTTTGAATATGAGGCTTACGGAGATGGGAAGGAGCTTGAGTGGCAAGACAGTTTGATTTTTGAGGATAGGGTAAATTCCAAATTTAGTTAGCAGTGGCTTGCCCCGCAGTAGATTACGATTGCACGATTGAGAACCGAGACGACGACACCCGAGCAAAGTGGTAAAACAGGAATGAGCAACAATGATCGGACAGTGGTCAAGATTCTATAAGTTTTGGGAGGTCTACGAGTACCACGGACATTTCGATGAATCAGGTGAATCGCGCCGAGGAAAAGTTTCGTTTGACGGGAGCGAAGGCATACCTCATTCCGATGGTGGTTTTCGTCTGAGGTCCACTATGGGCGGGCATCTATCTTTCAGTAACATACCTCTCAAGACTTCGCTGGAGACATTCCCGTGTTCGTTAGAACGGGGCGACATTGGTTGCTACTTTGTGCGGGTGCGGGTCGAAGATACGGTATGGGATTACATCGGAAAAAGTGCAGAGTTGAAGAAAGGTATCTCTGATCGGCTTAGGGAGCACTTGATCAAGATCGCGGGAACAACCAGCATCCATCATGTGACGCCAACGAGAAAATTCAGCTCATTGAATGCTGAGTTGAGAACAAATTTTCATTTAAATCCCAACACCTCAGAGTTTTTCGATGATCATGTCGAGCTCGCGTTTATCAAGGTTGATCGCACGGCTGCGGAGTACGAACAGCATGTGTCAAAGATCGAGGGGATGGCCCTGGCAAAGTACCGCGAGATGGTCGGCGAGTTTCCTAGACTTAATAGTACCGACGAGACCCGAGGTCTCCTGGGGCTTGAGGACTTGTTGATACCTTGGTAAGTATCTTGAGTAAGGAGAAACTGTACGACTGGATTGTATTCGTGATGATTTTGTAAGGTGTGGAATCAACACACACATCTTTGTATTACCCTTCCTCCAGTGGAGGTCTCTGCCGAAAGTGAGGGGGTGCTATTCGATTTGGCAGGGCGATATCTCGATATAGGTAGGAAAGGCCGGCGGTAAAAATGGCCTGTCTGACCGGTTTGTCCATCATGATGCGAAAGCGTTTGCGAAAAAAACGGAGAGGAACGAAGCATACAGCCTGTTGGGTTTACTACTGAGAACAGATGGCAGATTGGGATCCAGATAGTTGGGAGATCGAGTATTTTGAGGTGTCTAAAGAAGTGCATCGTACGTATTTAGAGGCTGTGATGATTCTTAGGTTTGATCGGTTATGCAACGACGAGAGTTTTAATGACCGACTTCAAAACGTATGATGGAATGATTAGTTCTAAGAAACTGGTCAGGGTATGATTTCGGAACAGTTGTTAGCTGACCCACTCTATTACTGGGTCCTTGTCGCTTGGAACTTCTTGATAGCGTGGATATTGGTTTCATATAAGAAATTAACTTCCTGGATACCCAAACTACTCGTCACCTGCTTCATCTGGCCGTGTGCCTGGGCATTGGTGGTGATCGCTTATAACTTAGGGTTCGGTGAGTCAGGCCGGTGGCGCTACGATAATTATGTGGTTGATTTGTTGTACCAAGTGAGTCAGGCGATTTTGTTTGACTCCAGATGGGTTTGGCTGGTTCCAGAGAGTCTTGTGGATTTGGCACAT
>ENA-OUOG01005349-OUOG01005349.1-marine-metagenome-genome-assembly--contig:-NODE-5349-length-10435-cov-2.668179_pt1 | contig 10435 bp, 11 predicted proteins | sample MGYA00248635_ERZ508505 | MGnify/ENA primary metagenome ERZ508505 (study PRJEB26176, sample SAMN06267871) | marine metagenome | isolation source: Saanich Inlet, British Columbia, Canada | place: Pacific...
TCTAAACTTTATTTTAACAAATAGAAATGCCGAGGTTCTTTTTAATAATTCCAATACCGAAATTTATATTTATGCCTCTAAAAGCAAACAAAATTATTTCGACGGACTTATGGGATTTGCAAATTCGAAACAAAAGAAAATTAGCTTTAACGGCTACTTAGACCTTAATTTATTAAATAGCTTTAATAGCGGCGAAAGCAATTCAATATACTGGAAAAACAACGGCGAAAAACAAACCAATTTAAATTTAAAAACCGAATGGCCATTTGTATTTAAAACCAACTTTGGGATAGACGGTTCACTAACTTTATTTAAAAACGATAGTTTATTCCAAAACAGCACAACAGCAGCAGGAATAAAATATTTTTTAAACACAAAAAGCTATATTAGATCCGGTATAGAAAATCAGAACAGTTCTCCAATTACAAACACACCACTTTACCCACAAAACAAAAGTATTTTTTACACAGTTGGAGGATTTTATAGTAGCAAGAAAAAAATTGATTTTTTAAAAGCATCGAAATTTAGTTTTGAAATCAATTATGGAAATGGAAAAAGAGAAACTAAAACAATTAGTTTACAACAACAGAAATTAAATATTAGCTCAGTTTTGTTTTACGAAATAAACCCAACAAACATTGTTTACACAAAAACACAGTTCCAATTTTTAAAATCTACCGAATACCTAAATAACGAACTTTATAGATTTGGAGGCATAAACACAATAAGAGGTTTTAGAGAAAACAGCTTACAAGGTCATTTTTTTACTAGCCTTATGACAGAATACCAATTTAAAACATCAAGTAATTTGATCCTACATTCTATTTTTGATATTGGCTACTACGAAGATAAAACAAATGAATTAAAAAAGAACATTAATGGGTTTGGCTTTGGATTAAAAATTCTTAGGGAAAATTCACTATTTAATTTACAAATTGCCACCTCAAATAACAACTCTTCACTTTCAAACAGTCTACTCCATATTAGTTTTTTGAGCTTTTTTTAACATAATCACTAATTAATGTTAAATAAAAGTTAAGGAATAGTTGTGTATGTGCTATTTTTTATTCAATTTTGGCGAACTAATTAATAAAAATAGTAATATAAAATCAAACTTAAAAAAACAGCTGCTTATAGCAGTACTACTTGTATGGGAGTTTATGTTTGCCCAAGTCAAGTTAATGGATTATTCTGAAATTAAATTCTTATTAGCAGAAGCTATAGAAAGAGGATATGCAGTTGGTGGAACAGCAGCTGCACATTGTACTGATGCGATAACTACTAACATGCAAGAATGGGGTGTTTCATCATCAGAAATTTCAACATATTTAGCAACACCTGCAGTAGACTATGCTACAGCAGCAGGAACTTGGAGAGAAAAAATAGGTTTTCAGTTTTGGTTAGCTATGTACAATAGAGGATTTGAAGGCTGGTGTGTTTATAGGAAATACGATACCCCTGTAATGAATACAGCAGTTGAATCTGGATTACCTATACCAAAAAGATATACATATCCATTAAAAGAACAAACTTTAAATGCTACTAATTATGCATCAGCTTCTGCGGCAATTGGTGGAGATTTACAACAAACAAAAATATTTTGGGATGTAAATTAAAAATCCTTCATATTAAAAAATCAAACCACGCAATCTGCGTGGTTTTTTTATACCTTTGCACCATGGAAAAAGAAAATCAAATTTTTGGAATACGTGCCATAATAGAAGCCGTATATGCAGAAATAGAAATAGATAAAGTTTTTATACAAAAAGAACTGCAAGGTGATTTAATGAAAGAACTAATGAAGGTGTTAAAAAAACACAACATTAACTTTTCTTATGTGCCAGTAGAAAAACTAAACCGTCTAACCGCAAAAAATCATCAAGGAGCAATTGCAGAAATTGCCGAGGTAGCTTATGCCGAATTTGAACCAACTATTGAGGAGATTCTTGCGAAAACTGTTAACCCGTTATTTCTATTACTCGATGGGTTAACTGACGTTCGAAATTTTGGGGCCATCCTCAGAACCGCCAGTTGTTCGGGAGTTCATGCCGTAATCGTTCCGAAGCAAGGTATGGCTCCCCTAAATAGAGATGCCATCAAAACCTCAGCAGGCGCTGCATTTACCATTCCGATTATACGAGTTGATCACTTAAAAGACGCTATATACTACCTAAAATCAAGCGACATACAATTTATTGCGGCTACCGAAAAGGCAGAAAACACAATTTACTCGGTTGACTTCAAAAAACCTTCAGCGATCATAATGGGATCAGAAGATGTAGGCATTCATTCCTCTTTACTAAAATTATGTGATACACAGGCAAAACTGCCTATGCAAGGTAGCATTGCGTCGCTTAATGTTTCTGTAGCTTGTGGGGTTTTTCTCTATGAAGCAGTGCGACAGCGTTCAAACTGAATCACTGTTCAATCTCAGGATAGGTAGTTACTTTAGTGCCTGTACCATCTGTTAATTCTAACGCCCATTTTCCGGAAGACTCCTTAAAAAGAAGTCCTGATATTTCATTGGAGGTAACAAGATATACGTCGGGAGCCGCTGATTTTTTCAATCGAAATACTACACTACCGGAGTAATCTACAAGTGAGTAGTCCTCACCCCCGTTGGAAATCAACCGCAATCGTTCTACAGCACTGGACTTGTTCGGTTGACTCGAGGCAGTAGACTCACCTTTACCGGATAGCACACTCGAAAAAGCTTGTCGAATCGACTCATGATACGCATCCTTGTAATCTTTACTCTTACTTTCTCCGGCAAATGACTTGAACACCAATTGGTTTCTACAGTTTTTGAAAAGAAGGTTAATCTTGGTTAGTAAAAGCCCAGAATTTTCCTGTAAGTCTACTCTTACTCCCTTACAAGGGTTTTGCAATGCGTATTCTGATAACTCATCCTCATAAAACACGGTATACCCAGACTCTGAAAGCAAATACTTGATAAGGGTACTAGTTCGATACGCATTAGACTCGAAAAGAATATCAAATTTAGTGGGAACAACAATAAACTCATAGCGGTCCAATTGCCCGTAGGACAAACTCGAAAAACCGAAATAACTCAGCAATACTATAAGCAGAACACGCATATCAAAGATTTTCATTAAAGATATTTTTTTATTTCACTTAAGCAGTTCACAATAGGACAATGATTATGGCTGTACTCGCCTTCTTTATCAAAATGTATGGCATTCCAACCCGAGTTTCGAGCTCCAATAATATCCGCCTCAAGATCATCTCCAATAAGTATCACTTCATTTGGAAGCGTCCCTAGCCTAGATGTGGCAATCGAAAAAATTTGAGGATCAGGTTTTTTATATCCAACATCCTCGGCATTGATTACTAAATCAAAAAAGTCGGCTAATCCTGCACCTTGTAGCTTCTTTGACTGAATTTCGGCAAAACCATTGGTCAAAATATGTAACGGATAGTTCTTCGACAAGTATTCTAAGACATGATGCGTATGGTCAAAAACATGAGTAAATGAACTAAGGTGCTCAATATACCCATCAGCCATTTCCCTAATCAATCGATCACTAGCCTTAAAATTACATTTAGTAAAAACTTCGCTAAGTCTTGCATAACGCAACTGCTCCTTTCCAATTTTACCTTCTCTGTAAAGCTTCCAATACACCTTGTTGGCTGGAACATAAATGTCAAGAAATTCCTTTAGATCAAGTGGCAGTTTGTGCATCTCAAATAGCAATTCAAAAGTTGCGGCAGAATTGCGTTCGAAATCCCATAAGGTATGATCGAGATCAAAGAAAATATGACGTATTTGAGTGTTATCCATCTATAGCCTTCAACAAACTTATAAATTCATCTTGGCCAATGGCACCAATGAAACGATTATTAAATTGGAGGTATAATTTTCCCTCGACTGATGCTACTTGATTTTTAATTTTCTGAAGCTGTGCGATAAGTAAATCGTGATTTTCTTGTTCGAAAATAGTTGTCGATGCTACGAAAGGATGTATTCTGAGCGGCTGTTCCAACTCTAGGCCAAGATCATAAAAAGGAAAAGGCGTGCAGGTGCCCGCTTTAAACCCTATTGCTTCTTCGTATCCCATTGAATAGTCTTCTGTAATTTCCGATCCAACCAATTCTTGATATACATCCGGAAGCACCACCGCATTTTGAGCAATATACGTTTTAGTGGTCTGACGATGTAGTAGTTGTTCCAAACGGGCTTTTTCAACTTTAAACTGATTGAGATCAAGTAGTGCGCTACGTGATCGATAGTAGCCTATTTCAGTATAATCAGCTATGTGTTTCAAAAAGTAACCGAATCCGGGACGATTCCAAGACACATTGCGATCGCGAACATGATACGGAGCAAATTGAAAGAAAAAACGAAAATCAACTCCTAATTGTTCAAGCGCTCTGGCTAAACTAAGGTAATTATCATAGGGATCGCTCAGGCTACTGAAAAGAACTCGTAAGCGATGCACTATTTGTGAAAATTTGCCTGAAAAACCGTCCTGTGAAATTTCGAATAAATGACGTGCAAATCCGCGGAATAAGTACGCATGAGATTGTATAACCGGAACTCCAACAAAAAACTCGAATGAACGCGGTTGATACGATTCATCAGGGAAATGTTTCGAGAATAAATCACGAAACTGATAAGCCCATAAATCTACTAGCGGCCTGTTAAAGGCGTCAAATTTGTCACTGAGTATACTTTCAATTGCTCTGAATCGACCTAGAGAATCTTTTTGATGCGGTAAATACTCCTCATATCGGCTAAGCAAATAGAAAGAGGCCGCAAAAATATCAAAGGGAATGGAGCTGCGATGATCTAACTCAAAAAAGCATGGAATTCCATTCCAATTTCTCCAATTGATATCTTGAGGCTCAAGACGACGCTCAAAAAGCAAATGGTTTGCGCGAATAAAAAACTCATGCTGTAAGGGTTGTTTCGCATAACTCAACTTTGCTCCCGTGTGCTTTATAAATACATCAACAGAATCAGTAATGGCAAGTTCATAGCCTAAGATGCGCTTAAAGACTTGCTTCATGATAAAGCGTAGCCGAGGTGTAATCTTGTGGGTGTAGACTAGAACCATTATCCGCCGTATGGAGTTAAGTCAATTCCTCCATAGTTACCTGAACTCATAAACAACAATTGTGTGGTATCAGCCATAGAAAACGCCTCTTTTACGGCTACCTCTAAAAGCTGAGCATCTGTATAAACCTTAAGATCGGACCGTCCAAAAGCCAATTTTATCGACTCGGCTGATAACGGAGGCAACCCTTTAATTTGCAACGCTTTAGGGTCATAAAAAACAATTGCAGCATCGGCCGGATCGAGTACCCCATTATACTGCGGAATAAACTCAGGGTTCAATGAACTATAAGTATGCAACTCTAAAACGGCAAGTAGCGGTTTATTGGCAAATTGCTTTTTAACCGCTGCAGTGGTAGCTTTTACTTTAGAGGGAGCATGAGCAAAATCCTTAATCCAGAATCCACTACCGTAGTTGATGAGTTGCATCCGTTTCGCTGCGCCTGAAAACGTAGAAATGGCTTCATAAAAGTCGTACATATCAACCCCTAACTGTTGGCAAATCCAACGAGCTCCTTCCAGGTTAATAAGATTGTGATCACCGAAAATGCGTAAGGGAATAGGACCTTCATCCGTATCTAAATACGTGATTCCATCTACAATTTCGTGAGCCGGAGTCTCATAGGGAAACTTTCGAATGGCACTAGTACTTGAATGTACCAATTCGCCCAGCACCGTATCAGTCGCATTAAAGGTTAACGATCCGCCCGGTATGATACTTTCGATAAAGGCTGAGAACTGTTTAGTATAAGAATCCTCGGTTTTGAACACATTTATATGATCCCATGCCACACCACTTATTAGGGCAATATTGGGCTGATACCATAAAAATTTCGGGCGCGGGTCTAGGGCTGAAGATAAATATTCATCACCTTCAATAATGATAAAATCCGCGTCATCACTGAGTCTAACCATACGATCAAACCCTTCTAATTGAGCGCCCACCAAGTAATCGACCGACTTACCAAAATAATTCATCACATGAAGGATAATTGAAGTTATGGTGGTCTTTCCATGACTTCCGGCAATCACCACCCGAGTCTTATGTTCGCTTTGTCTGTAAATAAGCTCTGGATAAGAGATTACTTCCAATCCAAGCTCGAGAGCTCGTAACAATTCTGGATTATCAGCCTTAGCATGCATTCCAAGAACTACAAAATCGATAGTAGGATCTATTTTATCGGTATCCCATCCTTCGGTTAATGGAAGTATCCCCGCACTAGCAAGGCGACTTTTAGAGGGTTCAAAAATAGCATCATCGCTACCGCTTACCAGATGGCCACTATGATGTAAAGCGAGAGCGAGATTATGCATCGCGCTACCCCCAATTGCAATAAAATGATACTTCATAAGGGCAAAAATAAGTACTACCTTCGAACTCTAAGGTACTAACTTAAATACAGTAAGCATGAATCTTGAAACCATTACAGAAAAAGAGTTTTTTCCGGGTGTATTCGGAAAATTTATACACGGTGAACAATTAAGCTGGGCGTTCTGGCGTATACTCGAGGGCGCTGAGGTTCCATTACACCATCACATACATGAACAAATGATGCATGTGGTTAGCGGTAGGTTTGAATTACAAATAGGAGACGAAACTCGTATCTGCGAGACAGGAGACGTTGTGGTTATTCCATCTAATATTCCGCATTACGGAATTGCATTAACCGAATGTAAACTCATGGACATTTTCACCCCAGCTAGGGACGAGTACCGTTAACAGATCTTATTGCAACTGTTCCCAGAGCAAGTCTTTAAGCTCTTGGATGCCACTTTGAGCTACTGAGGATATCATAATAAACGGAATATCCTGAGGAAGCGTACTACGTAACTCCTCTTGTAATTCCGCCTGCAATTCCTGATCGAGAAGATCTGATTTTGAAATCGCAATAACCCGTTTTTTATCTAGTAATTCAGGGTTATAACGCTCTAGTTCAGCCAGTAAAATCTGATATTGTTCAAACACACTATCACAATCTGCAGAAATTAAAAACAGTAGCGTTGAATTACGTTCAATGTGACGCAAGAAATAATGTCCTAAACCTTTGCCTTCAGCCGCGCCCTCGATAATGCCGGGTATGTCTGCCATGACAAAACTTCGAAAATCACGGTATTCTACGATGCCTAAATTTGGTTTAAGAGTCGTGAACTCATAATCGGCAATTTTTGGCTTAGCAGAAGTTACCACAGATAACAAGGTAGACTTTCCTGCATTCGGAAACCCAACTAGACCTACGTCTGCAAGTACTTTCAGCTCTAAAATAAAAGATTGCTCTTTTCCTGAAACCCCAGGCTGAGCATATCTTGGAGTTTGGTTTGTTGCAGTTTTAAAATGCCAGTTGCCGCGACCTCCCATTCCGCCTTCTAGAAGAATTAACTCTTCATTTTCTTGGGTAACCTCAGCAATAATTTCTAAAGTTTCGGCGTCCTTAATTACGGTTCCTAATGGCACTTCAACAAATACATCTGCTCCATCAGCGCCGCTACTGCGGTTTTTGCTTCCGTGCTCTCCGTGCCCTGCTTTAAAATGCTGCTTATATTTAAATCCAACAAGTGTCCATAAGTTTGGATTTGCGCGGATGATAATATGTCCTCCCCTACCTCCGTCGCCTCCATCAGGGCCACCTTTTGGAACAAACTTCTCTCGATGCAAATGCGTCGAACCTTTACCACCATTACCAGAGGCTACATGGATTTTTACATAGTCTACAAAGTTTCCGTCGGTCATAGACGAGAAATAATTGAGGAAAGACGCTCATTAATCGATGCTATTTCACCGATTCCGTTTACTGAATGAAACTTGTCTTGATCCTTATAATACGCAATAAGTGGAGCTGTTTTGGCGTTGTATTCGGCAAAGCGTGTACGAATTTTTTCTTCGTCAGTATCGTCTGATCTTCCGCTTGACTTTCCGCGTTTAAGTAATCGAGCTGTTAATTCATCTTCGTCAGCCTCTAAAGCAATAGTTGCATTTACGCTTAATCCTTTATCAGCCAATAGCTCATCTAGTGCTTCAGCTTGTGCCGTAGTTCGCGGAAAACCATCAAAAATATATCCCTTTGCGCTATCTATTGAACGATCTACCTCAGAGGCAAGCATATCGATGGTCACCGTATCTGGCACCAGCTCTCCTTTATCCATATATGATTTAGCAAGGGTACCGAGTTCGGTATTATTTGCTATATGGTAACGAAACACATCCCCAGTAGAGATATGTACCAGTTCAAAATTTTCCTTTAACAAGGCCGCTTGAGTTCCTTTTCCGGCACCAGGTTTGCCAAAAAGCACAATTATTTTCATGTTGTTTTTAGTATATAGAGATCATTGAGTTCCCTTCCTTTTTCCTTGTAATCGAGTCCGTAGCCAACCACAAATTCGTCCGGAAGATCAATGCCTTTGTAATTTATTTGGTATTCCTTCTTGTACTTTGAAGGTTTAAAAAACAGTGTTGCGATAGCGAAACTTCGAACATGCTGTCCAGAGAATAACGATATAAGCTCCTGTAGTGTTCTTCCTGAATCGATAATATCTTCTAATACTACGACATCTCGCCCTTCGACAGAATCTGTAACATCAAGAAGGGTTTCTACAATGCCTGTAGAAGTAAGGCCTTGATATGAAGACAACTTGACAAAACTAACCTCACAAGGATGCTCATACTGTTTGATAAATTCAGCAACAAAACGAAACGATCCGTTTAAGACACCTATAAAAAGTGGATTTCGATCCTTGTAATCTGCAGCAACCGCATTAGCTATTCGACCAATAGCCATTTCGATCTCAGCTTGCTCAATAAAAGGTTCAAATTCTAGATCTGCAATGCGCATCGCATCTTTGATTTTAAGGGGGTAAAGATACAATTTTAGAATTGCCTTATTTTTGTCACCAATTCATTTGTATGCATTATTTCTCTTCGAATTTCAAACTGGGAATTTTAGGTGGTGGCCAATTAGGTAAAATGCTGCTCTATCCTTGTCGTAAGTGGGATATTCAGACCTTGGTTCTCGACCCATCCGAGGTGGCTCCGGCACGACTTGCAGCCCATGAGTTTCACAGGGGAGATCTCCTTGATTTCGATACCGTGTATAATTTCGGAAAGCAGGTTCATGTACTTACCATAGAAATCGAACACGTTAACATCGAAGCCTTGCTTAAACTTCAAAGAGAAGGCGTTAAGGTATATCCGCAGCCAGAGGCCCTTCAAACGATCGGAAACAAGTCTATCCAAAAAGACCACTATGCAGCTCACGGAATACCAACAGCACCCTATCAGAATTTTGATTCTACCTCAGCAGCAAAAGCACAGACAAGTTCTTTTCCTGTAGTCTGGAAGTCAGCTCAGGGCGGGTATGACGGAAAAGGAGTAAAAATCATTAAATCATTAGCTGATTTTGATGAGCTCCCAGATGTTCCCTGCCTTGTAGAAGCTCAAATTGAATTTGAAAAAGAACTCGCCGTTATCGTGGCTTCATCGACTACTGGTGAGCGAATGAGCTATCCGGTTGTTGCCATGGACTTTCACCCAGAAGCCAATCAGGTTGAATACGTAATCTGTCCAGCCAATATTACGGATCAAATCGCCGAAGAGGCGCGTACTCTAGCCGAAAAGGTCGCAGAAAGTCTTGGTGTAACTGGCCTGCTTGCTGTTGAGCTATTCCTCGGAAAGGACAACAAGCTATATGTTAATGAAGTAGCTCCAAGGCCCCACAACAGTGGTCATTATAGTCTAGAGGCTAGCTATACTGATCAATACGAACAGCATATCAGAGCCATTTTAGGACTGCCACTCGGAAACACCGAATCAAAAGTAGCTGCAGTTATGGTCAATCTGGTAGGTGACGAAAATCACACGGGCCCAGTATATTACAAAGGGCTTGAAGAAGCTATGAAATTAAAGGGCGTTTGTCCCCATATCTACGGTAAGAGCGAAACTAAACCCTTTAGAAAAATGGGACACATAACGATCATCCACCCCAAAATAGATACCGCCAGAAAAATGGCAAAACATGTAAAAGAAACCTTATCAGTAATCAGTAAATAATTATGGCTAAAGTTGGAATCATTATGGGCAGCGAATCGGATTTACCGATCATGCAAGAAGCGATAGACATCCTCAAGGAGTTTGATATCGAAACAGAGGTGGACATCGTCTCGGCCCACCGCACCCCTGAGAAAATGATGGACTATGGAAATCAAGCTCACAAAAGAGGTCTAAAAGCAATCATTGCTGGAGCTGGAGGGGCTGCCCACCTACCGGGGATGATCGCCTCTGTGTCTCCCCTTCCGGTTATCGGTGTACCCGTAAAGTCGAGTAACTCCATCGACGGTTGGGATTCTGTTTTGTCCATCCTTCAAATG